>Ga0307980_1000018_pt1 | contig 94850 bp, 87 predicted proteins | sample OrgLakmetage1060_FD_201817 | JGI IMG/M metagenome (GOLD analysis project Ga0307980, IMG submission 201817) | Saline water microbial communities from Organic Lake, Antarctica - #1060 | ecosystem: Environmental > Aquatic > Non-marine Saline and Alkaline > Saline | place: Antarctica: Organic Lake... | reverse complement strand
CTATCCCTATCCCTACTCCCTATGGCTCATTGGGATTTGAGAGAGGCCTTTGATTCTGAATCCAAGGAATAAGACCACCTGCGAGAAGCATCCGTATTTGACGAAGTGAAAGGTGGTGCTCCGCAGAATATGTCTCACCTCGCGTTTTGTTAGTTACGGTCATTTTTGTGCCGGAGGTTAGGGCATCGCGGATGTCGTCCAAAACCAACACATCACCTTGCTGAATGCGTTGGTAGTCACTGGCATTTTCAAACTCAATTGCCAGTACGCCAAAATTAGCCAGGTTCTGCCAGTGGATGCGCGCAAAGGAAATAGCAAGTACGACTTGCAGCCCTAGGAAACGAGGTGTTATTGCAGCGTGCTCTCGTGAGGAACCTTGCCCGTAATTTGAACCTGCTACCAATATGTGACCCGAGGTGTCTCGTATTTTGAGAGCACGGCTTGGATAAGTTTCGTCTAACTGACCGAAGGTGAACTCAGCCAGTTTGGGGATGTTGCTTCGATACGGCAAGACTCGGGCGCCCGCTGGCAGTATCTCGTCCGTCGAGACATCGTCACCGAGCACCAAAAGCACTGGAGCCTCTATGTAGTCAGCGAGTGGCGAAAACGCTGGTAGCGAGGCGATGTTCTGCCCTTTTACCAAATCTATTAGAGCGGCATCTTCGGGTGGGAGCGGGTTTTCGAAAGTTGCTAGGTTTACGTTCGAAGTGGTTGGGAGCGTCAGCGAGGGATAACTGATTCCGAGCAAATCATGAAGATCTCTCGGGTCAGTTATTACTCCAGTGAGTGCCGCCGCCGCTGCAGTCTCAGGCGAGCATAAGTAAACGGAATCTTCTTGTGTGCCGGAGCGACCGGGGAAATTTCTGGGCATTGTGCGAAGGCTTATGCTGCCACTAGCTGGTGCCTGACCCATACCAATGCAGCCCATGCAGCCGGATTGGTGGAGCCTGGCGCCCGCGGAAATCAAATCTAAGGTGGAGCCCATGCGAGTCAAGTCCTGGAGAATCTGGCGTGAACTCGGGTTGATGTCGAAGGAGACCCCCGCATGAGCTTGTCGACCCTTAGCAATCGCTGCAACAATCGCGAAGTCACGCAGTCCAGGATTTGCCGAAGATCCAACTACCACCTGTGCGACTGGTCGGCCGGCGACCTCGCTTACAGCTACCACGTTGCCAGGAGAGCTCGGCAGAGCAATGAGCGGCACGATTTGGGAGAGGTCGATTTCCTCGTAGACGTCGTAGGAAGCGTCCTTATCTGCCAATAGCTCGGTAAAGATATCTTCGCGTGCCTCCGAGACGAGAAAAGCTCGCACTTGATGGTCTGACGGGAACACCGTGCTTGTGGCACCAAGCTCGGCACCCATGTTGGCAATCACATGACGATCCATTGCCGTTAGGTTGTCTAGACCGGGTCCGTAATATTCAACCACTCGACCCACTCCACCCTTAACACCGTGCCGGCGCAGCATTTCTAGGATGACGTCTTTCGCACTAGTCCAAGCTGGAAGCTGACCGGTGAGACGAACGCCCCAGACTTTCGGCATCTTTATTTAAAGCGGTTCTCCGGCAATGGCGAGGGCTACCTCGAGACCTCCAACCCCAATTGCCAGCATCCCCAATGATCCAGCCGCTGGCGTGTGACTGTCAGAACCCACCATCGTCTTGCCAGGAACACCAAAGCGTTGCATGTGTGTCGGGTGAGAGACACCGTTTCCAGCCTTTGAATACCAAATCCCAAAACGCTGACAAGCAGACCTCAGGAATTCATGGTCTTCTGCGTTTTTGCTATCGGATTGCAACAGATTGTGGTCGACGTATTGCACCGACACTTCAGTGTGTGCCCTATCCAGACCAAGCGACTCAAGTTCAATCATCACCAAGGTTCCAGTCGCGTCCTGAGTCAAGGTTTGATCTATCAGCAGACCGATTTCAACTCCAGGTGTCATTTCACCGCTGAGCAGGTGGGATGAGATTATCTTCTGAGTAACGTTCCGCACCATTGCGACCTTCCCATTTTGTTCTCTAATAACAACTCTGTCTTTAAGCTAAGCCTCGATACAGCTGAAAGCAAGATTCAGATCCACCGCGCCTGTCGAGCTAACCGGTTCCTCGTGACTTTCGCCGTGTTGCGAACTTTGAATCCGAGACCTTGGAAAAAGACCACTCTAGATTTCAATAAACACAAGGTTGACGATGGTTTATTCTCGCAAGTTGCGAACAAACAAACTTCTAGGGTTGTACGAATGAGTGGATCTTCGGCCATTAAATCCAAGAGTTTTAAGTGCTCGCGCTCCAAGGTTCCTCCATTTGTTCGAGAAATATGACGTGCTCTAACTTGGTAAGCGCGTTATGTCTAATCAAATTGTTGATGCCGCTTCATGGTAGATTTAGCAGCACGTGCAATCCACTTGCAAAAGTGTTTGTGGGATGCACAAGGAAGATACAAGGAACACGCATAAGAAATTGAATTCGATGCCAGCCGAGTATCACGCGAGAGAAACAAATTGCACTGAAGCCGGTCTGAGAGCAAAGGGTAGATAAATGGAGAACCACGAACTCGTTCTAGAGCTAAATGAGATCACCGCGCTGATGGCCATTTCCTCCGTAGGCATCATTTTTCTTCTTGGAATGTTTGTGCATTTATCTTTTTCTGCAATCTTCGGCAAAGAACCTAATAACTAGCTAGTTAGCAAGCTGAGGCATTCCCTTTGAGTTTGAGCCCTTTCTCTAATGCGAAGGGTACATTTCTTGAACCAAAACCGCCTCCGAGAGCCTGCCATCAATAAAGGCTAAAATTTTTGCCACCGTGGGGGCATCGTTGTGGATTTGCCACATCTCTCTGGACTCCCATGCCTCAATAAATAGCAACTTTCCAGTCACTTCATCGTAGAGGTCGTAAAAGAGACAACCTGGCTCTAATCGAACGTCTTTGGCAACTTCCAACAAAAGCTCGCGAACTTCCGCTAGGTGCTGGGGGTTTGGGTTGAAAGTGGCTACTACCGTGCAATTAGTCATCCCAGCAGAATACAGTCGGAAATTGACTATGCGGTGAGTTTTAGGGACTTGGCCGTCGTCTTCATGGTTTTTTTTGCAAGAGCTGCGTCTTCGTTCAGCTTTTTACCAAAGGTAGGTATCAGTTCCTGTATGGCCTTTTTCCAGCCTGGGAATTCTTCCGGAGACATTCTTTTGAGGACATCCAGCATTACACTCACACTGACCGAGGCTCCAGGGCTCGCACCTAACAAACCAGCGATTGTGCCATCTTGGCTTGAAATGACTTCAGTGCCAAATTGAAGCGTTCCGCCACGGCCGTTTGGCTTAATAACTTGGGCTCGCTGTCCTGCCTCGTAATAGGACCAGTTAGCGGGAGAAGCATTCGGAACAAATACACGTAGTGCTTCGAACTTTCGCTTGTTGGACTTGGTCACCTCTAAAATCAAATATTTAACAAGGCTCAGGTTTCTAATTGCCACCGAAAGGTAGGAGGTTATGTTCTTAATTCTTATCGACAACGGAAGATCAAGTACTGAACCGTTTTTTAGAAACTTCGGATTAATGCCCGCGAAGGGGCCGAAGAGCAAACTAGTTTTCCCATCCACAACCCGGGTGTCGAGGTGTGGCACCGACATTGGGGGAGCGCCAACATCGGCCTGTGAGTAAACCTTTGCTTGATGAATCGCAACGATTTCCGGATCATCAGTTCTTAGAAAGTGACCGCTAATCGGGAACGTGCCGTAGCCATCAATTTCTGGAATCTTAGATTTTTGCAACAACTTCAGCGCGTAGCCTCCAGCACCCACAAATACCTTGTCGGATTGGACGACCCGTCCCAACGATCCACCGAGACGAACCTGCCACTTCTTGTCCTTAGTCTGTTGCACAGATCTAACCTCAGTGCCGGTTTCAAGACGCATGCCTTTTTCGACGAGCCAATCAATCATTTGTTTGGTCATAGTTCCGTAATCGACGTCTGTTCCCTGATCTGTGAAGGTTGCGGCTACTATTTCGTCGCCGCGTCCAGCCATCATCAATGGAATCCAGTCGGCCAGCTGCTTGGTGTCATCGGAAAACTTCATGCCGGTAAATAATGGTTGGGCGTTTAGTGACTGATGCCGTCTTCTTAAATAGTCAACGTCTGACTCTCCTCTAACAAAAGTCATGTGAGGAACGGTTCGAATAAAAGTCTTTGGGTCTTTCAGAGCTCCAAACTCAAGCAAGCTGGACCAAAACTGTCTGGACACTTGAAATTGCTCATTCACCGCAACCGCTTTGCCTGGATCAGGTAGAGAGCCGTCGGCAGAATCCGGCATATAGTTCAGCTCGCACAGGGCGGCGTGCCCAGTTCCGGCGTTATTCCAAGGGTTTGAGCTTTCTGCCGCCACTTCGCCAAGTCGTTCGTACATGACTATAGAGAGTTTCGGGTCAAGTTTCTTTAGCAATACGCCCAGGGTCGCGGACATAATGCCACCACCGATAAGGGCAAAGTCGTATTTCTCAATCTCACTCACCCTATAAGGGTAATCCTTCTAGAGGACTGCTACGCCCAAAAGCGAGCCAATTGCATAAGAAATTCCCATTGCTAATCCACTTATTGAGACGTTTCTGGCAATTGACCGAAGAACTGGGGTGCTACCAGCCCAGGCTGCCCACCAGCCCGTGATTGCCAGAGCCACCACCACGCTGATAACCGTTGCTGGAATGCTTACGTCTCGCCATGGTCCCGAGATAGCAATTAACGGCAATATTGCACCGGCCGTAAAGGCAATAAAGGAAGACCAAGCAGCCGCCCAGGGCCTGGCTTTAACCTCTGCTTGATTGCGCCCGTGGGCAATTTCAGTGTCACGTTGGGCACTAACGCTGACATACTCCCCTCCAGCCATTGAGATGGCACCTGCAACTAGCGACGCAACACCTGCTACCAACACAACTTCGGGGCTGGAACCTGCCGCCGCAACCCCCATGACCAATCCGGCTACCGATACGATCCCGTCGTTTGCGCCCAGGACTGCGGCTCTGAGCCAGTTCAGACGGAGTTCAAGATCATGCTCGTTGTTTTTCTCCATAGCGTTATTGTGCAGCGTTGTTTCTGGCATTACTAGCAAGGCATGCCTAACTGCGTCGTTAGACTGGTTAGGTTAGGAGCAAAAGTGAATATTTTGTTAGTAGGGAAGACTCACCAAGTAAGTGAGGGAGCCACCGGTTTTGATCTTTTCGAACTGCGTGAGGTCATTGCAATGCAGGTCAACGGTGAGGCTCGGGATCTTTCGCACGTCGTGTCTGAGAACGACGAAGTCGAGGGCATCCTTATAGATTCGCCGGCTGGTCTGGAGATTTTGCGGCACTCGACCGCTCATGTCATGGCTCAAGCCGTTCAGGAGCTTTTCCCAGATGCCAGACTCGGAATTGGTCCCTATATAACCGACGGCTTCTACTTCGATTTCGATGTCTCGGAACCCTTTGTTCCCGAGGACATAAAGCGAATTGAAAAGCGCATGAAGGAGCTTGTCGGGAAGTCTCAACGATTCACTCGGCTTGAAGTTTCAGACGAAGAGGCGAGAAAACTCATGGCCAATGAGCCTTATAAGCTGGAGCTAATTGGTCTTAAATCAGAAGACGTTGCCGAGGGGTCAGTTGAGGTGTCCGCCGGTGGTCTTTCAGTTTATGAAAACATAAATCCAGACGGTAGTTTTGCTTGGCGCGACCTGTGCCGGGGTCCTCATCTTTCAAACACGAGGCAAATCGGGAAAAGTTTCTCACTCCTTAGAAGTGCAGCGGCTTACTGGCGCGGCAATGAAAACAATAAGCAGCTTCAGCGAATCTATGGCACCGCATGGGCGACCAAGGAAGCTCTCGCCGAGCACTTGGAACGTATTGACCAAGCTGCAAAAAGAGACCACAGGAAACTTGGAGCGGAGCTTGACCTATTTAGTTTCCCGGAGGAAATCGGTTCCGGCCTGGCCGTGTTCCACCCCAAGGGCGGGATCATTCGCAGGGTAATGGAGGATTACTCCCGAACCAGGCACGAAGAAGCCGGGTACGAGTTTGTTTACAGCCCGCACATCACTAAATCGAATTTATTTGAGCAGAGCGGACACCTGAATTGGTATTCCGATGGAATGTTCCCACCAATGAAGTTGGATTCCGAGATCGGTGAAGATGGCGAAATTCGTAAGCAAGGCGTTGACTACTACCTAAAGCCAATGAACTGTCCGTTCCACATTCTGATTTTTAAGTCGCGCTCGAGAAGCTACCGGGAGCTACCGATTCGGATGTTCGAGTTTGGCTCTGTTTACCGCTATGAAAAATCCGGGGTTCTGCACGGACTGACCCGAGTCCGAGGGATGACACAGGATGATGCCCACCTCTTTGTGACTCAGGACCAACTGCGTGAGGAGCTCATTAGTGTTTTGAAGTTTGTGCTTGATTTACTCCGGGATTACGGACTAAACGATTTTTATCTGGAGCTGTCAACCCGCGAAGATGGAAATCCAAAATTTGTCGGCGAAGATGCAATCTGGGAGGCGGCAACCAAGACTCTCGAGCAAGTGGCCAAGGAATCCGGTCTCGAGCTAGTGCCAGATCCAGGAGGAGCCGCGTTTTATGGGCCAAAGATTTCAATCCAAGCAAGAGATGCAATCGGTCGCACTTGGCAAATGAGCACGATTCAGCTCGACTTTAATCTTCCGGAACGCTTCGGTTTGGAGTACGTCGGCTCTGATGGGGCAAGGCACCAGCCAATAATGATTCACCGGGCGCTCTTTGGTTCTATCGAGCGATTCTTCGCTGTCCTAACTGAGCACTACGCCGGTCACTTCCCGCCTTGGCTCGCTCCAGTTCAAGCGGTTGGCATACCGGTAGCCGACGAGTTTGCAGGTTATTTAGACGAGTTTGCAGCCTCACTAAAGAAACATGGTGTCCGGATAAGCGTTGACCACTCCGATAATCGGATGCAAAAGAAGATACGTGACCATACTCTTGACAAAGTTCCGTTCATTTTTCTCGCTGGCGCCAGAGATGTCGAGGCTGGAACTGTTGCCCTTAGAGACCGCGATGGCACCGAGCGCAATGACATTGCACTTGAAGAGGCCCGCCAAATCATTCTCCAGTCCATTGCGAATAAGGAACAAGTCTGATGGCTGAGTTCTTGGACAACATGACTGGAATGCAAGATGGCTTCGAAAGGCTGTGGACTCCTCACAGGTTGGTTTACATCGAAGATCTTCAAAAGCCACCAACCGATGATTGTGTTTTTTGCGAAGCCCCAAATAAGTCCGACGAAGACGGCTTGATTGTCAAGCGTGGTGTTACCGCTTACGTCTTATTGAACCTATTCCCTTATAACGCGGGTCACTTGCTGGTGTGCCCATACCGGCACGTTGCAACCTATGACCGGGCGACCGTTGAGGAAACCGCTGAGATAGCGCTTTTGACTCAGCAAGCAATGGCCACAATCGAACTAACCACGCGTTCCCACGGGTTCAACATTGGAATGAACCAGGGCCAAGTTGCGGGAGCCGGAATTGCGGAGCACCTGCATCAGCATATTGTTCCTCGATGGAGGAATGATTCCAACTTTTTTCCGATTATTGCTAAGACCAAAGCAATGCCCAAACTTCTTGGTGAAGTTAGGGAAACAATCGCAACAAACTGGGTAACCGACCTTAGGATTAACACATGACAAAAAACATAACTGAGTCAACGACATTAGTTAAATCTGGACTAGCTGAGATGCTAAAGGGCGGCGTCATCATGGACGTTGTCAATGCCGAGCAGGCGATTATCGCCCAAGACTCGGGCGCCGTTGCAGTTATGGCGCTAGAGCGTGTTCCAGCCGACATCCGTGCTCAGGGTGGAGTTGCAAGAATGAGCGACCCAGACCTGCTTGACGGCATCAGAGCCGCTGTTTCAATTCCGGTAATGGCCAAAGTTCGAATTGGGCACTTCGTGGAGGCGCAGATTTTGCAGTCCTTGAGGGTGGACTTCATCGATGAATCAGAGGTTCTGAGCCCCGCTGATTACGTGAACCACATTGACAAGTGGAAGTTCGACGTGCCGTTCGTGTGTGGCGCAACAAACCTGGGCGAGGCACTTCGTCGCATCACCGAGGGCGCGGCAATGATTCGTTCTAAAGGCGAAGCCGGCACCGGAGACGTTTCAGAAGCCACCAAGCACGTAAGAACCATCTACGGTGAGATTCGTGCATTGTCCTCAAGAAGCGACGATGAACTCTTCGTCGCTGCCAAGGAATTGCAAGCACCCTACGCACTTGTTAAGCAGGTGGCCAGAGAAGGCAAGTTGCCAGTGGTGTTGTTCGTCGCAGGTGGTGTCGCAACCCCTGCGGACGCAGCCATGATGATGCAGATGGGTGCTGACGGTGTGTTTGTTGGGTCCGGAGTCTTCAAGTCCGGTAACCCGGTAGCTCGCGCCGCAGCAATCGTGAAGGCAACCACCTACTTCAACGACGCCGACGTTATTGCTAATGCATCTCGTGGTTTAGGAGAAGCAATGGTTGGAATCAATGTGAGCGACTTACCCGCACCGCACAGACTTTCGGAGCGTGGCTGGTAATTGCTGATTGGCGTTCTCGCTCTTCAAGGCGATAGCAGAGAACATCTCCAACTCCTAGCAAGGTTAGGAGTTGAAGCAATTCCTGTGAAGAGCGAGAGTGAATTAGACCAAGTTGATGCGTTGATTATCCCAGGGGGAGAATCAACGACTATTTCTAAGCTTCTTGTGAATTTCGGTCTAATGCAGCAAGTTCGCGGCTTCGCCCAAGCTAAGCCAGTCCTAGGAACTTGCGCTGGATTGATCCTTATCTCAGACACAGTTTTTGGAGCTCTCCCAGACCAGGAATTGATCGGCGGCCTACCGGTTCAGACCGAGCGGAATGCTTACGGTGGACAGCTGAACTCTTTCGAGGGAGATGTTTTGTTTGCGGACGGCACTTCTGAAAATGCTGCCTTCATCAGGGCGCCAAAAATTATTGATGTCGGTGAGTGCGATGTCTTGGCTACTTTGAACAACGAGCCAGTAGCCGTGCAATTCAAAAATTTAATTGGCGCAAGCTTTCATCCAGAACTCACCGGAGCGACACATTTACACAAGTTATTCGTTTCCTTCGTGCAAGCGCAGCAAAGCTAGTAATTTAGGAACTATGTCAGGTCACTCTAAATGGGCAACAACCAAGCACAAAAAAGCCGCTAATGATTCGAAACGTGCCAAGTTATTTGCCAAGCTCATCAAAAACATTGAAGTGGCAGCGCGGCTCGGTGGTTCGGATCTGGACGGTAACCCGACGCTCTACGAAGCAATTTATAAGGCTAAGAAACTTTCCTTACCAGGTGACAACATTGATAGGGCCGTCAAACGGGGTGCCGGCGAATTAGGCGACGGCGTTGAATACCACAACATTATTTACGAAGGCTACGGGCCAGCCGGCGTAGCAGTGCTGATCGAATGCTTGACCGATAACCGAAACCGGGCTGCCGCAGAGGTGAGGCTTGCGGTTAGCAAAAATGCCGGAAACATGGCAGATCCTGGCTCGGTCAGTTATCAGTTCGCCCGCAAGGGAGTGATTTTGGTACCCGGATCATTCACCGAGGATCAGATACTTGAAGCAACCATCGAGCACGGAGTGGAGGATCTCCAGATAATTGGAGACAGCTTCTTGCTCACCTGCGATCCCAGCAAGATTACCGAAACCAGAAGTGCTCTTCAGCAATCAACAATCGACTACGAATCAGCAGATGTTGAATTTGTGTCCACCTTGAAGGTTGAAGTCGATGTCATAAACGCCAGGAAGGTTATTGACCTGATAGAGGCCCTCGAAGAGCTAGACGACGTCCAAGAGGTCTATACAAATATGGAGATTTCTGAGTCGGTAATGGCCGAGCTAGAAGCAATGAGCTAGTGAAAATCATCCTGGGAGTTGACCCTGGATTAACTCGTTGCGGCTTTGGTGTGATTTCTGGAACAAGTGCAATCGATTTTGGACACTTCACCTCCTCACCAGATCAAGATCCCAGAGACCGCGTTGGGTCAATCGCCGAACTGCTGGAGAAGGTAATTATCAGCCACCAGCCCAAACTCATCGCTATTGAGCGAGTCTTCGCTCAGGCCAACCTAAGAAGCGTGATGGGGGTTGCTCAGATATCGGGCGCTTTGATGGCGCTTGCGTATAAGCATGGAATTCCACTTGAATTTTTCACTCCGAGCGAGGTAAAGCTCGCGGTCACCGGTCACGGAAGAGCCGACAAATCTCAGGTTGCAGACATGGTAAGACGGTCACTCTCGTTGGCAGAAGTTCCCAAACCTGCGGATGTTGCAGACGCCCTAGCGGTAGCAATCTGTGCTTCAAAGCGAGCCAGCGGCGTTGGTACCGATGCCCAGCAAAAGTGGGTCGCAGCTGCAAAGAGTGCCAACCGCAGATTAGGTTAATCAAGTGATATCTAGCTTGCAGGGAACCGTTAGCCACTTAGGGGCGGATCGCATTACTCTCATTGTTGCCGGTGTGGGGTTCTCCATCGCAGTAACTAGTCGGCACTCAAGCAAACTTTCAGTGGGTCAGGAAATCTTGATACAGACAAAGCTTGTCGTGAGGGAGGATGACTTATCTTTATTTGGCTTCCAGTCAAACCAAGAGACCGAGCTGTTCGACCTACTTTGCGGAGTGAACGGTATCGGACCCAAGCTGGCGATGACTACCTTGTCAGGCCTAACCGCTGAGCTATTGATCAATGCCATTAACGCTCAAGATGAAAGTTCTTTTCGAGCTATCCCAGGAATTGGACCAAAAACGGCCAAGCTCGTTTTGATAACGCTGAATGGCAAGGTTGGATTATCGTCGAGCACCAGAGTCAATGAAAACGTTCTTCAAGCAATGCTCCAACTGGGTGGCGACGAGCTCACATCAAGGAAACTACTTGCCGGCTTGGACCAATCGCTGACTGAGTCTGCCCTTCTTAAGCAGGCTCTCGCAGAACTCGGACGATCTAAGCTGGGTGCATGACCGAGTCGGCTCCCGAAGAACGGGCCTTAGAGGCCGCGCTGAGACCAAAAGTGCTCAAAGATTTTGTTGGCCAAGACAAGGTTGTCGAGCAGATTTCTCTAGTGATCAAGGCAGCAAAACTTGGAGGAAGAACAGCGGACCACATTTTGCTCGCGGGCCCACCGGGCCTTGGCAAAACCACTCTTGCCATGATTGTGGCACATGAAGCCGAGCGGACGCTCAAACTCACCAGCGGCCCAGCGATACAGTCATCCGGAGATCTGGCTTCAATACTCTCGGCCCTTGAGCCCGGAGACGTATTGTTTATCGACGAAATCCACCGAATGTCTAGAAGCGCCGAGGAAATGTTGTATCTAGCCATGGAGGATTTCAGGGTAGATGTAATGGTTGGTAAGGGACCTGGAGCCGCATCGATTGCTCTGGAGATAGCTCCATTTACACTGATTGGCGCCACAACTAGGAGCGGCATGTTGCCCACGCCACTTCGCGACCGGTTTGGTTTTACCGCATTTTTGGAATACTACGAGCCCGAAGAGATCGCTCAAGTATTAGAGGCGTCCTCTCTAAAACTTGGCATTATTCTTCAACTCGAAGCTCTTGATCTTCTCAGCACGCGTTCTAGGGGCACTCCGCGAATAGCTAATCGATTACTGAGGAGGGTAAGAGATTTCGCCAGCGTGAATCAACACAGTGTTATTGACTACGACATTGCCCTAGATGCAATGAGTCTTTTTGAAGTGGATAAGCTCGGCCTAGATAGGGTCGATAGATCACTTTTGACAATGCTTGCCACTAAATTTAGCGCCAAGCCAGTAGGCCTTTCCACTCTAGCAGTCGCACTCGGCGAGGAGCCTGAGACTATAGAAGCGGTCATTGAACCCTTCCTCATTCGGGCTGGCCTACTGCAACGAACACCTCGTGGCAGAGAGATAACAAGTCATGGTTTAGTGCATTTAGGGATTCAGTAGAGCAAATTTTTCATCTAAGCCCTATAATTTCGGGGTACCAATCGGTTAGGAAAAACCTTGGATCTTATATTATTAGCAGTTCTTGCCGCCATGATTCTGTTGCTGATCAATCAGAACAGGAAGCGTAAGCGTGACGCTGCGACGTTGGTGGAAACTCTGCAAGTGGGCTCAAGCGTGATTCTTCATGCCGGCATCAAGGGCAAAGTCGTCGCTATCAGCGACGACGATTTAGACATCGAAACTACTCCTGGTACCAAGCTCAAAGTGCTTAAGCAGGCAGTGCGAGCAATCCAGCCATCCGAGGAGAACTAGCTTTGGCCGAAAAGAGCACCTTAACTTCTCCGAGGCGGAAGCTGTCATGGATAACCGGTATTGCAGTTTTCTTTGTCGGACTGATGATCTGGGGGGTTGCCACGGTTCAGCCGGGGGCTTCCTTCGCCCCGGAACTTGGTCTCGACCTCCAAGGTGGAACGCAAATCATTCTTACTCCAACTATCGCTGAGGGAGACCAGGCAAGTACCGAACAGCTGAATCAGGCCGTGAGTATTATTCGTCAGCGTATCGACGGCTCAGGAGTGGGTGAGGCTCAGGTTTCGATTCAAGGCAGTCAGAACATTGTTGTTGCGATCCCTGGCACTCCAGACCCCACTACTTTGCAGCTAATCAAGGCCAGCGCGCTTTTGGAATTCCGACCTGTGATCGGACAAGGTGTTTCCACTCCAGCGGCCGAGGACGCAGTTCCGGTTGATTTTGACGCTCTCAGCAACGAACCTTTGACCGAGCCTCTGAATGCCGGTGATCCGGCCTGGATAACTGAGCGTGTCGTAGCTCAGTATGAAAACCTTGACTGCAGCAGTCCATTCCGTGAAGCGGGACAGGTCGACGACCCAACGGTTGCGCTTGTCACTTGCGATGAGCTTTACCGCTTCAAGTACATCTTGGGTCCGGTCGAAGTTCAGGGAGCTAACATCTCAGATGCTAGCGCAGGAACTGTAACCACTCAGACCGGCGCCAGTACCAACACTTGGGCTGTTAATCTAGAATTCAACGGTGAAGGCACCGACGCGTTCGGTGCTGTTACCGCGAGGCTTTTCGGACAGCCAAGTCCGACCGACCAGTTTGCAATCACTCTTGACGGGTTGGTGATTACCGCCCCTTCGACCAACGCCGTTATTACGAATGGACAAGCGCAAATAACCGGGTCTTTCACTCAAGAATCCGCAACGGTGCTTGCCGACCAGCTCAAGTACGGTGCTCTACCGATTGGTTTTGAGGTCCAGTCACAGGAGAACATCTCCGCAACACTTGGTTCAGAATCGCTGCGTTCTGGTCTACTAGCTGGCCTAATCGGTCTAATCTTCGTGATTATATACATGGCATTTCAGTACCGAGGGTTGGCAACTGTCGTGCTCGGATCACTTATCGTCGCTGCGCTGCTTGTCTATCTTGCGATTGCCTTTTTGTCTTGGCGACAGGGTTACAGACTGTCACTTGCCGGAGTTGCAGGCTTGATTGTGGCTATTGGTATTACTGCGGACTCTTTCATCGTCTACTTTGAAAGAATCAGGGACGAACTGCGCGAGGGACGGAACTTAGAAAGCGCAGTAGAAGCCGGCTGGAAGCGAGCCGTTCGTACGATTTTGATCTCGGACGCCGTTAGCTTTACGGCTGCGGTAGTTCTTTATTTGCTAACAACTTCGTCGGTACGTGGTTTCGCGTTCACTCTTGGGCTTGTGACGCTAATCGACCTCTTGGTGGTAACGATGTTTACCCACCCAATGGTTCAGCTACTGGCAAGAAACAAGTTCTTCGCTTCCGGTCATCGATTCTCTGGATTCGACCTTTCCGCAAGGGAAGTTTCCTATAAGGGACGCGGTGAATTCAGGGTTTCCAAGTCGCTGGCTAGCGGCAAGGCTGAGAGGTCGTCCAAAGAAGCTTTCAAACGACAGACAATTGCAGAGAGAAAAGCGTTGGCCGGAAAGGGAGACAATGATGAGTAGAGCAAGAGAATTCGGAAACAAGCTTTATTCTGGGGAGCGCAGCTTTAATTTTGTAGCCCGCAGAAAAACCTGGTACATAATCGGTGCGGTAGCGATAATATTCGCGTTATTGCTGCCGGTAGCCCGAGGTGGCTATAACTTCGGCATCGAGTTCCGCGGTGGGTCCGAATTCAGGCTTACTAATTCGCAAGAACTGTCCCACCAGCTTGCCGTTGATGTGGTCCGCGAAATTTCTCCTGGCTCTCAGGTGAACGTGACAAACGTTGGTCTGGCGGACATAAGAATTCAAACCGAACAGCTCGAAGACGTCGAATCAGAGCGAGCGCGTCTTGCATTAGCCGAGGCTTATGGTGTTGCGGATGGGGCAGTTGCATCCAGCTTTATAGGCCCAAGTTGGGGTGCCGATGTAACAAGTCAGGCCATTACCGGTCTGGTGGTATTTCTGATTCTTGTATCGCTACTGATGGCGGTTTACTTCAGAAGCTGGAAAATGTCAGTTTCGGCACTTCTTGCCTTGGCCCACGACCTGATCCTCACCGCCGGAATCTACGCGGGTGTTGGTTTTGAGATAACTCCGGCAGCTGTAATCGGCTTCCTGACAATCTTGTCCTACTCGCTCTATGACACCGTTGTGGTGTTCGATAAGGTGCGAGAGAACACTTTGGAAATTGAATACTCGGATACCAGAACCTTCGGTGAGATGGTCAACCTGGCTATAAATCAGACATTGATTCGTTCAATAAACACTTCGGTTGTGGCAGTTCTGCCGGTTGGGTCCATCCTGTTTGTGGGGTCGTTACTTCTGGGTGCTGGCACACTCCGCGACATCGCGTTGGCACTATTCGTTGGAACAATTGTTGGAACCTACTCATCAATCTTCCTTGCGGCTCCGATTTACGCGCATCTGCGCGAATCTGAGCCGACTATCAAGAAAGCAGCTGACAAGGTAGCCGCCAACCGCGCGTAGAATTGAGACCATTCAAATAAGGGTGGACTAATGACCGACGCGAAAAGCAGCTCGCTTCGTTCTCGACTGCCCAAAATCTTTACAAAGTCGTCAACCTCCTACAGCAATGATCTGGCAGCTTTAGTCAAGATAGTAAAATCCAATCATCCTAAAGCGGACCTTTCTGTAATAGAAAAGGCTTATCAATACGCCGAAAGATATCACACTGGCCAGTGGAGAAAAAGTGGCGAGGAGTACATCACCCATCCGTTGGCCGTGGGCCGGATACTAGCGGATCTCGGGTCGGGGGCCGCCACTATCGCAGCCGCGCTGCTGCATGACACTGTAGAAGACACCGAATACTCCTTAGAAGCCCTTGAGGCCGACTTTGGCTCCGAAGTGGCTCTTCTGGTTGACGGTGTTACCAAACTCGATAAGGTTCGATTTGGAGACAGTGCGCAGTCTGAAACAATGCGAAAAATGATAGTTGCCATGAGCAAGGACGTTCGGGTTCTTGTCATTAAGCTTGCAGACAGGCTCCACAACGCCAGAACTTGGGGTTTCGTAAGCATTGAGTCATCCAGGAAGAAAGCCCAGGAAACACTCGAAATCTACGCGCCATTGGCTCATCGATTGGGCATCTCAACCATGAAGGTTGAACTCGAGGACATCAGCTTTAGCGTCCTTTATCCAAAGGTTTATGAAGAAATCGTCTCGCTGGTGGGTCAACGCAATCCCTTGAGGGCTGATTACACGCAAAACGTGATTGAAGAGATCTCAACTGAATTAAGAAATGGCAAAGTCAAATCAAAAATTGATGGTCGACCAAAACAGTATTACTCGATCTACCAGAAGATGGTTTTGAGGGGCAGGGAGTTTGATGACATCTATGACCTTGTTGGGGTCAGGGTAATAGTTGCAAGCGTGAAGGACTGCTACGGCGCCCTGGGTGCCATTCATGCGCGCTGGTCACCCTTGCCGGGTAGGTTCAAGGACTACATAGCAATGCCCAAGTTCAATCTTTACCAGTCGCTGCACACCACTGTGGTTGGCCCCGATGGCAGAGCCGTTGAAATCCAGATCAGAACTATGGAGATGCACCAGCGAGCAGAGTTTGGTGTTGCCGCTCACTGGAAATACAAAGCGCAATCTGGCAAGAGCGAGAAGGAGGTTGACTTCGCGTGGCTCAAGCAGTTATCCGACTGGCAAGAGGAAACCGCAGATCCAGGGGAGTTCCTAGATAATCTCCGCTTCGAAATTGGCGCCAAAGAGCTTTACGTTTTTACGCCAAAAGGCAAGGTAGTCGGGCTGGCAGCAGGCTCGACACCTGTGGACTTTGCATACGCGGTGCATACCGAGGTTGGCCACAAGACCATTGGGGCCAAAGTAAACAGTCGTCTGGTCCCACTCGAGAGCAAGCTGCAGGCAGGTGACTCGGTGGAGGTCTTGACTTCTAGGTCGGAATCGGCTGGCCCGAGCAAGGATTGGTTGAACTTCGTCGCGTCACCGGGAGCTCGCGCCAAAATAAAACACTGGTTCGCTCAGGAACGGAAGGAAATTGCCACCGAGGACGGAAAAGAAGCCTTGGCAAGGGGTCTGAGAAGAAAAGGCCTTCCGGTTAGATCTCTAATGTCGTCCGATTCACTCACCAAGCTGGCCGAAGAGCAAGGTTTGGTCGGGATTCCGGCATTATTCAACGCTATTGGCCAAGGTCAGTTGACGGTCGCCACCGTAATTGAACGACTAAAGCGACTAGAAGGCCTCACTCCCGAAGGTGTCACCGAAGAGATTCCGATACAAGTGCCAAAGTCCCTTCGCCAGCGACGAAATGAGTCGCAGGGCATTCTAGTAAAGGGCGACCCAGACGTCATGTCAAAGATGGCGAGGTGCTGCACACCGGTTCCCGGAGATGGAATAACCGGGTTCATTACCCGAGGTGAAGGCGTCTCAGTGCACCGCACTGATTGCAAAAATGTTCAATCGCTTGCAAAGGAGCGACTGGTAGAGGTTTCCTGGGCAGATGAAGCCAGGGGAGTGTTCATGGTTCAAATCCAGATCGAAGCACTTGACCGCTCAGGACTGCTAAGCGATGTGACCAAAGTGTTGACTGAGAATCACGTGAATATCTTAAACGCTTCGGTCTCTACCGGGAAGGACCGGGTTGCGATAAGTAAGTTTATTTTCGAGATGGCCGACCCTTCTCACTTGGACCATGTGCTGAATCAGGTTAGAAGAGTAGAGGCTGTTTACGATGTCTATAGGGTAAAAAGTAGCTAAAGACTTAGTCCACAGCTTGCGAAGCCGCAAGCAACCAAGCCTTTCTCGCTGTTATCTGATCTTCGATATCCTTTTTCTTGTCAGCTTTTGCTAGGTCAAGGTCTTTTTCGAGACCAGCGATCGCATCCTCAAGCTGAGAAACCAATGAATTTGAACGTGCTTTCGCAGCTGGATCTGATCGACGCCAGGCATCTGCGGCAGCATCTGCAATCTTCTTTTCGGCCTTTCGAAGCGGGTCTTCAATTTTGCGAACCTGATCACGAGGAATGTGTCCGATTTTCTCCCAGCGAGACTGAACATTTGCCAGTGTTTTTTTGGCGGCGTCTAAGTCGTTAAAGCTGATTGCTTGGATCTCTTCGTTTAGCGCAAGCTTTTGCTCGAGGTTAGCTTTTTGGCTGCTAGCGACTTCGGCATCCTCAGACTTCTTGGCTGCGAAGATAGCGTCCCCGGCTGCGCGGAACTCTTTCCAAAGTGCCTCTTCAGCTTTACCAGCTTTGCCAGCTAGCTTCCACTGAGTCTGGAGCCTCTTGTATTGATCGGTTGAAGCGGCGCCCTTTGAAAGGAGTTCCTTCGCGCTTTCTACTAGGGCCGTCTTCTCGGCCTTAGCCTCCTTGAATGCACCGTCTAAGTTAGCGAAAAAGGCGCGTCGGCCCTGCTCAAATTTTGCGCGAGCCTGAGAAAAACGCTTCCAAATAGGGTCAGTCTTAGACTTAGGAAGCTTTGGTCCCTCTTTTTGAAGTTTCTGCCAGCGTTCAAACAGCTCGGTCATTTCAACAGCGGACTTTTTCCAATTCACGCCACCCAAGTTGGCAACGATTGCCTCGGCCCGGGCTGAAATCTCTTCCTTGGCAGCCATTGCGATTTCGTTCGCTGCAGCTCGCTCTTCGTTGGCCTTTGCGCTAGTGGCATCAATTAGTCCGGTTACAGCCTCTACGCGATCGCGCAGGTTCTGCACGTTGCCGATTACCCTTGGCTCCACAAGCTCAGTCTTTAGGTGTTCGCGAGTGGTCTTTAGGCTCTTGGCATCGGTGATTCCGGCTGCTAGTCGCTGCTCAAGTGTCCGGACTTGTGCTGCAAGATCATCAAATTTACGCGCGAAATAAGCAAGCGCGTCATCGCCAGAGACATTGGGATACTGACCCACGATGCGCTCTTGCTCACCGTCTATTAGGTAGACGTTGTTGGCCTCATCTACACGGCCGAATTCAGTGCTTGTCAAGGGATGCTCCTACTGGTTTTGTCCTACTCTACCGAAACTGAAGTTATCAATACCTCTTGTAGCGGAGATGCGTCCGTCGAACCATCGATAGTCCCGGCATCAGCAATAGTTTTCACGGCTTCTAACCCCTGAGTTATTGAGCCAAAAACCGTGTAGCCACCGACTGCGTCTGAAGGGATAGTGGAGTCCTGGTAAACAATAAAGAACTGAGAGCCCATTGAGTCTTCATCGCCACCGCGACGGGCCATAGCCAGAACTCCTTCTTTATAAAGGTCGGCTTCAGGGGGGTTTTCAATCGGTCCCCAGCTGTAGCCTGGGCCGCCAGTTCCGTCACCGGAAGGGTCACCGCACTGGAGGACATAAATCCCTGAGGTGACAAGTCGATGGCAACTTACATTCTCGAAAAAACCGTTTTTTGAAAGCGACACAAAGTTAGCAACTGCCTGAGGTGCAAGATCTCCCGCAAGCTCAAAGGAAAGTTCCTGCTCATTCAGGTTCAGTGTGCCGTTCCAAGCTCTGCCTTCGGCAAGACTGAGGTCCGGAACAACGGTTTCCTCAGCTTCGGTTACGGCATCGGAATTGGCTGCCTGATCCTGAGTCGATGCAACTTCTGCCTCTTGACCACCCGGTCCGAATGAGAAGTACGCTAGCTGCCCCACGAATGCAAGAGCCACCGCTCCAGCGGCAACCGCCAAGAAGAGGCGGTTATCTCGCTTTGATCTCACAGCTCTACTGCCTATGAGGTCTTGCTTAGCTTGGTAATTTTCTAGTTTGCTGTTTGATTTCATAACTCACCCTTTTATCGCCTCCGTAATTCTAGGTGTTGCTTAGAGTTGGCGTGTGTTAGACATTCCTCTTGCCGCAAGACTGAGGCCAAATTCACTCTCCGAAGTGGTTGGTCAGTCAAGAGCACTGGGTAAAAATGGCCCATTGGTAAGACTTATTTCCGGTGACCGATCTGCCAATTGGCCCTCCGTGATTCTTTGGGGTCCTGCGGGTAGCGGAAAGACCACCATTGCAAGGCTCATTGGCGACAATGAAAAAGCGCATTTTCTGGAACTGAGCGCCGTAAGCGCCTCAGTCGCGCAGGTAAGAGAACTGATCACGAAAGCCAAAGAACTAAAAAACCTGTATGACAAACCGACGATATTATTTCTGGACGAGGTGCATCGGTTTTCAAAGTCGCAACAGGACTCGCTTCTGGGCGCTGTTGAGTCCGGCTTGATCACACTGATAGCGGCATCCACCGAAAACCCTTCCTTCAGTGTCATCACTCCACTGATTTCAAGGTCTTTAGTAGTGAAATTGGAACCGCTCGAGGATGCCGACCTGATTTTGATCATGCGCCGCGCACTGGAGTCGAACAAAGGCTTACCGGGCGCAAGCTTTGAAGACGAAGCGCTTCGGTATTTAGCCAAGATATCCTTCGGGGATGCAAGAAGGGCTCTGACACTAATGGAGGCCGCTGTGAATGGATCCAGCGACTTGGTTAGCCTCGAAATAGCAAAGCAGGCCGCTCAAGCCACAATCTCCTATGACCAAGCCGGTGATCAGCACTACGACACGATAAGCGCTTTTATCAAATCTGTCCGGGGGTCTGATGCCGACAGTGCGCTCCATTACTTGGCCAGAATGATCACTGGGGGAGAAGACCCAAGGTTTATTGCAAGGAGACTAATGATCTTGGCTAGTGAAGATGTCGGACTTGCAGACCCACAGGCTCTGGTGCTTGCCGAAGCAACCGCCGGTACGGTTGAACGAATCGGCATGCCAGAGGGGAGAATACCTTTGGCGCAACTGACCATCTACTTGTCGCTAGCTCCGAAATCGAACCGAGCCTACGAAGCGATCAGCGCGGCAATGAAATCAGTGCAGGCTGGCGAAACAAAGCCCGTGCCTGCTCACTTGAGATCCACCGGTGCGGTCGGTTATCACTACCCTCACGACAATCCCGGAGGTATCGTGCCGCAAAAATATCGAGACGGACAAGAGATCTTTTATCACCCGACCGAGCATGGGTTTGAAGCCGAACTAGCCAAACGAGTAGAAATCATCAGAAAAATCCTGCCTAGGTAGTGACACTTTGGCAATCGCACTGGTAAGCTCTTTTAGTTATCTGGATTCAGCGGCTGTAATCCTATGACTACGAAAATCAATCCAAAGTTTTGAAAGGTACCTTTTTGTCAAAGGCAACTAGATCCCGCAGCAAGACACGCCTATCGCGTGCTCTTGGCATCGCATTGACGCCAAAAGCTGCAAAGTATATGGAAAAGCGACCCTACGGACCGGGTCAGCACGGCCGCACCAAGCGCAAGACCGACTCTGACTACTCGGTTCGTCTTCGCGAGAAGCAGCGTTTGCGCGCTCAGTATGGAATTCGCGAAGCACAGCTTCGCAACACCTTCAAGGAAGCCAAGCGCACAGCAGGCCTAACCGGTGAAAACTTGGTTGAGTTGCTGGAGATGCGTCTTGATGCCCTAGTTCTTCGCTCGGGAATGGCGCGCACCATCGCACAGTCCCGCCAGATGGTAGTTCACCGACACATCCTTGTCGATGGCGAGCGCGTTGACCGTCCGTCCTTCCGCGTGAAGCCAGGACAGATGATCCACGTTCATGATAAGTCCGAGCGAACCGAACCTTTCCAGGTGGCCGCAGCCGGAGGAAACTCCGACGTGTTGGCTAGAACGCCGGAATATTTGGCCGTAGACCTTGACAAACTTCAGGTGACTCTGCTTCGCCGCCCAAAGCGTGAAGAAGTGCCCGTAACCTGTGAAGTCCAACTTGTAGTTGAGTTCTACGCAGCTAGGTAGTTAGACAATGACAGGCGGCGAGATAGCAGTGGTCATTTTGGCCGCCAGCGCTGCATTGTTGGTTATCCTTCTGGGTTTCCCGCTAGTGAAGCTTGGCAAACTATTGGATCAAACAGCCGCGACCGTCTCTACGTTCAACGCCGAATTTGAGCCAATTCTCGCCGAAGCAAAAACAACTTTGGCGGAAGCTAATAAGCAGCTCAAGCGCGTGGACAACATCACCAAAGATGTCGAGCAGGTGACCACAAACATTAGTTCGTTGGTCGCAGTGTTTACTGCTTCGGTGGGAGCTCCACTCACGAAAGTGTTCGGCGTCATGAAGGGCGTATCAAAAGTGTTCGGTAAACGGAGGTAGTCATGTCAAAACTTGGTTGGTTCATCGCAGGAATTGGAATGGGCGCACTCGCGATACAACAGCTCAGGGATAATCCAAAAGCTCAGGGTGCCGTAGATGAGATTCGCATTGCCGCAAAAGACTTCTCAGACTCAATCGCCGCTGGCTATCAAGAGCGCGAAGCTGAACTGAATAAATCAGCCAAACCTAAGAAGTAGTTCGTGAAGACTGCCGAAATCAGGCGGCGCTGGCTGTCCTTTTTTGAGAGCAAGGGGCACTCAATTGTCCCGAGCGCACCACTTATAAGTCAAGACCCCACCCTCATGTTTGTGGTAGCCGGAATGGTTCCTTTCATTCCATACTTGTCCGGCATAGTGCCTTCTCCCTACGAAAGAGCGACCTCAGTTCAAAAGTGCGTGCGAACACTGGACATTGACGAGGTTGGAAAAACTACCCGCCACGGTACTTTTTTCCAGATGAACGGAAACTTCAGCTTTGGCGACTACTTCAAAAAAGAGGCAATCAGCTATGCCTGGGAACTACTTACTTCTTCTTTGGACTCTGGCGGTTATGGGTTTAAACCTGAAAAGCTCTGGGTCACCGTCTATGAAGATGACGAAGAGTCAATCCAGTACTGGCTAGATCAGACCAGTGTGCCAATTGAGCGAATTCAAAAGCGAGGAATGGCTGATAACTATTGGTCAACCGGTCAACGTGGCCCGGCTGGTCCATGCTCGGAGATCTACTTTGACCGTGGTCCAGACTACGGATTAGAGGGCGGTCCGGTAGCGGATGAAGATCGTTACATTGAAATCTGGAACCTCGTGTTCATGCAGTACGAACGTGCTGACGGAGGAACGAAAGATCACTTCGAAATTTTAGGCGACCTTCCCAAGAAGAACATCGACACCGGAATGGGTCTTGAGCGCGTGGCTTTTTTGCTCCAAGAAGTCGAGAACATCTACGAGATTGATCAAATCAGACCGCTAATAGACCTAGCCAGCCAGCTAAGCGGGAAAAAATATGGCGCACTGGAACTAGACGATATTCGAATGCGTGTGATTGCGGACCACATTCGATCTTCTCTCATGCTGATGTCTGACGGAGTAACCGCCTCAAATGAGGGGCGGGGCTACGTTCTTCGAAGACTGCTGAGACGATCAATCAGAGCCATGAGGCTACTTGGGGTTACCGAAAACAGCTTCGAAAAGCTCTTCACGGTCAGCAAAGACGCAATGGTTGAGGCCTATCCTGAATTAGAAGAAAACTTTCCACGTATTCTCAGAAGTGCGCTTAGCGAAGAGATTGGTTTCACGCGAACCTTAGAAACTGGAACTGTGGTACTTGAGCAAGCGGTTGCTGAGGCCAAGGGAATCCTGTCTGGAGTTGTGGCGTTTGAGCTGCACGACACCTACGGCTTTCCAATCGACCTGACCGTTGAAATTGCAGCCGAATCCGGGCTTGAGGTCAACCGCGCTGGTTTCGAAGAGCTCATGGACCAGCAAAAACAGCGCGCTAAGCAAGACGCCAAGGATAAGAAAATGGGCGGCGGATCACTTCAGGTTTACAGCGAAGTTCGCGCAATGGGCGAAACCATATTCACAGGTTATGACTCACTCGAGGCCGAGGCGACTGTCATTGGCCTAATCCGCGACGGTGTCTCCGTTGAGTCACTCATTGAAGGGCAATTAGGCGAAATATTCTTGGACAGGACTTCGCTTTACGGCGAATCAGGTGGTCAGGCTGCCGACTCCGGAATCATCACCGGTGAAGGCTTCACACTTGAGGTACTGGATGTTCAGAAGCCAGTCAAGGGTCTTTTTGCTCACAAGGTGAGGGTTTCTCTCGGTCAAGTGCGAACCAATTCTCAGGCCAGGACCATCGTTGATGCCGACTGGCGGCTGGGAGCGTGTCAATCTCACAGCGCTACGCACGTAGTCCACGCGGCAATCAGACAAGTTTTGGGCCCCCAAGCCCTCCAGTCGGGTTCTTTCAATCGCCCGGGGTACATGAGGTTGGACTTTGCTTGGGGCGAAAGCCTTAGTCAAGCCACCAAGAGTGAAATAGAAGAGGTTTCGAACCTCGCAATTCGGTCAGATCTGGCTGTTAGCGCTCAATTCATGTCTGTGGATCAAGCTAAAGACTTTGGAGCGATCGCACTATTCGGGGAAACTTACGATGAGCAAGTCAGAGTTGTTCAGGTTGGTGGTCCTTGGTCAAGAGAACTGTGCGGTGGTACGCACGTTCTAAGGTCCTCGCAAATTGGTTTGATAAGTGTTTCGTCCGAGGCCTCCGTTGGTTCGGGCTCGAGGCGCATTGAGGCACTCGTTGGAATGGAGGCGCTGAAATCGCTTCACGAAGAGCGAGATCTGGTCCGCAGGCTCGCGCTTGAGCTAAAGACGCCCGCCTCAGAGGTTGAAGCCCGAGTAATCGAGTCATTAGCTGAGCTCAAGGCGTCCAATAAGGCCGCCGCGGGGCTTCAGACCGCGCAGCTTCAGGCACAAATCCCGACGCTTGCTAAGGCCGCCTCAGAAGTGAATGGAGTGACGTTACTTGCTCTCGAACTGGAGGTTGAAGATGCTGACCAACTTCGGTCTTTAGCCCTCGGCCTAAAATCTCACCTTGGGGACAATTCAATAGTTATTCTCGGTAGCAAAGCCAGCGGTTCAGCAGTTGTCATCGCAGTAGCAGGGCCATCAGCCATTGCAAAGGGCCACAAGTCGGGCCAGCTCGTGTCTGTCGCGTCAAAGGTCTTAGGTGGCGGTGGTGGTGGTAAGCCAGAGCTAGCTCAGGGTGGCGGCACAAACATCGACCAACTCTCTCAGGCAATTGCGGCCGCTGCAGCAACGGTTTGATGAGAAAAATTGCCGTAGATGTGGGCCAAGTCAGAATCGGAGTGGCTCTATCTGTTGATTCTTTATCCATTCCCCACTCAGTCATCAAGCAAGGACCGAGCGCCATATCCGAACTAATGGCGATCTACACCGAGAAAAACGCAAGGTGCGTTTACGTTGGGTTACCGTTGTCACTAAGTGGTAATCACACGGCTAGCACCAAAATGGCAATCGAATTCGCAAGGTTGATCTCTGGGCAAGGAATTCCTGTCCAATTGATCGACGAGAGATTGACGTCAAAAACTGCGCAACAGTCCCTTAGAGCTGCCGGGAAAAACGCCAAACAGCAGAAGACCATCATCGATGCCTCAGCTGCCTGTCTTATATTGGAGTTTGCACTCGCCTCGGAAAAACAAGGGCTGCTCGCTGGTAAAAGATTGGAAGATTTAGATGACTGATGGCCTGGAGCCAACACCGATAAAAAACCGATCTAAGCGATCCTGGCTTGCCGGAATCATATCCATTGCGGTCGTGGCGGCATTAGTAGGAGGCGGTCTATTCATTGCTGGCTCTAGCGTTCAGGATTTTTTGTCTAGGTTTCAAATTGAAGACTACGACGGTGAAGCGGGACCCTCAACTGTGCTCTTGATTGCCTCGGGTGACAACGGCGGAGACGTGGCTAGAAAAATGGTTGAGGCGGACATCATCAAGAGCTTCGACGCCATCTATCGAGACATGCTGAATGTCGACCTCGTGCTTTTTCCCGGCAGCTACGAGTTTCCAACCAAGCTTTCGGGTTTCGCGGCACTCACGCTTCTGATGTCGGGGGAAAATCGTCTGCTGTTGTCAACCACGATTCCTGAGGGAATGACAGTTGCTGAAATTCTTCCCAGATTGGCAGCCGACCTTGGCTTAACAATCCCAGATCTCGAAAGAGGAATTGAGGATCAGATTTCTAGACTGCCTGAGTCTTCTCCAAGCATTGAGGGCTATTTATTTCCGGCTACCTACAGCTTTGACCCAAATCCAGATGCCAGACTAGTTATCAAGGCAATGGTTGATCGAATGGAGCAAGAGCTTCTGAAATATGAGATCCCACTTTCGGACTCGCTATCAACTTTGACGCTCGCGTCAATGGTGGAATCCGAAGGCAGGCTCTCAGATGATCTCTTCAAAATCTCGCGAGTCTTCCTGAACCGGCTGGACATCGGAATGGCGCTGCAGTCTGACCCAACCGTGAAGTACCGCTACGAAGGCAGCCTACAGTCGTTTCAAGAAGGACTGAAGGACACCGAGTCCCTGTTCAACACTTACAGTCACACCGGGTTGCCGATTGGACCGGTAACCAACCCTGGAGCCCTTGCCATCGAGGCAGCGCTTCGCCCGGCAGACGGACCCTGGCTCTACTTCGTTGCCATAAACCTTGATACCGGAGAGACAGTGTTTTCTCAGACTTTGGCAGAGCACGAAATCGCAGCCGAAATCTACCGGCAATGGTTGCGGGACAGTCCAAATTATGACTAAAAAATACGCGGTGATTGGTTCGCCAATCACACATTCCAAGTCACCTGTTATCCACCGGACTATTTTTAAACACCTTGGAATAGCGGCAGAATACGGCTCCCACGAGGTGTCCGATTTGGCCGGTTTTCTACTCAAAAAAAATGACCTACTCGGACTAAGCGTCACGATGCCGTTGAAGGGTCAGGCCTTCGAGCTTGCCAACGAACTCGACTTTTGGGCCCAGCGGACCGAAGCCGTAAACACACTGAAGCGCACAGAGACCGGATGGTCAGGGTTTAATACTGACGTCTTTGGTCTCCAGCAGGCAGCCAAGTCAGTGAATTTTCAAACGGTCACGGTTCTTGGGACCGGAGCTACGGCAAAATCAGCCCTGGTTGCATTTCAGGATTCAGATTTAGTGCTGTGGGGTCGAAACAAAGAATTAGTAGCTAAGCTCGCAGGGGAATTCGACTCACCTTCGGTTGACTTGCAAAAGGCCCTGTCGGCTGATCTGGTGGTGAGCACTCTTCCCGCGCAGGCCTTGTCAGAACTGATACCCAAGGACAGTCAGTACCCGGGAACCTTGCTTAGCGCAGCTTACGCACCTGGCTCAGATCTGGCGGCAGTTTATTTCCAGTCATTTATTTCGGGGTTGGAAATGCTCATGTGGCAAGCCGTAGGTCAACAAAGAATATTCAGTGGTCTTGGGCCTAGTGCACCAATGAGAGATGAAGATAATTTGATAGAAGGCATCAGGCAAGCTCTGGACATGACAAAATAGACAGATGCTTAGATGGATAACTGCGGGTGAATCACACGGCCCGGAACTAATCGGGGTCATTGAGGGCCTTCCTGCTGGCGTCCCAATTTTGGACCAGGACCTACAACAAGCCCTTTCCAGAAGAAGACTCGGCTATGGCCGCGGCGCAAGAATGAAGTTTGAGCAGGATCTCATATCGCTTTCCAGCGGAATCCGCTTTGGCCTTTCTCAGGGTGGGCCCATAGCAATCCGAATAGCCAACACGGAGTGGCCAAAGTGGGAAACCGTGATGAGCGCGACACCGGTTGATGCGGATCAGCTAAGCGGTGGTCGAGCTGCTCCTTTGACGCGTCCTAGACCTGGACACGCGGATTTCACCGGAATGCAGAAGTATGGATTCGACGAAGCAAGACCAGTTTTAGAGCGTGCAAGTGCGAGGGAGACCGCGACCAGAGTTGCCCTTGGAGCGATCGCTCAAAAGTTTTTATCGGAGCTCGGCATTGAGCTAGTGACCCACACCGTAGCTATTGGTTCTGCCATTTCGAAGTCCGAAGTTCTTCCCGGGCCACAGGACCTTGCCGCTCTAGACGCCGACCCAGTTAGATGTTTCGATAAGGCAGATTCGGACGCGATGGTGACTGAAATAGATGAATGCCACTCCACGGGCGACACCGTCGGAGGAGTTTGCGAAACTCTGGTCTACGGCTGCCCTCCGGGTCTTGGAAGCTACGTTCATTCCGACCGCAGGCTGGATGCGCAACTTGCTGGAGCCGTCATGAGTATTCAAGCGATGAAATCCGTGGAAATCGGAGATGGCATCGAAACCACTAGGCGTCGAGGTAGCGTTGCTCACGATGAAATTGTGAATAGCGACGAAGGCGTTAGACGGCTTACGGACCGGGCCGGTGGCATTGAGGGCGGTATGACAAACGGCGAAATTGTACGAGTTAGAGCCGGCATGAAGCCAATCAGCACAGTGCCAAGAGCCTTGCAGACCATCGACACTGGAACCGGTGAAGCAACCACTGCTCACCACCAACGCAGCGACGTTTGCGCAGTTCCGGCCTCGGGCGTGGTAGTCGAAGCTATGGTTGCGCTGGTCATGGCGAACGCCGTGTTAGAAAAATTTGGTGGAGACTCAGTTTTAGAGGTTCGTCGAAACATGAACTCTTATCTCGGAAGCATCCCAGAGGCGTTGCAATCGAGGATTGTTAGACAGTAGTGCAGGGCTCGATCGTGCTGGTCGGCCCAATGGGTGCTGGTAAGACCACACTCGGCAAACGACTAGCGAAAATTCTTGAACTACCATTTGTTGACACCGACAAATTGATCAGCTCCCAACATGGTTCCATCAAAAACCTGTTTGCTTCAAAGGGAGAGAGCTACTTTCGAGACTTAGAAACAGCGGCTTTAGCTCGTGCTCTGGAAGGTCAAAGTGTTGTGGCCACCGGAGGTGGAATAGTCTTAGCTGAGGCCAACAGGAGTTTGCTCTTGCAAAACGCTACTATTTTCTTGGACACGAACATGGAGTTTGTGCTTCAATCCCTAAATGTTTCTAAACGTCCACTGCTGAAAGATAATCCTGAGAATTGGGAAAAGATTTACCAGGATCGGCTTCCGCTCTACAAAGAGGTTTCGGTTGCTACCGTGAATACCGCAAACAAATCTGTCGGTGCCATCATGAAAAACTTAGAATCTGAGGTCAGAAAATATGTCTAACATTATGATCGGGCGAGCTTTACTAGACGAAATACCTTCCACTCTCAGTGGTGTCAAGAAGGTGCTGATTGTTTACCCACAACCGCTTGCTACCACTGCCGAGGCGCTGTCAGAGAACCTCAAAGATTCTGGCTTCGAGGTTCTGCTTGCCGAGGTACCTGCCGCCGAAGACGCAAAGCGAGTTGAAGTGGCCGCCTTCTGCTGGCAGATCATGGGCAAGTCCGATTTTCACCGGAATGATGCCGTTATTGGGCTTGGGGGAGGTTCAACCACTGACCTAGCCGGCTTTGTGGCTGCCACGTGGCTCAGGGGTGTTAGATCAATACTTATTCCTACAACTTTGCTTGGAATGGTTGACGCAGCCGTCGGAGGCAAGACCGGCATTAATACCACTGAGGGCAAGAACCTAGTCGGGGCATTTTATGCACCGCACAGCGTTGTGATTGATCTTGACACCCTCCACTCGTTACCCAGAAATGAACTATTGGCCGGAATGGCAGAAGTCGTGAAATATGGCTTCATCGCCGACCCTTGGATTTTGGAGACCCTAGAGAATGACCCAGCGGCCACTGATCCTTCTTCCAGTGTCTTCGAAGAGCTGATTGGACGATCAGTCGCCATAAAAGAGGGTGTAACTGGGCGAGATTTCACCGAGTCAGGTGAACGTGAGTTTTTGAACTATGGACACACTCTTGGCCACGCCATTGAACACGCCGAACGCTATAAGTGGCGTCACGGAGCGGCGATCTCAATCGGCATGGTTTTTGCGGCCGAACTGTCAATGCTCTCTGGCAAACTCTCTGAAGCCGATGTCATAAAACACCGAAGTGTGTTTGAGTCACTTGGTCTTCCGACGACCTATCGAGCCGATCGCTGGCCACAACTTTTAGACACGATGCAAAAGGATAAAAAGTCCAGAGCGGGTTCGCTCAGGTTCGTGGTGCTTGAAAAGATAGGAAAACCAACGATGCTCAATGCGCCCACGCCCGAGCTTGTCTTCACCGCTTTTCAAGCGATTGTGGAATAGCGTTTAGAACATGTCGTTAATTTACGTACTCAACGGACCCAACCTGAACCTACTTGGTGCAAGAGAACCAGAGGTTTACGGAAATTTTACTCTGGTCGATCTTGAACACAATCTTCAGGTCTGGGCTTCAGCCAACAAGCTAGAGATACGAGTACTTCAGACCAACAGCGAGGATGAACTGATTGGTTGGATTCATAAAGCAATGAGCGAAAAGGCCTCGGTAGTTCTGAACCCCGCTGCATTCACGCACTACAGCTACGCACTTCGAGATTCCTGTGCCGCGCTCACAACCGCTGGGTTCAAGCTCATAGAGGTTCACATTTCAAACCCACACGCTCGCGAAACCTTTCGACACAACAGCGTTATCTCGGGCGTTGCGACCGGAGTAATAGCTGGCTTTGGTATCGATAGTTATCTACTGGCATTGGAACAACTAGCGCGACGCTAGAATTTGCAAGGCGCTAAGGAGAAAAATGGCCAGCTCAAACGATCTGAAAAACGGCATGGTTCTGAAAATCGAGGGGCAGCTCTGGGCGGTCATTGAGTTCCAGCATGTAAAGCCTGGAAAGGGCCCTGCCTTCGTGCGAACCAAGCTACGAAGTGTTATTTCCGGAAAAGTTGTCGACAAGAGCTTTAATGCCGGTGCCAAGATCGAAACTGCCAATGTTGATCGAAGAGACATGCAGTACCTATACAACGATGGATCAGGCTATGTGTTCATGGATACTTCTGACTTTGATCAGCTTTCGGTTCCCGCCGAAGTCGTCGGTGACGTCGCCAACTTCATGCTTGAAAACCAGAACGCGACTGTAGCTCTCCACGAGGGGTCAGCTCTCTACGTCGAACTTCCACCCTCGGTGGTCCTGGAAATCACCTATACCGAGCCAGGCCTGCAGGGCGATCGCTCAACCGGTGGTTCAAAGCCAGCAACCTTGGAGACCGGCTATCAGATTCAGGTGCCGCTGTTTATCGAAAACAACACCAAGGTAAAAGTTGACACCAGAACCGGTGACTACCTAGGACGCGTGAACGAGTAGTTGAGCTCTCGAAGTAAATCTCGCAAGCGCGCGCTAGATGCACTCTATGCCGCCGGTATCAGAAACAGCGACGCCATGGTGTTGCTTCAGGAGACCGCTGCAGGAGTGTCGGACAGACAAAACCAAACGGCAATTTTTGACTACGCCGAAGCCATTGTTATTGGAGTCACAAGCAACTTGGCTCAAATCGATAACGATCTCAGGCAGATCTCAGACGGTTGGTCGCTCGAGAGAATGCCAAATATTGATCGTTCAATTCTGCGTCTTGGGGCGTGGGAGATCTTATTCAACGGTGAAGTCCCAAACGAGGTCGCCATCGCCGAGGCCGTCACTCTGGCTGGCGAGTATTCCACCGACGATTCACCGAAATTTGTAAATGGAGTCTTGGCACGGTTAGCAAAGGGCACCCAGGCGCTATAAGCCTGTTATGATTTAGGAAAATTGTCCTTTAAATTCGCCCTGCGAGGCGGAGAAGGAGTGAAAGTTGTCAGGTCGAGTCGTCCTTGATGGACCAGACATTCTTCGAGCGCTGAAGCGCATCTCTCACGAAATCCTTGAGGCCAATGAAGGGGCCAAAAACCTTCTAATTTTAGGCATCCCTACCCGTGGCGTCGAACTGGCGAACCGAATAGTCGAAATTCTTCAAGAAATTGAGCCAAACCAAAAAATCGAATCCGGTGTACTAGACATCACAATGTATCGCGATGATCTTGCCAAAACTGAACGTGAAATTCTTGAGAGCAGTCTTCCGGTATCCGGCGTCGATGGAAAAGTCGTTGTGCTTGTCGATGATGTGCTGTTCTCCGGCAGAACAGTGAGAGCTGCGCTCGATGCCGTAACCAGCTATGGGCGTCCTACACAAGTGAAGCTCGCGGTGCTAGTTGATCGCGGCCATCGAGAATTACCTATCAGGCCAGATTTTGTCGGAAAAAACTTGCCGACCTCCACCACGGAGCGAGTCTCTGTCCAGCTGACTAATACCGACGGCGTCGATCAGGTTGTGATCTCGGTATGAAACACCTGACCTCGATAAGAGACCTCACGAAGGACTCTGCAATCGCTCTGCTAGACAGCGCCCAACAACTCACTCAAGTCAATCAACGAACCGTCAAGAATCTGCCAGCGCTCCGCGGCAAAACCGTTGTGAACCTGTTCTATGAAAACTCGACCAGAACCAGAATTAGCTTCGAAATAGCTGCCAAACGCCTTAGCGCAGACGTGATTAACTTCGATGCGCAAACATCCAGTGCGTCAAAAGGGGAGTCGCTGAAGGATACCGCTCAGACCCTTGAAGCACTTGGCGCCGCAGCCATCGTTGTCAGGCATCCAATGTCGGGAGCCGCCCACGCACTTGCAAACCGGGGCTGGATCTCGGCAAGTGTCATCAACGCTGGAGACGGCCGCCATGAACACCCCACCCAGGCTCTACTGGACTCCCTAACCATCAGGCAGCTGAAGAATTCTGGAACAGATTTGTCTGGAATTAAGGTGCTGATTATAGGAGACATAGAAAACTCGAGGGTTGCCAGAAGCAACATCTTGTTGCTCGTTATGCTCGGAGCCACTGTCAGTGTGGCTGGCCCGACAAACTTACTGCCACAAGGTATCTCAGCTCTAGGAGCCAAAGTGCATGAAAACTTTGATCAGGCAATTGCAGACAAGCCGGATGTGGTCATGATGCTTAGGGTTCAACTCGAGCGAATGCTTGAAAGTCAAGTTTTCACAACAAGCCAGTACATCGAAAATTGGTCATTGGATCAAGCCCGACTCGGCGAACTCGGAAAGGCAACAATAATTATGCATCCGGGACCGATGAACCGGGGGTTAGAGATCTCAAACCAAGCCGCAAACGATTCCCGATCGGCAGTACTGAGACAAGTTGAGAACGGGCTAGCTGTAAGAATGGCAGTATTGCACCGAGTTTTGTCAGGGAGTGATTCCAGTTGATTATCTTGAAAAACCTAACGTTGTCCGATGGTTCGACAACTGACATAGAAATTGATGACGGAAAAATTCTCAAAATAGGTCGGCTAACCGAGTCTGGAATCGACTGCTCCGGTCTGATCGGCCTAGCCGGATTTGTTGACCCACACACCCACCTTAGGCAGCCAGGCTACGAAGCCAGCGAGACGGTCCGCTCCGGTTCTAGAGCCGCGGCAGCTGGCGGCTACACGGCAATTTGCGCGATGGCCAACACCGAACCTGTTGCCGATAACACGCAAATTATCGAACAGGTCTACGACCTGGGCATAGAAGCCAACATGTGCCATGTCCAGCCAATTGGTGCTGTGACAACGGGTCTAAAAGGATTAGAGCTTTCCAGCATTGCCCAGATGTCTAAGTCCCGGGCAAAGGTAACAATGTTCAGTGACGATGGTATGTGCGTTCATGACAAAGAGCTGATGAGACAGGCACTCATTGAAGTCAAGAAATTTGGGGGAGTAGTAGCGCAACATGCTCAAGATCCAACCATGACCGTCGGGTCGCAGATGAACCAGGGTGCAGTGGCAACCGAATTGGGGCTCAAGGGTTGGCCGGTACTTGCAGAGGAACAAATTATCGCCCGAGATGCTCAGCTAGCTGAGGAAACTGGTTCCAGATTGCACGTTTGCCATCTCACCACGGCCGGTGGGGTCGAGGTCGTTAGGTGGGCCAAAGCCAAGGGAATTTCAATCACCGCCGAAGTCACCCCACATCACTTGCTTTTGACCGAGGAATTGGCCCGTTCCTACGATCCGATCTACAAGGTAAACCCACCGCTGAGAACCGCCGATGACAACTTCGCGCTTTTGGCAGGACTTGTAGATGGCACCATCGACATGCTGGGAACTGACCACGCACCACATTCGGGTGAAAAGAAGGATTGCGAATGGGAAAACGCGGCTTTTGGAATGCTGGGATTGGAATCAGCCGCGAGCATTTTGCATCAGGTTCTTATTCAGTCCGGGGCCGGCGACTGGAAGCTGTTCGAAGAGGTCATCAGTAGGCGTCCCGCGCAGTTGGCAGGACTAAGCAATCACGGGTCAATCAAGGTAGGCGGCCAAGCGAACATCACGCTATTCAATCCGCATGAAACAATACAGGTAGCGGACATGAACCAATCCAAGTCAGCCAACAACCCTTATGTTGGCCTCGAATTCATGGGGCGCGTGCAGCACACGATTTACAAGGGCTACTTCACGGTTTTTGACAATGCCATAAAGGAAGAAAAATGATACGCGAAATAATTGGTGCAATAGCACTTCTGATTGTTCCTACAATCGCAGCAATCATATTTATCAGGACGCGACAAAAAAGGCGCTCTCAAGAAAAGGTCATCTTTGACATTCCGGCTTTCTCTGGCGAAAGTGACCTGGGGGAGGTGTTGTATGTCAGCACCGTATTTGCAACCGACCTGTTATCCAAAGTTTGGGCTCAGGGCCTTGGTCACAGAGGAAATGCGAGGTTATGGCTCGGGCTGGAAGGTATCGGGATCAAGCGAAATGGTGAAACTGGATTCCTCATACCCATATCTTTGATTAGTGCGCTAAGCGAGTCGAACGCCACCATAGATCGAGGCGTCGAAGCAAAAGGGCTGATAACCATTTCTTGGAGTCACAGGGGCGTCGGCCTAATGACAAACATTCGATTCCGAGATAAGCAAAGACACAACGAAGCAAAGAAGCAAATATCAGAACAAATGGGAGTTAGTTTTGCATAAAGCACATCTGGTACTAGAAGACGGATCGGTATTCACCGGCGAACAATACGGTGTCCAAGGACAAAGCCTTGGAGAACTGGTCTTTGCTACCGGAATGACCGGCTACCAGGAGACGCTCACGGACCCGTCGTATGCCGGGCAAATCGTGATGCAGACCTTTCCCCACATCGGCATTGTTGGGACGAATGCGACAGACGCTGAGTCCAGCAAAATCTGGGTGGCCGGGTACATCGTTCGGGAGCCGTCCCGGATTGCGAGTAATTACCGTTCCGAGAAAACTCTTGATCAAGATCTGATCGACAACAACATTGTCGGTATCTCAAATGTCGACACCCGAGCCATAACGCTTCATGTTAGAAGCCTGGGCGCAATGCGTGCCGGTATCTTTTCAAACCAAGAAGCTTTATCCAACGATGAGATGCTCTCTATAGTGCGAGCCGCACCTGAGATGAAGGGCCAGAGCCTCTCAAGTCAAGTCTCCACGGCAATTAGCTATTTGATTCCAAATCAAGGAGAGCGAATTGGAAAAGCTGCAGTGCTTGACCTTGGCATTAAAAAATCAACGCTTGAACACCTCGCCATGCGCGGACTAGAGGTTGAAGTGTTTCCAGCAGACGTGAGCGCGGCCAAAATTTTAGCGTCCTCGCCGGATGCATTCTTTTTTTCCAATGGCCCTGGAGACCCAGAGGCAAGCGGAGGACAGGTTTCGATGCTTCAGGAGCTCCTTGCTACCAAGAAGCCGTTCTTTGGAATCTGCTTTGGCAATCAACTGCTTGGAAGGGCTCTCGGATTTGAAACATACAAGCTCAAATTCGGACACAGAGGAATCAATCAGCCCGTCATCAATAAGACCTCAGGCCAAGTAGAGGTGACCGCTCACAACCACGGCTTTGCGGTAAAGCTCGAAACGGACAGCGCCGAATCCCCGAACGGATTCGGTGTGGTGAAAGTCTCCCACCGAGGTCTGAATGATCAAGTTGTGGAAGGTCTCGAATGCCTTGACCTGCCCGCGTTCTCGGTTCAGTATCACCCCGAAGCCGCAGCCGGCCCCCACGACAGCCACTACCTGTTTGATAAATTTCTAGACGCAATCAAGGAGTCAAAGTAATGCCAAAGAGACAAGACATTAAATCGGTCCTTGTTATCGGATCAGGTCCGATTGTCATTGGTCAGGCTTGCGAATTTGATTATTCGGGAACTCAGGCTTGCCGTGTTCTTCAGGAAGAAGGAATTCGAGTAATTCTTGTAAATTCCAACCCGGCAACCATAATGACCGACCCTGACTTTGCCGACGCCACCTACATCGAGCCAATCACCCCGGAGGTCATCGAGGCAATCATCGAAAAGGAACGTCCGGATGCAATCCTTCCGACACTCGGAGGTCAAACTGCTCTAAACGCCGCAATGGCACTTTTCGAACGCGGCTCCCTCGAGAAGTACGGGGTTGAACTTATCGGCGCCAACATCGATGCCATCAGGGCGGGTGAAGACAGGGTTGCATTCAAGCAAGTTGTCTTGAACGCGGGCGCCGATGTTGCGATCTCAGCGGTCGCTCACAACATGGAAGAAGTAATGTCAATCGCGGGCGATATTGGTTATCCAATGGTTGTGAGGCCCTCCTTCACCATGGGTGGTCTTGGGTCCGGATTTGCCTACGATGAAAAAGACCTGAGGCGAATCGCTAGTTCTGGTTTGCAAGCATCTCCGACCACCGAAGTGCTTATTGAAGAATCGATATCCGGCTGGAAAGAGTATGAGCTAGAACTCATGCGCGATAAGAACGACAACAGCGTCGTTGTTTGTTCCATCGAAAACTTTGACCCGGTTGGAGTGCACACCGGAGACTCCATCACCGTCGCACCGGCCATGACGCTAACCGACCGGGAATATCAGAATCTTCGCGACATTTCCATCCGAATCATTCGCGATGTTGGCGTGGATACTGGGGGTTGCAACATTCAGTTTGCGGTCGACCCGAAGGACGGCCGGGTAATCGCGATCGAAATGAACCCGAGGGTGAGCCGCTCCTCGGCACTGGCATCTAAGGCCACCGGATTTCCGATCGCAAAGATTGCTGCGAAGCTCGCAATTGGCTACACCCTCGATGAAATCCCAAACGACATAACCATGGTCACTCCGGCGTCCTTCGAACCCAGCCTTGACTATGTGGTTGTAAAAGTTCCTCGTTTTGCCTTCGAGAAATTCCCAGCCGCGGACCCGACACTCACAACAACCATGAAGAGCGTTGGTGAGGCAATGGCAATTGGTCGGACTTTCTCGCAGGCGCTCCAGAAGGCGCTGCGTTCGCTGGAAAAGCGCGGTAGTTCATTCCGGTTCCCCTCTATCAAGCGAGACCCATCATCACTCCTTGTTGCAATGGCCACGCCGACCGAAAGCCGAATCGGACAGGTCCAGCAGGCGCTTTGGTTTGGCGCGAGTCCAGATTCAGTTTTTAAGGCAACCAAAATTGACCCCTGGTTTATTGACCAGATCGTGCTGATAAATGAGATCGCACAGTGGTTTAGTGATCTCGGCGCAGTCGACTCAGACTCGCTCAAAAAAGCCAAGCAGCACGGGTTTTCTGACACTCAGCTGGCTGAAATTCGAAACACTACCGAGCAGGAAGTGACAGCTCTAAGACACAGTTTTGGACTGAGGCCAGTGTTCAAAACTGTCGACACTTGTGCCGGGGAATTTCCCGCATCAACCCCGTACCACTACAGTTCTTATGAGCAGTTCACCGAGGTAGTGCCATCAAATAAGCAGAAGGTGATCATTCTTGGAAGTGGACCGAACCGAATCGGCCAGGGCGTCGAATTCGACTACAGCTGCGTGCACGCAACCTTCGCGCTTCGCGAAATTGGCATTGAAACCATAATGATTAACTGCAACCCCGAGACAGTCTCCACTGATTACGACACTGCTGATCGGTTGTATTTCGAACCATTGACACTTGAGGATGTCATTGAAGTCATTCACGCTGAGTCTCAGAGCGGAGAGCTTCTGGGCGTTTTGGTTCAGCTGGGTGGTCAAACCGCGCTCGGTCTAGCAAACGGATTGGCGGCGGCAGGAATACCAATCCTTGGAACCACACCCGAAGACATCAACCGAGCCGAAGAACGGGGCCAGTTCCAAAATCTTCTGGACGCAGCCGGCCTGCTAGCTCCCGCCAATGGAATCGCAACCAACCTCATCGAGGCAACGGCGGTGGCGGCGAGGGTTGGTTTTCCAGTGCTAGTTCGACCTAGCTTTGTTCTTGGTGGTCGTGGCATGGAGATTGTTTATGATCAATTCGCGCTCGACGGCTACTTCGACCGAATAGCAGAGCACGCGCTGGTGGATTCAAGCCACCCGCTATTAGTTGATCGCTTCTTAGAAGACGCGATTGAGATAGATATTGACGCGATCTTTGATGGCGAGGAGTTATTTATCGGTGGGGTAATGGAGCACATTGAAGAAGCCGGAATTCATTCTGGAGATTCCAGCTGCACGCTGCCCCCTATTACCCTGAGCGAAAGGCAGATTGATCGAGTTGCAGAGGCTACCGAACAAATTGCCAAGGGTTTGAAAGTGGTTGGACTGTTGAATGTCCAATTTGCAATGGCCTCCGATGTTCTTTATGTCCTAGAGGCAAATCCCAGGGCTAGCCGCACCGTTCCTTTCGTTTCAAAAGCACTCGGCATAACTTTGGCTAAGGCAACTGCGAGAGTAATGCTGGGTGCCAAAATTTCGGAGTTAGTGGCCGAGGGCGGGCTGCCTAAAAAAGACGGCCGTCACCTGCCACCTGGGACTCCCATATCGGTCAAGGAAGCAGTTCTTCCGTTCAAGAGGTTCCCGACCCGAGACGGCAGATTTGTTGATTCGCTCCTGGGTCCTGAAATGCGCTCAACCGGTGAGGTCATGGGTATTGACAAGGACTTTCCGACCGCATTCGCCAAGGCTCAGGCTGGTTCTGGTTCTGCGCTACCAACCGAAGGCACGGTGTTTATTTCGGTCGCTGACCGCGATAAGCCACAGTCATTACTTCCGGTCAGGCGTTTGGCTCAGCTTGGTTTCCGAATCCTAGCCACTCGTGGGACTCAAGCCATGCTTGAGCGTCATGGCATAAAATCTGAAGCCGTTATCAAACATTCGGAGGCCGGGAAGGACCAAGAGTCAGTAGTTGACATGATTACATCGGGCAAAGTCGATGTCGTGGTAAATACACCCTCTGGAGCTGATGCCAGAGTAGACGGCTACGAGATCCGAGCAGCAACAACCGCAGCCGACAAGCCGATATTTACGACCGTTGCTCAACTCAGTGCAGCAATTGGATCCTTCGAGGTCGTTCGCGAAGGAAGATTTAGCGTAAAGCCACTTCAGGAATACGCCATGGACAGAAAAGAGCTGATCAGTGAATAGCTTCGCAAACACTCTTGAGCAGAAGATGTCCGAATTCGGGGCGCTGTGCGTAGGAGTAGACCCAAGCGAGACCGAGCTTAACAACTGGGGCCTGCCGGATACTGCTCACGGAGCTAAGGAGTATGCACTTAGATGCATAGATGCAGCCGATGGTCGGGTCGGAATCATAAAACCTCAGGTGGCTTTTTTCGAGCGTTTTGGTTCGAGTGGGTTTATTGTTCTGGAGGAAGTCCTTCAGGCAGCACGAGATCTTGATTTATTCGTGATAGCTGACGCCAAGAGAGCAGACATTGGCTCTACGATGCTCGGTTATTCTCAGGCATGGTTTGGAGATGACTCCCCGCTAAGAGTAAACGCCCTCACCGTTAGTCCATACCTTGGACCGGACTCGACAATCGAAATGCTTGAGCACGCGAGAGATGTCGCGGGGGGTATTTTCCTACTTGCCGCCACCTCAAACAAAGAAGCTGGCCAGCTACAAACTGCGATAGTGGATGGACAAACCGTCGCCGCTAGGGTTCTAGCGCAAGCTCAAGAAATAGGAGCGGGGGACTGCGGCGTGATAATTGGAGCAACCCAGGACCTATCGCTATTTGGCTTAGGGTCCATCACCGAAACGGACGTTGGTTTGCCAATCTTGGCTCCGGGATTCGGCGCGCAGGGCGCTGAATTGTCCGAACTAGGCCAGTTATTCGGCGCAAGTTCGAAGCGTGTAATACCTAATATGTCACGCGCCCTGACTGGTGCCGGCCCTAATGCTATGGCTGGTCTGATCGATAAAGCTAGGTTGGAGCTGTGACTCTAATTATTCTGGCCGGACCAGCCGGTGTCGGGAAGGGCACTCTGGTCAGGTGGATACTAGAAAACAGCGAAGGTTTTTCGCTATCGGTCTCCGCAACAACCAGAAGCCCCAGGCCAGGAGAAATCGAGGGCATTCATTACAACTTTGTGGACAAACCGAAGTTTGAACAACTTATTACGGATAACCAACTGCTGGAGTGGGCAACCGTACACGGCGACAATTACTACGGCACTATGTTAAGCGAACTAACTAGGGCCGATGCCGAGAAACTACATTTACTTCTGGAAATTGACCTTCAGGGGGCTAGGCAAGTCATGAAACGAGTTCCAGAGGCGATAACTTTGTTTATCCAGCCACCGAGCTTCGAAGTTCTGGAATCTAGACTTCGTGAAAGAGCGACCGAGACAGAATCGGAAATACAAACTAGACTTAGGACTGCAAGAGCTGAGATAGCCGCAGCCCAAGAATTTGATTATGAACTAATCAATGATGACTTAGCCCAAACGGGTAAGGATATCCTGAAAATCGTCAGCGAGTCGGAGAGATAAAAATGTTGAATGAAAACTTGGAAAACTTAAATGGTATTGTCTACCCTCCGATTGATTCAGTTTTGGAAAAAGTCGACTCGAACTACGAGTTGGTCATCTTCGCATCCAAGCGAGCTCGTCAGATAAACGAGTACTACAGCGCTCTTCACGAGGGCAGCTTGTTCAACTATGTGGGACCACTTGTTGACTCGAGCATCGATGACAAGCCATTGAGCATTGCCATGAAGGAAATCTACTTGGCCAAGCTCGAAAAGACACCAAATAAGTAGGTAGTAATTGCGCATTCTGCTTGGCATAACCGGCGGAATCGCCGCTTATAAGGCCGCTAACTTAATTCGTGGTTTTTCCGAGCGCGGACACGAAGTGAAGGCCCTGCCAACTCAAAACGCTCTTCGCTTTGTAGGTAAGGCCACTCTCGAGGCTCTTTCTGGAAGCGCGATAGACGATGACATGTATCAGGATGTGCACGAGGTAAAGCACGTTGAACTTGGTGCAAAAGCGGATCTGATTGTGGTGGCTCCAGCGACCGCAAACTTTCTTGCCAAGCTTGCGAATGGCATCGCAGATGATTTACTAATGAATGCAATCTTGGCTTCTAATTCGCCAATTTATGTCTGCCCCGCAATGCATACCGAAATGTGGCAGAATTTGGCTACCCAAGCCAATGTGGCGACTCTTCGAGCTCGCGGAATCAAAGTTATGGAACCAGCGTCTGGACGCTTGACAGGTTCCGACACCGGGCCAGGAAGGCTTCCTGAAGCCGAAGACATCCTCCAATTCGTAATGGGCGATACGTCACTTGGGGGCGTCACAATCACGGTCACTGCCGGGGGAACTCGAGAACCGATTGACTCAGTTCGATTTATCGGAAACTCGTCTTCTGGACGCATGGGTATTGAAATCGCTACCGCTTATCGAGACGCTGGCGCCTCGGTGCGTCTGATTGCCTGCAACATTGATTTGCCGTTACCTCCTGGAGTCGAAGTCGTCAGAGCGACGAGCGTAGCCGAGCTTGAGCAGGCAATGGATCAGCCCTGCGAGATTATGGTTATGGCGGCAGCCGTTTCGGACTTTCAGGTCCAAAGGCCATTCAAAGGAAAGCTACCAAGAGGCGAATCCAACACGATTGAGCTGACACCAACCAGAGACTTGATTGCCGATTTTGCAGTAAATCACCCAGATAGCTTTTGTATAGCCTTTGCACTCGCAGAGGACGGCGCAGACATTGCGGCCATTTCCCTTGAGAAGCTCTGGGCAAAGGGCGTCTGTGCCGTTGCCGGAAACACCGTGAGCGCTCTTGGCGCCGAAACAAATGAACTAACTCTGGTTACTAAAGATCAAGTGTCCAAACAATCGGGGACAAAGGTTGAGCTTGGAAAGTGGCTGGTTGAAGCCATTACCGAGTTGATGTCCAAGGCCTAACTAGAATTGCAGAATGACGCGACGCACATTTACCTCAGAGTCCGTAACCGAAGGACACCCAGACAAGATTTGTGATCAGATTTCTGACACGATTCTGGATGCCCTGCTTGAGCAAGACCCAGATGCCAGGGTCGCCGTGGAGACACTGGTTACAACCGGTCTAGTCCAGGTCGCTGGCGAAGTAACGACCAGTGGTTACGTAGAGATTCCGCACCTAGTGCGTCAGAAGTTACTTGAAATCGGCTACAACTCTTCAGCTATCGGATTTGACGGTGCCTCTTGCGGCGTCTCGGTGTCCATTGGGGCTCAGTCTTCGGACATCGCTCAAGGTGTGAACACCTCACTCGAGTCCAGATCCAGCGCTGAATTGGCGGAGATTGGAGCCGGGGACCAAGGAATGATGTTTGGCTACGCGTCCAATGAAACCAAAAACTTTATGCCGGCACCAATAAACATCGCTCACCGACTGGCGGAGCGGCTTTCTAAAGTGCGTCGGGAACTGGACACCGCCATTCTCCGGCCCGATGGAAAAACCCAAGTCTCTATCGATTACCAGGGAAATAAACCAGTGGGTGTCAGAACCGTAGTGCTATCAACCCAACATCACCCCGATGTTCAACAGGACGACCTAGCAAATCTTGTGCTTGACAAGGTTATTCGCCCGGTTTTGCTCGAAACAGGGCTTGACACAAGCGAAACTAATTTCATCATTAATCCAACCGGGCGATTCGTAATCGGCGGACCTCAAGGCGACGCTGGCTTGACCGGTAGAAAAATCATTGTCGACACCTACGGGGGTAGTGCTAGACACGGGGGTGGCGCCTTCAGTGGCAAAGACCCGTCAAAGGTGGATCGCTCAGCCGCCTATGCAATGAGGTGGGTCGCAAAGAATCTGGTTGCTGCCGGGCTCGCCGATAGAGCTGAGATCCAGGTGGCCTACGCCATCGGGGTGGCAACTCCAGTCGCTGTTCATGTTGAAGCATTTGGAACTGAAAAAGTTGAACTTGCTGCCATAGAAAAAGCCATCAAGAAGGTTTTTGACCTAAGGCCAGCTGCAATCATTTTTGAACTTGACCTCAAGCGTCCGATCTACGCGAAGACCGCAAGCTATGGGCACTTTGGCCGTGAACTGCCCGAATTCACCTGGGAAAACCTCGACCGAGTTCAAGCCCTCAAAGACGCAGCAGGCGGCTAGATGTCCCGCTTTGCTTCAGTCTTGGCAAAGTCCCCACTAATTCAGCTTGACCGGGCCTTTGATTATCTTGTGCCGGAGGGGTTGCAGCACCAAGTCTCGCTTGGTCAAGAAGTAATCTTTCCGCTCGGAAGGTCAAAAAAAAGCCAAGTTGGTTACATCTCAGCGCTTTCAGATTCTAGTGATTACGCTACCGCCGAGATAACAAGCATTCAAGACTTCTCATCGGTCCTACCAAACGAGCTGGAGAGTTTTCTACGTGCAGTTGCCGATCGTCAGTGCGTTGCGATGGGCGAATTGATCACTCTTGCTGTTCCGGATTTCATGTCAACGATCGAGAAACTCGCAGTAATTGAACCAAGAAGCCTCGAGATTAAACTCCTCACACCAAAGCTAGACAAAGCCTTGAGTGCTAGGGCAGTAATCCTGACATCCGCAAGGCAACTTGAAATCGATGGGATTCTGGTTCCGGACTGGACCCTATTGCTACTTAGCAACGTTCTCGGAGCGCACGCCAAGGGTAAATCGTCGATTGTTGTCCTGCCGGAGAGGTCAGACATTGACATCGTTGCCAATCTTGTCGAACGTCTTGGGCTAACCGATCAGTTCGTATTTCTAAAGCCGAATGAAAAAAAATCCATTCGCTATCAGCTTTTTCACCAGATTAAAGATTCCAGCCAGGTAGTGGTCGTGGGCACCCGGTCCGCGATCTTCGCACCGGTGCAGAAGCTCGGACTGATTATGGTTCACGATGATTCAGACGACAGCCTGCGTGACCAAGGTTCACCCTTCACTAACACCCGGGATCTCGCACTCATGAGAGCAAAGGATTCCGTCGAGTTGCTTTTCACAGCCCCCTACCGATCGGTGGAGCTTCAGCGATTAGTTTCAATCGGATATTTGAGCGACCATAAAGTCTTAGAGGCTCCGCTCAGAATTTCCTATTCCGAGCCAGGCCTGAGAATGGACGAATCCGGTTTCAAGATTCTGCGAGAAAATCTGGGGCTTGGTCCCGTATTGGTTCTACTACCGCGCAAAGGAGACTCGGCTTCGGTCTATTGCGGCGGCTGCGGTGACAGGCTCACCTGCTCCTGTGGTGGCAACTTTTGGCAGCCGGATGCAACTAACACCCAATGCCGGCTTTGCAATAAGCACTTTATTTCCTGTGTTAGCTGCGGTTCTCGGAATCACAGAAAGGGACGGACTGGAAGCAATAGAACCGTCGCTGAACTTGGGAAGAGTTTTCCAAACTCAGCAATTTCTGAGGCCACAGGGAGCAAAAAACCGACCGGCCTCAAGGCAAAAAATCAAATAGTTGTCGCCACCCCGGGCTCTGCTCCTAGAGTGCCCAAGGGATACTCGGCGGTATTAATACTCGATAGCGATGTCTGGCTGAGCCGACAAACACTAAATGCCCAACAACTGGCAATCAGGGACTGGATGGAGGCATTAGAGCTCATGTCTCCAACTGGTAGAGCCGCCTTTGCAGGATTGCCGGCCGATCTTGGCAATGCTTTGTCCTTAGGCCTGCTGATTCCGCTAGCAAAAGCGGCTCTCGAAGAGGCTAGGGAGCTTGGATTGCCTCCCGCTATGCGCATCTGCTCGCTGCAGGCGCTTCCTGAGACTTTGGACGCCGCTGTTTTGGCAGCAAAGTCAGAAGGGGCAACCGCCCTTTGGGTGAACCACGAGGCTGGAAGCGCGCTAATAAAGTTTTCCTACAACCACGGTCCATCGATAGCCAAGGCTCTAAGAGTGGTGGCAATAGGAACCACCTCACGAACGCAGGGCACAACAAAAAGAAGGGGCTTGCGGGTTGTTATGGATGACCCACAAGCGCTGTAGGTTACACAATCATGAGACTGATATTTGCCGGCACTCCCGAGGTGGCAGCCCGTTCGCTCGAACTTGTTGCTAGGAGACATGAGGTTGCTTTGGTTCTTACCCGTCCAGATGCCCCGACTGGACGAAAACGCACCATGACACCATCCCCAGTAGCTCAGAAGGCCGGCGACCTCGGTTTAGCTGTTCGTAAAACCAACAGAATCGACGATGAGACCTTAGCTCTGATTCAAGAGGCCAAAGCCGAGAAGGCAATAGTTGTGGCATTCGGAGCGATGATTCCAGAAGCCGCTTTATCGCGAATAAGTTGGTGGAACTTACACTTTTCAGTGTTGCCCGAATGGCGAGGAGCCACCCCGTTACAACACGCAATGATGCATGACACGGGTATCGGGGTCAGCGTTTTTTTGCTAGATCAGGGCCTAGATACCGGAATGATAATTGCCCAAGAGCCACTTTTGTTTCTGAAGGAAGAAACGGCTGGCCAGGCTCTGAAGCGATTCACTGACATTGGGAGCAGCGTTTTGCTTGACGCGCTAGAAAAAGAGCCTGAGCCAATGCAACAAATTGGGATATCTTCGAGCGCTCCAAAACTAACTAGACCGGATGCGAAAATTAACTTCAGGAAATCGGCCACTGAGTTACAACGATTCATAAGGGCCACAAACCCTGAACCAATGGCCTGGACTAATCAAGACGGTGAGCCGGTAAGAATTCTTGGGGCCTCCAACCCGGACTCGCAGCCAGATTTCGATACAGCCCGTGACATCGGAGAGATCTTCAAGGCAGGCAATAACGAAATCTTCGTGCAGTGCGGAGACTCGAGCTTTCTAAAACTTGAAATTGTGCAACCGGCTGGAAAACGCGAAACAAAGGCGAGCGACTGGTGGAACGGCCTGAAAGGTAGGGCGCAATTTGACTAACGCACGCCAGATTGCCCTTGAGCTTCTCAACAGGGTTAGAGCATCAGACAGCTATATCAACCTTTTGTTGCCGAAAGAGCTTGCAAAACATGAGATTTCCGATGCCGATCGGGGTCTGGTCCAAAAACTTAGCTACGGAGTGCTTCGTTGGCAGCTTCAGTACGATGGGATAATTGATCAGCTAACCCCTGGCAAGACTTTGTCGCCAGCGCTTAGGGCCGCAATACAGCTGGGGCTTCATCAGCTTTTCCGAATGCGAGTGCCAACCCACGCAGCAATCAATGAGACTGTGGATCTTGTCAAGGGTTTTGAAACCAGCGCAGCGGGCCTTGCCAATGCAGTCTTGAGAAACGCCGAGCGAGCTGGTCAGGAGTCCCTTCTCGCAACCCTCACCGAAGGCCGCGATGAGCTTACGCAACTCAGCATCGAATACTCTCATCCAAAATGGATAATTTCCGGCATGCAATCGGCACTCGAGCTCGATGGGCGAAAATCGGAACTTCGTGAACTACTGGCTGCAAACAATCAAATTCCAATCGTGAACCTAATAGCGATTACCAACGTGGCCTCGGCCGAGCTTGATGAACTTGGCCTTGAACGTGGATCGGCTTCCCCGAGGGGATATCTAGCCACCGGTAATCCGCTGCAGTATTTAACTATCCCAGGCGTTAGAGTCCAAGATCAAGGTTCCCAGCTCGTTGCACTGGCGCTTAGTGCAGTCGCTGATAAAACTGGAACTTGGCTCGACATGTGCTCTGGTCCAGGTGGCAAGGCAGCCGTATTGGAGGATGCAGTGTCCGGTTCAGGCCACCTGGTCTGCTATGAACCCCACGTGAAAAGGGCCAAGCTGGTTACAGCCGCACTCAAGGACCCCGAAAACACACCGGTATTAGTAAACCGAGGTCAAGATGCACCCGAAAATAGCTTCGCAGCTGTGCTGTTAGATGCCCCCTGCGCGGGACTGGGATCGCTTCGCCGAAAGCCTGAATCAAGGTGGACTAAAACCCCAGAGCAATTGCCATCTTTGACCAAATTACAATCCGAGCTGCTGGACGCAGCAGTTCTAGCATTGGAACCGGGCGGTCTACTAATGTATGCGACTTGTTCACCGCTAATAGTCGAAACAAACGCGCAAATAAGGGCAACGCTAGATCGCCATGCAAACATCTCATTGGTAGACCTGGTGCCAGTGATGCAAAGGCTCTCACCGGGTCTAGAGTTAAACACTGCCAGAAAAACCATTCAACTCTGGCCGCATCGGCACGGAACAGATGCAATGTTTATGGCGTTGTTAAAAAAAGATGATGGGACTTAAAGATGCAGATCAATCCGTCAATCCTGAGTGCCGATTTTGCCAATCTTGAATCCGAATTGATGGCAATTTCCTCGGCCGACATGGTTCATGTTGACGTGATGGATAACCACTTCGTGCCAAACCTGACCTTCGGCCCAGCGATTGTTGAAAGGCTCTGCCAAGTCTCTCCGATTCCGCTGGATGTCCACCTAATGATTGAAAACCCCGACCGATGGGCCATCGAATACGCTGAAGTTGGAGCAGCTTCAGTTACTTTTCATTATGAAGCTGCATCAGACCCAATCAGCTTGGCAAGAAAATTACGAGCCGCGGGTGCAAAAGCGGCAGTGGCTATCAAGCCTGCCACGAGTGTTTCTCTGATAGCCGACTTGCTTCAAGAAGTGGACATGGTTTTGGTTATGACCGTCGAGCCGGGCTTTGGCGGCCAGCCGTTGCTCTTAGATACCTTAGAAAAGATTGCCCAAGCACGGAGCCTCATTCGAACCCAGGGCTCGATGATTGCACTGCAGGTTGACGGGGGAGTCACCGAGTCAAACATTGCTCAACTGGCATCAATGGGAGCCGACTCATTTGTTGCAGGTTCGGCCGTCTACAATCACCCCGATAGAGCCGACCAGATACTCAAGCTCAGAAGGTTGGCATTGGCAGCTACGGGTCAGGAGTGATTCGCGGTAATCTAGGCCTATGAAATCCTTTGACTCCCTCTATAACGAGCTCATATCGATGGGCAGCGAGCCTGATGTCACATCAGGAAGTAACATTTTGTTGGCAAAGGGAGTTCATGAGATTGGCAAAAAACTCGTGGAGGAAGCGGCGGAGCTCTGGATGGCTGCCGAGCACGAATCAGACGACCAGGTCGCACTTGAGGCATCGCAGTTGCTCTATTACATACAACTAATTCTCATCTCTAGGAACGTGCCAATGTCGGCAGTCGAGAAGGTTCTCTAATGCTTCGGGTAGCGATACCAAACAAAGGCATTCTTTCGGAATCCGCGGTAGCGATGCTGAAAGAGGCGGGTTATCAAACCAGGCGAGACACTCAAGAACTGCACCTCGTGGACGAGGAAAATAACATTGAGTTCTTCTACCTGAGACCAAGGGACATCGCCACCTACGTGGGTTCGGGCTCGCTGGACGTTGGCCTGACCGGGTTAGATCTCTTGATGGACTCGGAATCTGAGGCTGAGGAAATTGCGGACCTCGGTTTCGGTGGATCAACCTTCCGATTTGCGGCGCCGATTGAGTCTGGATTTAGTAATCCAGACGAGCTTGAAGGTAAAAGGCTGGCGACCGCATACCCAACCCTAATTACGAATTACTTGTCAAAATTGAAGGTGAACTGCGAAATTATCAAGCTAGACGGAGCAGTTGAGTCGGCCGTAAAGCTCGGTGTTGCCGATGCCATTGCTGATGTTGTTTCAACTGGAAACACTCTTCGCAAGGCGGAGCTTGCAATTTTTGGCCCCACAATCTTGACATCGACTGCCCGATTAATCAGCGCACCCGGTATGGCAAGTGAGGCAAATGGGCTGCTGATGCGACTCAAGGGTGTTTTGGTTGCCAGAGAGTTCGTGATAATCGATTACGACTGCCCCAAACTAGTCCTAGAGGCAGCAACCAGAATCACCCCCGGAATTGAGTCGCCGACTATTTCCCCGATGGCGGATGCCGACTGGGTGGCAGTCCGAGCCCTAGTCCCAGCTATTCAGATGAATCAAATTATGGACGAGCTCTACGCGGCTGGAGCCCGGGCAATATTAGTGTCAGCCATACACGCGGCGAGAATATAGTGCCTGCAATCAGAGTGATACCCTGCCTCGACGTCGCAAATGGTCGAGTGGTCAAGGGTGTTAAGTTTCAGAATCTGGTGGACACTGGCGATCCGGTGGATTTTGCTCGGAACTATTACCAGCAGGGCGCGGATGAACTTACGTTTTTGGATGTGACCGCAGCCAGTGAAAATCGCTCAACCACCAGAGACATGGTTACCCGATGCGCCGAAGAAGTGTTCATACCGCTCACGGTCGGCGGTGGAGTTAGAAACCTTGAGGATGTGTCGTTGTTACTAGCGGCTGGCGCAGATAAGGTCTCGATTGGGTCCGCTGGAATCGCTAGACCGGAACTCTTGGCAGAAATTACGGCGGAACACGGCAACCAAATTATGGTCGTGTCTCTTGATATCAAGCGCTCAAACACAATCTCTGGCTTTGTAGTGACATCACACGGCGGTAGACAGGAAACTGGGCTGGATGCAATGAAATGGATCGACAGGGTTCAGCAGCTAGGAGCCGGCGAACTACTTATCAACAGCATGGATGCCGACGGCACCAGAGCAGGCTTCGATCTGGAACTAATTACGAAAATCCGCGAGGTATCTTCAGTGCCAATAATCGCTTCTGGGGGTGCCGGTAAAATTTCAGATTTTGTTGAGGCGGCACAGGCGGGAGCTGATGCACTATTGGCAGCTAGCGTTTTTCACAGTGGCGAAATCTCGATTACTTCCGTTAAGCAAGCACTTGAGGCTTCAGGAATAGAGGCGAGATGAGAACTTTGCAATTAAATCAGGTCAAATTTTCTGACGATGAGCTGGTTCCAGTGATAGTCCAAGATAGTCAGACTAAGCAGGTCCTTATGCTCGCATACGCGAACATGGAAGCGCTAAAAAAAACTCTGGCAACAGGTCAAATGCATTTTTTCTCGCGCTCAAGGAATCAGCTTTGGCTCAAAGGCGAGACCAGTGGCAACACTCTGGCGATTGATTCAATTTCCTTGGATTGCGACGGTGACACCATTTTGGCTGAGGTTAGGCCGGCCGGACCAGCCTGCCATCTTGGCACCACCTCCTGCTTCGAGGAAATTTAAATGATCGGCTTCGATGAGCTTGGAGAGCTAAGCACAAAGTACAACGTGATACCGGTTGTTAAGAGGCTTTTTAGCGGCAGCGAGACCCCAATCGGTGTTTATCAGAAATTAGCAGGGTTGCGAGCTGACACTTTTTTGTTGGAGTCGGCCGAGCAAGGAGTGTGGGGGAGGTACTCATTTATTGGCGTCGCATCTCGGGGTCAGTTGACCGCAACCGATGAAGCTGCCAGCTGGCTAGGAGATGCAAAGTGCCTCCCGGACGGATCTTCATTGCCTAAAGACCCAATTTCTGCTCTTGAGCAGCTTCAAGCGGCATGGAAATCGAGCCCCGTTGATTTCCCCTTGAGCTCAGGGTTGGTGGGCTTCTTGAGTTGGGGAGCGATTAACCTAACCGAGACACTTCCTGCGGCAAAAGCGGCCGATTATTCGATTCCACTTTATGGGTTCAATCAATTTTCCCAATTAGTGGTCATGGACCATCAAAAATCCGAGCTTGTTTTAGTTAGCGTGGTCTTCGTTGATGGAACACCCCTTGACCAAAGCTACAAACGAGCGCTTGCGGAGATTGATCAGATGCAGCGCATTATCGAAACGCCGACACCCGCGATGGTCTCCGAACCAAAGTGGCCGGAACCCAATGCCACATCAAACGTTTCCAAGAGTGAGTTCCTCGCGAAAGTTGAGCTGGCAAAGGAGCATGTTCGTAAAGGCGATGTATTTCAGGTTGTCATTTCGCAACGTTTCGATCATGAAATCACTGCGGATGCACTTGATGTCTACCGTGCGCTTCGGGCGCTAAATCCAAGCCCGTACATGTATCTAACTAGGTGGCAGGATCAAGATGGCCAATTTGCAATAGTTGGTAGCTCTCCTGAGGCCCTTGTGAAGGTAATGGAGTCCAATGTTGTGACCCACCCAATTGCTGGCTCCAGGCCAAGAGGTCATGATACTTCCACAGACAACCAGTTAGCGGAAGACTTATTGGCAGATGAAAAGGAGCGCAGCGAACACCTAATGCTGGTGGATTTGGCAAGAAATGATTTGCTGAAGGTTTGCGATCCTAAAACCGTTAGAGTCAGCGAATTCATGCAGATACACCGTTTTTCGCACATTATGCACCTGGTCTCGACCGTCGAAGGCTCGCTAAACAAGAACACCAGCATTGTCAAAGCCATGTTGGCAACCTTCCCCGCTGGCACGCTTTCAGGCGCTCCTAAACCAAGAGCACTCGAGATAATTCATGATTTAGAACCAAGCTATCGAGGGTTGTTTGGTGGCCTAGTTGGCTATTTTGATTTCCAAGGAAACTCTGACCTTGCCATAGCAATTCGAACCGCGGTCTTAAGAAACGGGGTGGCTAGAGTCCAAGCCGGTGCCGGTATAGTTCTTGATTCGGTACCTGAGTCCGAACACGCCGAAACTCTAGCCAAGGCTGCAGTAGTTTTGCGTGCGATTGCGGCGGCGAATGCGATGAAAATATGATCAGGTACATTTCCATTGGAACTCTGGCTGCCGCACTCTGGCTTTCTACCTCATTGCTGACTTGGGTTGAGGTTAGAGATTTTCATTCCGACGATTCAGCATTAGTGGGAACCTTGATTGGCTCGGAGCTTAATCCGCTAACAAGTCTGGTCCCGCTAATCGTTGTATTGGTTTCTCTTATAGCTCGATACCGTGCGTTGAGTCGATCGATGTCGGCGATTGCCGCGCTAATCACCGTGTTGGTTGCTGTGTCTATACTGCTAACCGACTGGTCGGCCGCAAGCGCTGTCGTTGAACTAGTTTCCAGCTCCACCGGTCTGGCAACTGCTGCAGGCTTTGGCGTCGCCGTAAAGGCTGGCTATTGGGTTTATTTGGCTCTTGCGGCTTTGACTGCACTGGTTTTCGCAGTCGCAGTTTTTCAACCAGGGCGAACAGCGCAGCCGGTCAATTCGACCGAAAAAGCGCAAATAAACACTGATCCGGAAAACCTGTGGGATGAGCAGTCCAACTGATTGCTAGAATTGCCAAAAATCTAGGAAGGCCAAAATGACTGACTCCACGAAAGAACCAGGACATGGAAACTCTGTCGCAGCTTGGGCGACGGTGATTATTGTTCTATTCGCATTCACCATTGGCACTCTTTTCTTTTGGCTTGATTACCCACCGATGGTCTGGGCTTCAGTCGCATTGGCGCTAGCCGGGCCGGTAGTGGGACTGGTTCTTAAAAGATCCGGATATGCAGTCGACGGCAAACACTCGAAATCACACTAGTGCTCGACGAACTATTCGCAACGGCAAGCGATGACGCCGAAATTCGTCGAAAGACGGTCAGCACTGAGTCCTTAGAGACACTGGTAGCCGAAATGGCGCTACCCACCTCTGCCCTGAAAGCTCTCGAGCCTGGATCTCAAATCAAGATAATCGCTGAGATCAAGAGGTTCAGCCCCTCGGTTGGTCACATGGCGGAAATTCCGGACGCTGGTTTGCTGGCAGGAATCTACGCGCAAAGTGGTGCTCATGCAATTTCTGTACTTACGGAACGATCTGGTTTTGGTGGTTCGCTGGATGACTTGAGGAATGCTAGTGATGCGGTGTCGATACCGACGCTTCGAAAGGATTTCATCTCCTGCGAGTATCAAATTCTGGAGGCGCGCGCCAAAGGTGCCTCGTTTGTGTTGTTGATTCTCAGTTGGCTCCAGGAGCCAGATTTTATTCGGTTATCAAAGTTTGCAGCCGACATGGGTTTGGACGTTCTAGTTGAAACTCACACTCCAGATGAAATTCGCATTGCTAATGCTGCCGGTAGTCAGCTAGTGGGCATCAACACTAGAGACTTGCAGACCTTCAAGACTGACCTTGGCCTATTCGAGACGATGGCTCATCTGCTGTCGAGCGAAACAATCAAGGTCGCCGAGTCATCGGTTAAACGACCGCAAGACGTAGCTAGATATTGGAACGCTGGGGCAAACGTCGTACTGGTCGGGCAAGCCTTGGTAACAGGGGACCCGACAGTGCTAATTCCGGAATTTATTAACGCAACTTAGGATTATCAAGACAATGAAACTTTCAGAGCAAGTAGGACCTTATTACGGCGAGTACGGCGGCAGGTTTGTGCCGGAACCTCTCATCGCCGCACTCGATGAACTCGAGGCCACCTACGAAGCCATGCGAATCGACCCAAAATTTATCGCAGAGCTAGCTGAACTCCACAAGACCTATACCGGGCGGCCATCAATCATCACTGAAGCCAAGCGCTTCTCGGCCCACTTTGGCGACATTAGGGTCTTTTTGAAGCGAGAAGATCTAAACCACACCGGTAGCCACAAGATAAACAACGTGATTGGTCAAGCATTATTGGCCAAAAAGATGGGTAAAAAGAGAATCATCGCTGAGACCGGGGCAGGGCAGCACGGCGTGGCAAGTGCTACCGCGGCTGCATTCTTTGGGCTCGACTGCGTGGTTTACATGGGCCAAGTCGATACCGAAAGACAGGCTCTAAACGTTGCAAGAATGAAGCTGCTGGGCGCCGAAGTGATTCCAGTCACTACCGGCTCCAGAACCTTGAAAGATGCAATCAACGAGGCGCTTAGGGACTGGGTTGCAAACGTGGATACCACCCACTACCTTCTTGGCACTGTCGCAGGTCCCCACCCTTTTCCGACAATGGTCAGAGACTTCCACAGCGTCATTGGTTATGAGGCTCGCGAGCAGATGCTTGAACTAACCGGGCGACTTCCAGACGCCGTGGCGGCCTGCGTTGGCGGCGGCTCCAATGCGATCGGTATTTTCCACGCCTTTCTAGATGACGACGATGTCGCTCTCTGGGGATTTGAAGCAGCCGGGGAGGGCGTTAATACTTTGAAGCACGCCGCGACGCTGTCTCGTGGCACACCCGGTGTAATACACGGTGCAAAAAGCTACTTACTCCAAGATGCTGATGGTCAAACCATGGAATCCCACTCGATATCTGCCGGACTTGACTACCCAGGGGTGGGACCAGAGCACTCCTGGCTGAAGGACTTGGGCCGTGCCAGCTACCACGGTGTGACCGACTCCGAGGCCATGAACGCCATGAAGCTTCTCTCCCAAACAGAAGGCATCATTCCAGCGATCGAAACCGCTCACGGTTTGGCGGGCGTCGAACATTTGGCAAAAGTTCTTCCAGCGGGCGCGCACATTTTGATCAACCTCAGTGGACGTGGAGACAAGGACATGGAGACAGCGGCCAAGTACTTTGGTTTGATGGGTGAAAAATGAGTTCAGTAAAAGACACCCTGCTTGCAAACAGGGAATTCGGTAAGGGTTCTCTGGTCGGCTACTACCCGGCGGGTTACCCGACTCTAAAAGACTCTGTAGACGCACTAGTTGCAATGTCCGAAAACGGCTGCGACATACTGGAAATCGGCGTGCCATACAGCGACCCGGTCATGGACGGTTTAGTTATTCAGGTCGCCACCGAAGAAGCGAGAGCTGCGGGCTTCGTTTTGGGAGATCTATTCGAAGTCATCCGACAGGTTCGAGCACGCGTTGACACTCCACTTCTAGTAATGAGTTACTGGAATCCAGTTTTGAGATTCGGCGTGGAGAAGTTCGCTAAAGAAATAGTGGCTGCTGGGGCACAAGGAATGATAACCCCAGACCTTGTTCCGGACGAGGCCTCCCAATGGTTAGCAGCGAGCGAGGAAAACGAACTAGACCGAGTTTTCCTAGTCGCTCCATCCAGCTCTGATCAGCGGGTCGCCGATAACTCTGATGCCTCGATTGGGTTTGTGTATTCAGTCTCAACGATGGGCATAACGGGGGAGCGTTCAAAGCTGGACGGACTAGCCCGGGAACTGGTCGGGCGGGTGAAAAGCCTAAGCAGCACCCCAACCTGCGTTGGAGTGGGAATTTCGAACGCCGAACAAGTTCGGGAAGTCAATGGCTACGCCGACGGCGCGATTGTTGGCACAGCTTTCGTTAAGGCTTATCACGAAGATGGGCTAGAAGGCCTTGTCGCAAAAACCAAAGAGCTGGCTGCAGGCCTAGGATGAGCGAATGGATTTAATCACAGGTATCCCAGCGCCCGAAATCAGCTATCTAGATTTGGGGCCATTTCGAATCCACTTTTATGCACTATTTATTCTTAGCGGCATAGTCGTAGCCACAATACTTACCGACGCCCGAATGAAAGCGCGTGGCACACCCGCTGGATTATTTTTGGACATCGCTCTCTGGGCTGTTCCCTTCGGAATACTTGGCGGCAGGTTCTTTCACGTTCTTACTCACCCCAACGACTATTTCTTCGAAGGAGCCGACCTACTTGATGTTTTCAAAATTTGGGAGGGCGGACTAGCTATCTACGGCGCGCTAATCCTTGGCGCGGTCGGAGTGCTCATCGGTTCGCGCAGGGCTGGAGTTAGATTTTTGTCAGTGGCAGATGCCGTTGCCCCTGGAATACTTTTGGCCCAGGGCATTGGCAGGCTTGGAAACTATTTCAATCAAGAACTCTTCGGTCTTCCTACGACCTTCCCATGGGGACTCGAGGTTCCAAGCTCCAATCCTGCTTACCCTCTCGGCTTGCCGGATGGACTTACTTTCCATCCGACCTTCGCCTATGAAATGATCTGGAATATAACCGGCGCTTTGGCTCTAATTTGGCTCGGGAAGAAACTTCAGCTGCAATGGGGCAAGATTTTTGCTCTATATCTGATCGTGTATTCAACTGGACGAGTTTGGATAGAAGCTATCCGAATCGACCCGAGTGAGATTATCCTTGGACTAAGAGTAAATATATGGTCGGCACTGATCGGAATTGCTCTCGGAGTAGTTATATACTTGGTTCAATCTCGCCGTCACCCCGGCAAGGAACCTTCGGTTTGGTTAGACGGCAGAGAACCTGTTGATCAAGAACCGAGCACCAGCAAGGACGCTGCTAAATAATCCAAAGACCAACTAACAATAAAAAAATAAAAAACTAACCAAAAAAGGTCGGGCCAGCGAAGTTCCGAAAAGAATTCGATTGGAGTAACCATGACTAATAATGGACCCTTCCACAAGTTTGGCACCACGCCCGCGAATCAGGGGCTCTACGATTCGGCCCATGAGCGAGACGCTTGTGGTCTGGCGATGGTCGCTACGCTGAGAGGCTATGCCGGTCACGACATTGTTGAGATGGCGCTGTCCTCACTTAGAAACTTAGAGCACCGTGGCGCCATTGGTTCGGATGCCGGAACTGGAGACGGTGCTGGAATACTCACACAAATGCCCGACAGCTTTTTCCGTGCGACAGTTGATTTCGACCTGCCGGCAGCTGGACAATATGGTGCAGGTTTAGTTTTCTTAGATTCGAAAACGGCCTCCAAAGACAAAATCAGATTTGAACAAATTTGCAGTGAAGAATCACTAACTGTTTTGGGCTGGCGCGTTCCACCAACCGATAGTTCGGTGCTCGGCGAATTGGCCAGACAGGCCATGCCGCTGATAGAACAGGTTTTTGTTTCATCAACCGACCTGATCTCGGGAATGGACCTAGAACGTCGTCTATTTAGGGCTAGAAACCGAAGCGAACGTGAAATCGGGATCTACCTTTGTTCACTGTCGTCTAAAACCATTGTCTACAAGGGAATGGTTACCACCTTGCAGCTTGAGCCTTTCTACTCAGACCTCAGTGACCAGCGCTTCGAGTCGCTTCTCGCCTTGGTTCACAGCAGATTTTCAACAAACACCTTCCCGTCATGGCCATTAGCTCATCCATTCCGATTTATCGCCCACAATGGCGAGATAAACACCGTGAAAGGAAATGCCAACTGGATGGCGGCTAGAGAGTCGCAGTTGTCCTCTGAGCTTCTCGGAGACATCGATCAGCTGAAGCCGATTGTTTCAAAGGGCGCCTCGGATTCTGCGACCTTCGATGAGGTTTTGGAGCTCCTGATCATGTCAGGCCGATCATTGCCCCACGCAATGATGATGATGATTCCTGGCGCTTGGGAAAAGCAGCTTGATCTTGATCCGCAGCTAAGAGATTTCTACGAGTATCACTCGATGATTATGGAACCGTGGGATGGTCCAGCCGCAGTGGTGTTTACCGACGGTGACTTAGTTGGTGCAACTCTTGACCGCAATGGCTTGAGGCCCGGACGCTTCGTAGTTACAGAGGATGGCTTCATAATCCTTGCTTCAGAGATTGGTGTTGCAGACATAGCGCCCGACAAGATTGTAAGAAAAGGCAGATTGCAACCGGGGAAGATGTTCCTTATCGATACCGTGGCGGGCCAGATTATTGAAGACGAGCAAATCAAGTCCGAGGCCTCCTCTCTTGAACCTTGGGGAGAGTGGCTTGAAGCTAGTCGCATCAACCTGCGTGATCTTCCAGAACGAGAGCACGTTCGATACTCCAGTAAGTCTGTCAAGCGCAGGCAGCGGGCATTTGGCTACACCGAAGAGGACCTAAAAATCTTTATCGCTCCGATGGCAAGAAACGGACAGGAGCCAATCGGTGCGATGGGAACCGACACTCCGATCGCGGCCATTTCTGAGCGACCAAAACTTTTGTTTGACTACTTCACTCAGCAATTTGCGCAAGTAACCAACCCGCCCTTGGATGCTATTCGCGAAGAAGTTGTGACATCCATGACCACGAGCATCGGTCCAGTGAGAAACTTGCTAGAAGCCAGTGCGGAACATGCAAAGCAGATGGTCGTTGATTACCCAATTATTAGTAACGATGACTTAGCAAAGATTAAGCACATTGACCGTGCCAATTACATTGGGAAAGCAGTGACAATTTCCTGCCTGTACCGAGTTGACGATGGCGCAGAAGCACTGGAAGAGCGAATTGCTGCGATGTGTGCGGAGGTTGACCAAGCTCTCATGGCTGGCGCGACGTTTATCGTGCTTTCCGACCGTGATTCCAATCGAGAGCTAGCACCAATTCCGTCTCTGCTTTCGTGTTCAGCAATTCATCATCACTTGATTAGGAACGGAACCAGAATGATGGCCGGCCTCGTGGTTGAAGCCGGAGATGCCAGAGATGTTCACCACGTCGCGACTTTGATTGGATTTGGCGCTTCAGCCATCAACCCCTATCTCGCTCTTGAAACGGCCGAGGACTTGGTTTTCAACGGAACCATAACCGGTATCACTATGGAACGAAGCAGCAAGAACATGATTAAAGCTCTTGGAAAAGGTGTTCTGAAGGTCATGTCAAAGATGGGAATTTCAACGGTCTCTTCCTACGGTGGAGCCCAATGCTTTGAAGCTCTTGGCCTGTCCCAGGAGTTAGTCGACCAGTATTTCACTGGCACGACTACAAAGCTCGGTGGTGTCTCTCTTCCGATTTTGCATTCTGAAATCGCTCAACGTCACGCGGCTGCATACCCAATCGCGAGCTCAAATCTAAACAGCACCCCCTTGGATGTTGGCGGCGAGATGAAATGGCGTCGTGACGGCCCTCCCCACCTTTTCAACCCGGAGACCGTGTTCAAGCTTCAACACTCAACCTCTCAAAAGAACTACGAAATATTCAAGTCTTATACCAACGCGATAGACGATCAGGCAGAGCGTTTGATGACAATTCGAGGACTTTTTAGTCTGAACAAAGAGCTTCGAGAGCCAGTCCCAATCGCTGAGGTTGAGCCGGTCCACTCGATTGTGAAGCGATTCGCAACCGGAGCAATGAGCATGGGGTCTATCAGCCCGGAAGCCCACGAGACCCTGGCAATCGCAATGAATCGCCTAGGCGCAAGAAGCAATACCGGTGAGGGCGGAGAATCCGTTGAGCGACTGCTTGACAGAGAGCGTCGCAGTGCTGTGAAGCAGGTGGCGTCAGGCCGTTTTGGTGTGACCTCGATGTACTTGACTCACGCCGATGACATTCAGATCAAAATGGCCCAGGGCGCTAAGCCTGGTGAAGGTGGGCAGCTTCCACCGAACAAGGTCTACCCATGGATTGCTGAAATACGCCACTCAACACCGGGCGTTGGTCTAATTTCTCCGCCACCGCACCACGACATTTATTCCATCGAAGATTTGAAGCAACTCATCTTCGACCTAAAGCGCGCAAACCGAACTGCACGAGTTCATGTGAAGTTGGTTTCTCAGTTTGGTGTCGGAACAGTTGCGGCAGGTGTAGTAAAAGCTAAAGCGGACGTCGTTCTTATTTCTGGGCACGACGGTGGCACCGGTGCTAGCCCACTGAATTCATTGAAGCACGCCGGAACACCCTGGGAGCTAGGCCTCGCTGAAACTCAGCAAACGCTGCTTCTGAATGGCCTGAGAGACCGCGTAGTGGTTCAGGTCGACGGATCAATGAAGACTGGAAGAGACGTCATCATTGCCGCTCTCCTGGGAGCGGAAGAGTTCGGCTTCGCAACTGCACCGCTGGTGGTCGAGGGCTGCATCTTGATGCGCGCCTGTCACCTAGACACCTGTCCAGTGGGAGTTGCGACGCAGAACCCAGAACTAAGAAAGCGTTACCACGGCCAAGCTGATCACGTGGTGAATTTCTTCGAGTTCTTAGCCCAAGAGGTCAGGGAATACTTAGCCGAACTTGGTTTCAGAACACTCCAAGAGGCAATCGGCCAGGTTCAGGTCCTAAACGTGAATAAAGCCATCCGCCACTGGAAAGCAGACGGCCTAGACCTCACCCCAATCTTTGCGGCTAAGGACATCGTCACCACTCAGACGCAGTACCGCACGAAGTTCCAAGATCATCAACTTGAGAAGCACTTTGACTATCCTCTCATCGAACAGGCAAAGCTCGCGCTAGAAGACGGTAAGGCAGTGGAGATTGTTCGCCAAATCAACAACACGATGCAGGCAATTGGAACGATGCTCGGCAATGAACTGACCAAAAAGTGGGGAGAGCAAGGACTTGAACCTGGCACTCTGAAGCTAACTCTAACTGGAAGCGCTGGACAGTCTCTGGGCGCGTTTATGCCCAGAGGGTTACAGATAGACGTCGAGGGTGACTGCAACGATTACGTTGGCAAAGGACTTTCTGGCGGAATTATTAGCGTTCGACCTCCAGCAACTGCTGGCTTCCCGGCATCAGAGAACGTGATAGCCGGAAACGTCATCGGCTATGGCGCGACCTCGGGCAAGATCTTCCTAAATGGAGTTGTTGGAGAGCGATTCATGGTTCGAAACTCAGGTGCCGTGGCCGTGGCCGAAGGTGTTGGCGATCATGCTCTTGAATATATGACGGGTGGTCGTGTCGTGATTCTCGGAAAAACTGGCATCAACTTGGGCGCCGGGATGTCTGGAGGAATCGCTTACGTTCACAGGCTTTCGGAGTCAAAGGTGAATCGCGAGGCTCTGCAGCTTGGAGAAATCACTCTGAGTGCGCTTGATAACACCGGTGAAGATGAGCTGCGCGGCATCTTAGAGCAGCACTTTGAACTGACAGATTCTCCGCTTGCGAAAATCATCTTGGATGACTTTGCAACCTATGCCAAAGAATTCGTGAGAGTCACGCCCCGAGACTACGCGCGAATAGTAGAGATTCAGCAGGAGGCGCAAGCAACCGGCGTAAACCTAGAGGGCGAAGAAGTGTGGACACAAATCTTGGAGGTAACTAATGGCTGACCCGAGGGGCTTTCTAAAAGTCACGAATCGTGAAACTGCTCAGCGCAGACCTATTCCGGTCAGAATCAAGGACTGGAAAGAGGTCTACGAGGAGCGCAATTCGGGCGTAATCAAGGAGCAAGCTAGCCGTTGCATGGACTGCGGCATTCCGTTCTGCCACGCAGGCTGCCCACTTGGAAACCTAATCCCAGAGTGGAACGACTTGACGCACCTTGGGAAAAACAAGGAAGCGATTGATCGCCTTCACTCGACCAATAACTTTCCTGAATTCACCGGCAGGCTATGTCCTGCTCCTTGTGAAAGCGCATGTGTCCTTGGTATAAATCAACCAGCAGTGACTATCAAAGAGATTGAAGTATCAATCATCGATGATGCTTTTGACTCTGGATTTGTAACGCCAAGTGTTCCAGACCGACTAACCGGCAAGACAGTCGCAGTTGTAGGCTCCGGTCCTGCCGGACTTGCAGCCGCGCAGCAGTTGACCCGCGCTGGACACACGGTAGCGGTGTTCGAAAGAGACGACCGCATCGGCGGACTGCTTCGATACGGTATTCCAGATTTCAAAATGGAGAAGCGACACATTGATAAGCGCCTTGCTCAGATGACCACTGAGGGCACCAGATTCCGAACTGGCGTCAACATTGGGGTTGACATCACTTGGGAACAGCTGAATCTTAGCTATGACGCCGTCTTGGTCGCAACCGGTGCGATCACACCGAGAGCGCTAGATGTTCCTGGATCAGAACTATTCGGAGTTCACTTCGCTATGGAGTACCTGACCCAGGCCAATCGCATCATTGCGGGCGACAACGTCGAGAACCAACTTAGTGCCGAGGGCAAACACGTCGTAATCCTCGGTGGCGGCGACACGGGAGCAGATTGTCTTGGGACCGCGACCAGGCAGCTGGCCGCTTCGGTCACAACCATTGCAATCGGACAGAAGCCCGAAGAACAGCGCACCGATGACCAGCCGTGGCCAATGGCTCCGCGCTTATTCGAAATCTCCAGTGCACACGAAGAATTCGGTGATCGCAAATACCTACATTCCACAGTGGAACTAGTAGGGCAGGACGGACAGCTAACCGGCATTATGGTTGCGGACACCGAATTTGTGAACGGAAGAAGAATTCATAAAGCGGGCACCGAGCGAGTCATGAAGGCTGACTTGGTGCTTCTCGCACTTGGCTTCACTGGGCCAGAATCGGAGACGATAACAAGTCAACTCAACACCGAGCTGGATAACAACAGCAACATTAGCCGTGACGGAAAATACCTCAGTAAGGATTCGTTGTTTGTCGCAGGGGATGCGGGCAGAGGCCAAAGCCTGATAGTTTGGGCTATAGCCGAAGGTAGGGCAGCAGCCGCGGCGATTGATGAATATCTCGAAGGAGAGACGCAGCTGCCTTTCCCCGTGAAGCCAACTGATAAGCCAATCTCGGTTTATAGCTGAATCAACAGAAACTAGGTAATTGAGCCAATGAGACGCGCAAAAATTGTTGCAACATTCGGGCCCGCAATAGCCAATCTAGAGATGACCCGAAAGGTTATAGCCGCAGGCGTAGACGTTGCCAGAATGAACCTCAGCCACGGCTCTCACGAAGTTCACGAGCAGGTGTACAAAAACATCCGACAAGCCAGTGAAGAGGCGGACAAGGCAGTTGGAATCCTTGTGGACCTGCAGGGACCGAAGATTCGTCTTGGAAAATTTGCAGAGGGCAGCGTTGAGCTTGTTCCGGGTGCAACCTTCAAGATAACAACCGATGACGTGGCGGGCGACGTAGATATTTGCTCCACTACTCATAAGGGGCTTCCAAATGACGTCTCTGTCGGAGATATGCTGCTCATTGATGATGGACGTCTTTCACTTCGAGCAACTGCCGTTGATTCCACAACGATAACGACCGAGGTTGTAATCGGTGGTCCGGTTTCTAACAACAAGGGCATAAACCTTCCAGGTGTCGCGGTAGACGTTCCAGCTCTCAGTGAAAAGGATGAAGAGGATCTTCGATGGGCCCTGAAACTGGGTGCCGATATGATTGCTGTGAGCTTTGTTAGAAATGCCAAAGATATTCTTCGCGTCCACGAAATCATGGGCGAAGAGGGCAGATTTGTGCCAGTAATTGCCAAAATCGAAAAGCCGCAAGCGGTGGCCAACTTGGAAGAAATAATCGACGCCTTCGACGGCGTTATGGTTGCTCGCGGCGACTTGGGTGTCGAGTTGCCGCTCGAACAAGTTCCGATAGTTCAGAAGCGAGCCGTTGAGCTGGCAAGGCGCTGGGCTAAGCCGGTTATTGTCGCGACTCAGATGCTTGAGAGCATGATTACTGCAAGCAGGCCGACTAGAGCTGAAACTTCGGACGTTGCGAACGCAGTGCTCGACGGTGCCGATGCCCTAATGCTCTCCGGAGAAACCTCAGTGGGCGAATTCCCAATTGAGACTATTGAAACCATGGCCAAGATCATTGAGTCCACAGAAGAGAATGGCCTAGAGCGTATTCCAGATCTCGGAACTCAACCGCACACACACTCTGGCGCCGTCGTGAAGTCAGCGCTCCAAATTGCTGAATTACTAGGTTCCAAATACGTCTGCGTTTTCACGGAGTCCGGCGACACTCTGCTCAGAGTCTCAAGACTGCGCTCAAGAGTGCCCGTACTCGCTTTCACTCCAAACGAAGAAATTCGACGCCGACTATCGTTGATCTGGGGCGCGACGACTTTCCAAGTTGGCCAAGCAACACATACCGACCAAATGATCAAGCAGGTGGATGAAATCGTGCTGGCAAGCGGCAAATGCCGCGTTGGCGATGAAGTAGTCGTGGTAGCAGGCTCTCCTCCTGGCATCCCGGGGTCAACCAATTCACTTCGTGTTCATCGCGTGGGAGATGCAGTAAATGAAACAGTTCCCGGCTACGCCAGCTAAGAAAGAATTTAGGCAACAAAAAAGAGCGGTGGGTTATCACCGCTCTTTTTTTGTGCCGAAAGTGGGATTCGAACCCACACGCCCATAGGACAAAGCATTTTGAGTGCTTCGCGTCTACCGTTCCGCCATTTCGGCCAGCTGTAACACTCTATCGGATTTGATTATTCAAGTTGCCGCTAAAGTTGTAGTTATGCAAGAGTCATTACGCGTCGTCGTCGCAGAGGACGAAGGTCTCATTCGAATGGATGTTGTCGCCACACTACAAGAGGCTGGCTACGAGGTGGTCGGCGAGGCTGCCGACGGTGAAGAGGCTGTCCGCCTCGCCATAGAGCTAATGCCGGACCTAATAGTCATGGATATCAAGATGCCAAAATTGGACGGCATTTCAGCGGCCGAAAAGATTTCCGAGCATAAAATTCCAGTGGTATTACTGACGGCTTTTTCTCAGTCAGACCTTGTGAAGCGGGCCGCTGATGCAGGAGCAATGGCCTATGTGACTAAACCTTTCAAGCCATCTGACTTGCTTCCGGCCATTCAGATAGCACTTTCCAGAGCAGAAGAGCTCTCCTCGCTCGAAGGAGAAGTAGCTGACCTGACCGAAAGGCTAGAAACGAGAAAACTTATGGACCGAGCAAAGGGACTGCTTCAGTCGAAAATGAAACTTTCTGAACCAGAGGCTTTTCGCTGGATTCAAAAGGCGTCCATGGATCGAAGGCTATCCATGTCACAGGTGGCTAAGGCAGTGCTTGAGCAACTCGGAGATAAGTAGCTTTAGCTCTTATTAGCTCTTAGGTAGTTGGTTATCCGAATTGTAGAGAGCAAAGTTCCCTCCTCATCGGTGACTTTTATCTCATGGCTGGTCAATGACCTGCCAAGTTTTACAGCGGTGCAAGTTCCGGTCACAATCCCTTCGCGAGCAGAGCTGTGGTGAGTGGCGTTGATCTCAATACCAACCGCGTAACCCCAAGGATGCGCGTGAACATTGGCTGCAAAACTACCCAAACTTTCACCAAGCACAACGTGGGCTCCGCCGTGAAGCACTCCCAATGGCTGAGTGTTACCGGCTACGGGCATCGTAGCAACCGCCCGATCGGCACTTAGCTCTTTGAGCTGAATGCCCATGCGGTCGGCAAGGTCACCCAATCCTCGGCGTTGCATGATTTCTAGGGCATGTGCTGATTTTGCAACATCATCCTCGGTCACAGTGGGACCCCTTTCTACAAAGTAGGCTAAGCCTATGAGCTCGAAAGAAAAGCCTACTCTGCTCCTGATTGATGGGCATTCACTTGCCTTCCGAGCCTTCTATGCGCTAAACGTAGATAACTTTAAAAATGCCCAAGGACAGCACACAAACGCCGTCCACGGCTTCATTTCCATGATGCTGAACATTCTTGAAGGCGAAAAGCCAACCCACATGTGCGTGGCCTTCGATGTTTCCAGGCACAGCTTTAGGACAGAAGAGCTTCCTGAATATAAAGGCACTCGGGGTGAAACACCCGAGGAATTTCTTGGTCAAACCGAGTTGTTGGTTCATGCGCTAACTGCCATGAACATAACCAGCGTCTCTCGCGAAAACTTCGAGGCCGATGACTTGCTTGCCTCATTGGCTCATCTTGGCGAGAGAGCCGGCATGCGCGTACTTGTGGTCTCTGGCGACCGAGACACCTTCCAGTTGATTCGCGAAGACACAACGGTGCTATACCCAGTCAAGGGGGTTATGAATTTAGCCCGAATGGACGATGAGGCAGTCCTTGCAAAGTACGGGGTTCACGCGATTCAATACCCGGAACTAGCGGCGCTAGTGGGGGAGACCTCCGACAACCTAATTGGTGTTCCAGGCGTTGGACCGAAGACTGCGGCTAAATGGATTCAGCAGTTTGGCTCTTTAGATGAAATTCTAAAGCGCTCTGAAGAGATCCCCGGAAAAGTTGGCGAGAGCCTAAGGGAAAATCAACACCTCGCGGTTAGAAACAGAAGGCTGAACCACCTGCTTACGGACCTCACGTTTGATTTTGCAATGGAAGACCTGCTGCTTGGGCCAGTAAACGAGGATGCCCTCCGTGAAATTTTCGCCGTGTTATCGTTTCGGACTCTGCTAACGCGAGTGCTGAAGCTTCGCGGTGGAAATGGCACCCAACATTCGGCTCAACGGGCCGAAGTGACACTAGAAAGTCCGCCAGAGACTTCGGCGTCATCACACCCAATGCCCACGGCCACCTCGGGAGGCCTTGAAAATCTGCCATCCAGCCCGGTCAATTCATCAATTGCATCAGTTTCTGAAATCCAAGCACTGATATCGTCTGGACAGGCCTTTCTGCAAGTTGAGATCAACGAGGGTCGACTGGTCGGGCTTGGCGCTGCAAGCCTTGACGCAAGACTCAACTGGAACGGCGAGGATCAAGATCTAGCTCATGAACTCTTAGCAAAGGGTGGATACGGCAGCTGGGACACCAAGGCCATGCGAAAGAAGCTCCACACTCTGGGAGTTACCCCAAAAACAATCACCGAAGATGCTCTGTTAGTCAGCTACCTGGTGGACCCAACTAGCAAAGACTTGAATCCGGATTCGGTCATTCGTCAATATGCCGGAATCGACATAATCAGACAAGACCCCAATCAACTGCTGAGCGAATCGGACCCATCATTGGATGCCTGGGTTTACGCAGCAATCTGCGAGGTACTGATTCCTCAATTAGCGAAGAGCGGTCAACTTGATGTTTACCGTGACATCGAATTGCCTGCCAGTGAGGTTCTCGCGAAAATGGAGATCACTGGCATTGCGATGGACACTTCGGCCCTCAAGGTTCAGTTTGATGAACTAACGATCGAAGTTGAGAAGATCGCTAATCAGGCTTTCGAGATAATCGGTCACGAAGTAAATCTCGCAAGCCCGAAACAGTTACAAGTGGTGTTGTTTGAAGAGCTTGGCATGCAGGGGACCAAGGCGCTGAAAACGGGATACTCCACCAATGCCGAAGCACTCAGCACCCTGTTTGAGCAGACGGAACATCCATTTTTGGAACGACTCCTTGCTCATCGCGACAGCACTAAGTTACGCCAGATGACCGAGACTTTACTGAAGGCGATTCAAGACGATGGCCGTATACACACCAATTATTCGCAAGTTGGCACCTCCACCGGTCGCCTGAGTAGCGAAAACCCGAACCTCCAGAACATCCCGATTAAAACCGATCGCGGTCAAAGACTTCGAAGCGCCTTTGTTGCAGGCGAGGGTTTTGAAACTCTGTTAACGGCCGACTACTCCCAGATTGAAATGCGCATAATGGCTCACTTGTCAGAGGATGACGGCCTCATCGAGGCATTCCGAAATGGGGAGGACCTTCACAACTTTGTGGGAGCACGCCTCTATGGGATAGAGCCAGCGGATGTCACCGGACAGATGAGATCAAAAGTCAAGGCAATGAGCTATGGACTCGTATACGGGCTAAGCGAGTTTGGACTCGCGAAGCAGCTAAGAATCACCGGGAAAGAAGCGAAGCAGTTAATGTCTGACTATTTCGAGCGCTTTGGCGGGGTAAAGCGTTATTTGGACCAAGTAGTTATTCGCGCCAAGGAGCTTGGCTACACCGCGACGATTCGTGGCAGGCACAGACCTTTTCCTGATTTGAACTCAAAGATCTTTCAGGTCAGAGAAATCGCAAGAAGAGCAGCGCTGAATGCACCCATCCAAGGCACCGCGGCCGACATTATGAAATTGGCGATGATTGTCGTGCAGCAAAAAATGGAAACCCAAAACCTCTCCTCGCAGTTGTTGTTACAAGTCCATGACGAGCTAGTTTTTGCCGTCGCTCCAGGTGAACTGGAGCAGCTTCGAACGCTTGCGGTTAGTGCTATGAAAGATGTTGTCACGCTCACGGTTCCACTCGAGGTTCACGTTGGCATCGGAGTTAACTGGGAGCTAGCGGGTCACTAGGAAAAACGCTAGTATTGCATTTGTGCCCACGGGCACTAAACCCGTCCGTTCGTTGGGCCAAATAAAAAAAGTAATGAAAACATTATTTTTGGCGCGACCCGAGTAAAACAAAGTGGAGTAACCACAAATATGGCATCCAAAGCAAGCGCAAAACCCGTGCAAATAGCAGTAAACGACATTGGTTCAGAAGCAGATTTCCTAGCCGCAGTCGAAGCAACACTTAAATTCTTTAACGACGGAGACCTTATCTCCGGCACCGTGGTCAAGATAGACCGCGATGAAGTTCTCTTGGATGTCGGTTACAAAACCGAGGGTGTTATCCCGTCTAGAGAGCTTTCAATCCGTCAAGACGCGGATCCAAACGATGTAGTAAAAGTTGGCGACGCCATTGAGGCACTTGTTCTTCAGAAGGAAGACAAAGAAGGTCGACTCATTCTTTCCAAGAAGCGAGCTCAGTACGAGCGAGCATGGGGCGATGTCGAGCGCATCAAGGAAGCCGATGGCGTGGTCACAGGAACCGTCATCGAAGTTGTCAAAGGTGGCGTCATTGTTGACATCGGTCTCCGTGGCTTCTTGCCTGCATCGCTTATTGAGCTTCGCCGTGTTCGCGACCTAGGTCCCTACCTTGGTACCGAAGTTGAGGCCAAGATTCTAGAACTTGACAAGAACCGCAACAACGTGGTGTTGTCTCGTCGAGCACTGCTTGAGCAGAGCCAGAGCGAGAACCGAAGTACTTTCCTAAACGACCTTGTCAAGGGTCAGGTTCGTACCGGCGTTGTTTCTTCAATCGTGAACTTCGGTGCGTTCATCGACCTAGGCGGCGTGGACGGTCTAGTTCACGTTTCCGAGCTGAGCTGGAAGCACATTGAGCACGCCAGCGAGGTAGTTGAAGTTGGCCAGGAAGTTACCGTTGAGGTGCTAGAGGTAGACCAGGAGCGCGAACGCGTTTCGTTGTCTCTGAAGGCAACCCAGGAAGACCCATGGCAGCTGTTCGCAAGAACCCACGCCATTGGTCAATACATCCCAGGCAAGGTCACCAAGATTGTTCCATTCGGAGCATTCGTGCGAGTGGCAGATGGCATCGAAGGCCTAGTTCACATCTCCGAGCTGTCTTCCAAGCACGTTGAGCATGCCGACCAGGTTGTAACCGTGAACCAAGAGGTCTTCGTCAAGCTAATTGACATCGATCTTGACCGTCGCAGAATCTCGTTGTCGCTAAAGCAGGCACTGGAAGAGGTCGAAAACGCTGGAACTGACTTCAACCCAGTGCTCTACGGCATGAGCGCCGACTACGACGATAAAGGTCAGTACCGCTACCCAGAAGGCTTCGACCCTGCCACCAGTGAGTGGCGCGAAGGCTTTGAGGAGGCTCGTGGTAAGTGGGAGACCGAATACGCCGAAGCGAACGCCCGTTGGGAGCTTCACAAAGTTCAGGCAAAGGCTGCTTTTGAGCACCTAGCAACCATTCCAGACACAGCTTCAGTGCAAGAGGCAACCGCATCAAGCGGTAGCGCTCCTGACCAAGGCACACTAGCCGCCGACGAGTCGCTGGCTGCCTTGAGAGAGAAACTAACCGAAGATAAGTAACACTGGATCTTCTAGATAAGCAGGAACGCCAACAGTGTTCCTGCTTTTTCTTTATCCTTGTAGTAATGCTTATCGCTTTGACTGGTGGAATTGGCTCTGGTAAATCAACCGTGGCTAGGCGTTGGGTTGCACTTGGGGCGACTGAAATTGATGCAGACCTCTTGGCTCGAGAAGTCGTCGAGCCGGGCTCACGCGGCCTGAATCAGGTGGTGGAACTATTTGGAACAAGTGTTTTGCACGAAGATGGAGCACTTAATAGGTCCCAACTTTCCCAGATCGCGTTCAGTTCTGACAAGAACAGGACTGCGTTGCAAGGCATACTGCACCCACTTATTCAATCAAGAGCTCAAGAGCAGATTGCTGGCATTTCCGGAGTCATTGTCTACACGATTCCGCTATTTGTCGAGACGAATTCACCGCTAAATTTCGATCGCGTGGTCACCATCAGTGCTCCGGTGCCAGTTCGTATTTCCCGGCTTGTATCCTCGCGCAGCATGACAGTCGAAGATGTTCAGGCAAGAATTCAAGCTCAAGCCACAGACAAAGAGCGCGAAGCGGTAGCAGATACTGTTATCGATTCAGACTGCAGTCTTGCGGAACTGCAAACCAGGGCAGATGCTATTTATGCATCCTTCGCGAAGTAGGTTTCGTTGCTAGAGGAAACTAAGCCCTTCAAGGTCATCAGCCCCTATACACCAGCTGGCGACCAGCCCGCCGCTATAGCGGAGCTTGCCAGCCGGATAAATGCTGGTGAAAAGGACGTTGTGCTGCTGGGCGCGACCGGAACCGGAAAGTCCGCCACCACCGCGTGGCTGATAGAGAAGCTGCAACGCCCCACTCTGGTTATCGCACACAATAAGACGCTCGCAGCCCAATTAGCTAGCGAGCTTAAGGAAATGTTTCCCGAAAATGCCGTCGAGTACTTCGTCAGCTATTACGACTACTACCAGCCCGAAGCCTACGTTCCCCAAACCGATACTTTTATAGAGAAGGACTCCTCAATAAACGAGGAAGTCGAACGTTTACGCTACTCGGCGACGATGTCATTACTCTCCAGACGAGATGTAATCGTGGTCGCAACCGTGTCCTGCATCTACGGACTTGGTGCTCCGAAGGAGTACCTGGCTCAATCGCTGCCGCTTCAGGTGGGCCAACGCATTGACCGAGATGAACTTATTCGAGGTTTAGTGGCGATTCAGTACCAAAGAAATGATATTGAATTCACCAGGGGTAACTTTCGAGTCAAGGGCGACACGGTTGAAGTTATTGCGGTCTACGACCAAGAGGCGACTCGCATTGAGTTTTTCGGTGATGAAATCGAGAAGATCTTCCGAATACATCCACTCACCGGTGAAGTCCTGATGGAACGTGAAAGCGTGGCTATCTATCCGGCTTCTTACTACGTGGCGCCAGTGGAGCGCATGGGTAAAGCGATTGAGGACATAGAAAACGAACTAGAGGTGCGTTATAAAGAACTTGATTCGCAGGGCAAGCTCTTGGAAGCTCAGCGTATAAAAATGCGAACCACCTTTGATTTGGAGATGATTCGGGAACTCGGCTTTTGTTCGGGTATTGAGAATTACTCCCGACACATCGATCAGCGAATGCCAGGTGACCCGCCATCTTGTTTGTTGGATTACTTTCCAGAGGACTTTGTGACTGTCATCGACGAGTCTCACGCGGCCGTGCCGCAAATCGGCGCAATGTATTTGGGGGACTCCTCTAGAAAACGCACGCTAGTGGAGCATGGGTTTCGACTACCCTCGGCACTGGACAATCGACCGCTGAGATTCGAAGAGTTCCTGGAACGCACCGGCCAGACCGTCTACCTGTCCGCAACACCCGCCAAGTATGAATTGGCGCTCTCCGACGGTGTGGTTGAGCAGATCATCAGACCAACGGGCCTTGTCGACCCACAGATCATCGTGAAGCCGGCCAAGGGGCAGATTGACGATCTGCTGGATGAAATAAGGACTAGAACCGAGCGCAGCGAAAGAGTTCTAGTCACAACATTGACCAAACGCCTTGCCGAGGAAGTAACGGAATACTTCACCGAGATGGGTGTTCGCGTGAGATACCTTCACTCCGATGTTGACACCCTTCGTCGCGTTGAACTTTTAAGAGAGCTTCGCCAAGGAGTTTTCGATGTGCTGGTCGGTATCAACCTACTTCGAGAGGGCCTTGACTTGCCAGAGGTTTCACTGGTTGCAATCTTGGACGCCGACAAGGAGGGATTCCTAAGGTCCACTACCTCTCTTATCCAGACAATTGGCCGTGCCGCCAGGAACGTGAACGGCGAAGTTCACATGTATGCCGATGTGATAACTAATTCGATGACCAGAGCAATCGACGAAACTAATCGCCGACGCGAAAAACAAGTTGCCTACAACAAAAAAATGGGGGTCGACCCGCAACCCTTGCGCAAAAAGATTGCGGACATCACGGATTCTCTTCAGCGCGAAGAGGTTGATACCGAACAGCTGATTAAACAGATGAGCGAAATGTCAAACAAAAAAACAGCGAGGCAAAAGACCAAGGGTCGGCCGGCAATTGGTGCTGCCGGACAGAAGCAAATCATGGGAACTATCATCGAGCTAGACGTACAAATGAAATCGGCTGCAAGTGAGCTCAAGTTTGAACTAGCCGCGAGAATTCGAGATGAAATATCGGAACTGAAAAAGGAGCTTCGTGCATTTGAAGCCGCGGGCCACGCCTAAACTTCTACAATGACTATTCAGCAGCCCAAAGGCTCCAAGCTTGCCATCAAGGGCGCAAGAGTTCATAACCTTAAGAACTTGGACCTAGAACTTCCCCGAGATTCGATGATTGTTTTTACCGGTCTCAGCGGTTCTGGAAAGTCGTCTCTTGCCTTCGACACAATCTTCGCCGAGGGACAACGTCGCTACGTGGAGTCTCTCAGTGCCTATGCCAGACAGTTCCTCGGACAAGTGGATAGGCCAGATGTTGACTTCATTGAAGGCCTTAGTCCGGCAGTCTCCATTGACCAAAAATCGACCAACCGAAACCCTCGATCCACGGTTGGAACCATTACCGAAATACACGACTACCTCCGGCTATTGTGGGCAAGAATTGGCGTGCCTCACTGCCCAGTTTGCCAAGAGATAATCTCTAAACAAACTCCGCAGGCAATCGTTGACCAGCTGGTCGCGATGCCGGAAGGCACAAGGTTCCAACTGCTGTCACCGATAGTTCTTCAGAAGAAAGGTGAATTCCAAGACCTATTCGCTTCGCTTCAAGCTCAGGGCTATGCCAGGGCCGTGGTCGATGGGGAGCAAGTCATCCTCGCAGAGGCAAAGCCCCTGAAGAAAAGCTTCAAGCATGATATCTCTGTGGTGGTAGATCGACTGGTTGTAAAACCAGACGCACAATCTAGAATTACCGATTCGGTGGAGACCGCGCTAAAGCTATCTTCCGGCCGAATCGTGGTCGATTTCATCGACGATAAGACTCAGCGAGTATTTTCCGAACACCTCAGTTGCCCAAACGAGCATGACCTTGCGCTTACCGAAATTGAACCCAGAACGTTCTCCTTTAATGCACCCTTTGGGGCTTGTCCGGCCTGTACGGGCCTCGGAACAAAAATGGCAGTAGATGCCGAACTCGTAATTGGAGATGATGCAGCGAGCATCAAGGATGGGGTGATTCTGCCTTGGTCCACTCAAGGTAAAGGTCTCTACTCATATTTCGTGAGGCTTCTGCAGGGACTAGCGGATGATCTGGAATTTGATCTGAAGACTCCTTGGAAGAAACTTCCGGCCGACACCCGAGAGGCAATCCTGAACGGCACTGACTTTGAGGTCGAAGTCAAGTGGCGCTCGCGCTACGGTCGAGAGATGCGATACACCTCGGGCTTTGAAGGTGTGCTTCCTTATATTGAGCGTAAATACCTGGAGTCCGACAGCGACTGGGCCAGAAGTAAATGGGCTAACTACCTGCGTGAAGTGCCGTGCCCGAGCTGCCACGGAGCCAGGCTCCGTCCAGAGGTTTTGGCGGTTAAGGTTCACGGAAAATCAATACACGACGTCGCACAGATTTCGCTTGGAGACTCCCACGAGTTCTTTGACTCCCTGGACCTAACTGATAGAGAAGCACAAATTGCCGCACAAGTGCTGCGCGAAATTCGAGCGCGCTTAGATTTCTTACTGGCTGTCGGGCTTGACTATCTATCCCTGGAGAGAGCCGCTGGTTCGCTGTCCGGAGGAGAAGCACAGCGAATTCGCCTAGCAACCCAGATTGGTGCTGGGCTCACCGGGGTTCTCTACGTTCTAGATGAACCCTCAATCGGTTTACACCAGCGGGATAACTTGCGGCTAATCCAAACCCTGGAAAAGCTGCGCGATCTTGGCAATACTCTGATCGTGGTTGAACACGATGAGGACACCATCAGGGCCGCGGACTGGCTGGTTGACATTGGTCCCGGGGCTGGCGTAAACGGCGGGGAAGTAGTTCACTCCGGTAGCTACCAGAACCTTTTGAAACACACCGAATCAATAACCGGTGATTACCTATCCGGTAGAAGGTCAATAGCCACCCCGACCAAGAGACGCAAGCCAAAAACTGGTGGAAAACTGAAAGTTGTTGGAGCTCGTGAAAATAACCTTCAGAATGTGACGGTCAACTTCCCGCTCGGGGTAATGACTGCCGTCACCGGTGTCAGTGGCTCCGGTAAGTCTTCTCTGGTGAATGATGTTTTATACGAAGTGCTCGCGCAGCGTTTAAATCGAGCAAAGTCTGTGGCAGGAAAGCACACCCGAGTCGAAGGTGTGGATCTTTTGGACAAGGTTATTCACGTTGACCAAGCCCCTATCGGTCGAACTCCACGCTCGAACCCGGCGACCTATACCGGAGTGTTTGACAACATCCGCAAGCTATTTGCTGACACGCCAGAAGCGAAGGTAAGGGGTTACCTTCAGGGGCGCTTCTCCTTCAATGTGAAGGGTGGGCGATGCGACAACTGCTCAGGCGATGGCACGATTCGGATTGAGATGAACTTCCTGCCAGATGTTTACGTCACTTGCGAAGACTGTAAGGGCGCGAGGTACAACCGAGAGACCTTGCAGGTTCTGTATAAAGGCAACTCCATCGGTGACGTGCTGAACATGCCAATCAGTGATGCCGCGGAGTTTTTCGCCCCAATCAACTCGATAGCGAGGTACTTGACAACTCTCGTGGATGTCGGATTGGGTTACGTCCGGCTTGGACAAAGCGCGACGACCCTTTCTGGAGGCGAAGCTCAGAGAGTTAAACTTGCAACCGAACTCCAAAGACGCTCAACCGGAAAAACCGTGTACGTTTTAGATGAACCCACAACTGGACTTCATTTTGAAGACGTCAGCAAACTACTAATGGTTCTGCATAACCTGGTGGATAAGGGCAACACTGCAATTGTGATCGAGCACAACCTAGATGTCATCAGATCTGCAGATTGGGTCATTGACATGGGACCAGAGGGCGGATCTGGTGGTGGCATGGTCGTGGCCGAGGGCACGCCTGAACAGGTTGCCAAAAACCTCGCAAGCCACACCGGCAAGTTCCTAGCTGCGGTTTTATAGCCCGTGGCAAATGAGCTTAGCTTCCGACCTAAACCCTCAGAAATTCCACGGGAACCTGGGGTTTACCGATTCTTGGACTCGGATGAGCGTGTTTTGTATGTCGGAAAAGCAAAAAACCTTCGAGCCCGGCTGTCAAATTACTTTGGTCCGATAGACAGCCTCCACGAACGAACTAGACGAATGCTGCTAAGTGCCAGCGACGTGAAATGGACAATAGTCGCGACCGAATATGAAGCGTTGCAACTTGAGTTCACCTGGATCAAGGAATTTAAGCCGCCATTCAACGTTCGCTTTCGCGACGACAAGTCCTACCCTTACCTCGCCATCTCGATGGGCGATGCAGTACCTAGAGCATTTGTAACCAGGAATCGCGACCTCAAGGGAGTCAAATACTTTGGTCCTTACACGCAAAGTTGGGCAATCAGAGACACCCTAGATTCACTACTCAAGGTTTATAAGGTGAGAAGCTGCTCCTCTGGCATATTTCAAAGAGCCAAGCGTTCAGGAAGGCCCTGCCTACTGGCAGAACTCGGCAAGTGCGCTGCGCCATGCGTGGAACGCATCTCCCTCCCGGAACACAAGGCTTTGGCCAAGAGCTTGGGAGATTTCATAGGGTCGGGCAATGACTCGTACGTGTCCGATCTAACTGTCAAGATGCAGAAGGCTAGCGCTGCAGAAAATTACGAGCTTGCCGCCCGACATCGAGATGACATAGGGGCTTTAGAACGTGTCCTAGAAAAGTCGACCGTGGTCCTAGATGATCAGGTAGATGCCGATCTAATCGGACTCAGCCGAGACGAGCTTTCCGCCGCAGTGTCAATTTTCATGGTCCGCGGGGGGCGTATTCGTGGCAATAGGTCGCTTGTGGTTGATCTGGAACTAGATAGGACCAACGCGGAGCTACTGGAGTATTTGCTTCAGGAACTCTACGCCGCAGGTAGTAAAGCTGAGCCCCCCGAAGTACCGAAACAAATCATGGTCACCGAATTACCAAGCGATAAAGAAGCTCTGGAACTGTGGCTTTCTGACGCGCGTGGAAAAGGTTGCAGTATCACTGCTCCCAAGCGTGGTGACAAGGCTGCACTGCTAGCCACTGCAAGTCAAAATGCTGCCCACGCACTCCAGAACTACAAACTAAAGCGGGTCTCCGATTTCAGTGCTCGTGCCGAAGCTTTGGCGGGCTTGCAAAAGGCGTTGGTAATGCAGAACGCCCCGCTGAGAATCGAGTGCTATGACATTTCACACTTATCGGGCACCAACACTGTTGGCTCAATGGTGGTTTTCGAAGATGGGCTTGCGCGGAAAGACCAATATCGGAAATTCAATCTTGAAACTGCCGACGACACCGAGTCGGTTTACCAGGTCTTGATGCGCAGGCTCAAGTATCTGAAAACCGACGAGCCCAATGAGCGCTTCAGCTATCGACCCGGGTTATTGATTATTGACGGAGGATTACCTCAACTAAATGCAGCGAAACGAGCTTTAGACGATTCTGGCATTGAGGGACTAACCGTCGCCTCACTGGCCAAAAGACTTGAGGAGGTGTTTGTGTCGGGACTTGACTATCCCCTCATTCTTCCAAGAACGTCAGAGGAGCTTTTTTTGTTGCAGCGAATTCGCGACGAAGCCCACCGATTTGCAATCACTGCTCAGCGCGCGGCCAGAAGTAAATCTATTTCCTCGGCTTTGGTTGACATCCCTGGACTGGGGGAGCAAAAGGCAAGACTGCTACTTCGGAAATTTGGTTCGATCAAGAGACTCAAGCTTGCCAGTGAGGCGGAAATCACTCAGCTTCCGGGCTTTAGCGACAGATTAGCCAAAATTGTCTTAGATAACCTGACTGATTAGACAACCCGACTGATTAGCAAAAAACTCCATTCGCGACACGCCGAAGCGGTAACCTGGCAGCATTGAACGGACGGGGTCATGGACGCTGCAAACAGACCGGAACTGCTGGTGGTAACTGGCATGTCAGGCGCTGGGCGATCCACGGTCGGAAACGCTCTTGAGGACCAGGGCTGGTACGTAATCGACAATTTACCTCCGCAGCTATTGCTGCCAATCAGCGACTTATTTTCAATGAGCAAAGAATCCCTCTCGAAAGTGGCCGTGGTCACCGACGTGCGAGGTGGTCAGTTCTTCAGTGAGCTGCAGCAGAACATCCAAAAACTCAGAGCCAGTGAAGTCGGCGTAAGAGTGCTGTTTCTTGAAGCCAATGACTCCGCGCTTGTAAAGCGCTTCGAATCCGTAAGACGACCGCATCCGCTGCAAGGGGATGGAACTGTTCTGGATGGTATCGCAGCCGAGCGGACGCAGCTGTTGAGCCTGCGTGAGACCGCGGACATTGTCTTTGACACCTCCGAGTCAAATGTCCACCAACTGACTAATCGAGTCGCTGAGGCGTTTGCAGGGCAATCCAAAGGGTTCAAGGTGAACCTGATGAGCTTTGGTTTTAAATACGGCATTCCAGCTGATGCTGACATGGTGGCGGACGCGAGATTTATTGCGAATCCGCATTGGCAAGAGGCCCTGCGGGCAAAGACCGGCAATGACGCTGAGGTCGCCACCTACGTGCTAAGCCAGCCCGGTGTCAAGGAATTTGAGGAAAGCTACCTATCAACTCTGAAGACGGTCCTGACTGGATATCGCAAAGAAAATAAACGCTTCGCAACAATCGCCATCGGCTGCACCGGTGGCAAACATAGGTCTGTGGCGCTAACGAATGAGATCGCTGCCCGCCTGGCAGAGGATCCGGAAATTCAAGTCGCCATCTCGCATCGTGACTTGGGTAGAGAATGATTATGGCGCTAACGAATGACATAAAAGAAGAGCTTGCTCGAGTTCCGGTTAGAACCGGTTTGGAGCGAGCCGCGGAGCTAGCGACAGTTCTCCGGTTTTGCGGCGGACTTCAATTGATTTCGGGTCGAATCGCCGTCGAAGTTGAACTGGATTCCGCTGCCCTAGCTCGGAGGCTCTCCAGGTCAATTGCCGAGCTTTACGGCATACAGTCCGAACTAACTGTCGTTCAAGCCAGCGGGCTTCGAAAAACCAGTGGTTACCAAATTCGAGTACTAAAAGACGGTGAGCTCTTGGCCAGGCAAACCGGACTGATTGACAATCGCGGGCGGCCAGTTCGGGGGCTTCCGGCAACTTTAATTAGCTCGACCATAGACGAGGCTAAAGCTATCTGGCGGGGTGCTTTTTTGGCACAAGGCACTTTGACCGACCCGGGTAGATCAACATCGCTTGAAGTTACCGCCCCCGGCAACGAGTCTGCAATGGCATTGGTCGGAGTTGCCAGAAGATTGGGCGTCAGCGCTAAGGCAAGAGAGGTCAGAAACGTTTACCGTGTCCTAGTCAGAGACGGCGAAGCAATCACCGAGCTTCTAAAGCAGATGGGTTGCTCGGAGCAGGTTGAAAAGTGGGAAGAACTAAGAAGCCGCAGCGAAGTTAGGGGAGTAGCCAATCGTCTCGCAAACTTTGACGATGCTAACCTGAGAAGAAGTGCGCAAGCTGCGGTAGCTGCGGGCGCTCGGGTGCAGCGAGCACTTGAGATTCTTGGCGAACAGGCACCTGAACACTTGAAGTACGCGGGCGAGCTAAGGCTGAAACACAAAGACGCGTCCCTTGACGAGCTTGGACGCTTAGCGGTTCCACCGATGACCAAGGACGCGGTTGCAGGCAGAATTAGAAGGCTGCTGGCAACCGCAGATAAGAGAGCCAACGAATTGGGTATTCCAGATACCGAATCTGTGATTGTAGATTTGATTTAGGAATAAAGCTTCGAACAAAACAATGTAACTACTAATAGAAAGCGAGAAATCATGACCTACACGCTGCCAGAACTGGGCTACGACTATTCAGCACTTGAGCCACACATCTCGGCCAGAATCATGGAATTTCATCATTCTAAGCACCATCAGGCATACGTGACTGGTGCGAATGCTGCCCTGGACGCAATGGCAGAAGCCAGAGCTAACGACAATTTTGCTAATCTTCCAAAGCTTCAGAAGGACCTAGCTTTCAACCTAGGTGGCCACGTAAACCACAGCGTTTTTTTTAGGAACCTAGCTGCTGACGGCGGAGAAGCATCAGGCGAACTGCTTGCAGCTCTTGCTGAGTACTTCGGCTCCTACGAGGCCTTCACAAAGCACTTCACCGCGGCAGCCATGGGAATCCAGGGCTCCGGATGGGCCTACCTAGCTTGGGACAGCCTAGGTAGCCGCATGGTAATTGGTCAGATGTATGACCAGCAGGGCAACCTTCCCATGGGAAGCATCCCTCTTCTAATGCTTGACATGTGGGAGCACGCTTTCTACCTGGACTACGTAAACGTTAAAGCCGACTACGTAAAAGCATTTTGGAACATCGTGAACTGGGAAGACGTAGCAAGGCGCTTCGAATCGGTACGAGCAAACAGTTCTTCGCTGCTGCTAGGCTGACCAAGCTCGTCCAAAGGTGCTCGGGCAACATAATTTATTCACTAACAAGTTCTGGAGTAGCCCCGTGACTCGTATTGGTATTAATGGTTTTGGACGAATCGGCCGCAATTATTTGCGTGCAGCCCTAGCGCAGAATTCGGACCTTGAAATTGTCGCAGTAAACGATTTGTCGGACCCGAAATCGCTCGCACACCTGCTGAAGTATGACTCGGTAGGAGGTCGGCTCGACGCGGCGGTTTCGGTTGACGGGGACAGCATTGTGGTGAACGGCAAGTCCATAAGAGTGCTGGCTGAGCGCGACCCGGCAAAGATTGATTGGGCCGAACTTGGCGTTGAGATTGTAGTTGAGTCGACAGGCTTCTTCACCAATGCCGATGATGCCCGCAAACACATCGAGGCTGGCGCAAAGAAGGTGATCATCTCTGCTCCGGCAACCGGAGAAGATGCGACCTTCGTGATTGGCGTGAACGAGCACCTGTACGAGCCAGAAAATCATCACGTCATTTCTAATGCTTCCTGCACCACTAACTGCCTGGCCCCATTGGTCAAGGTTTTCATGGACAACTTTGGAATCAAAAACGGTCTTATGACCACCATTCACGCCTACACGGCAGATCAGAACCTTCAGGATGGTCCGCACTCGGACTTGAGGCGCGCTCGTGCAGCGGCGATCAACATCGTGCCCTCTACAACTGGGGCCGCAAAGGCAATTGGAATAGTTATACCTGAGCTGAAGGGCAAGCTGGATGGTTTTGCTTTGCGCGTGCCAATTCCAACCGGTTCAATTACTGACCTGACTCTAATTTCTGAGAAGACCGTCACGGTGGAGGAGATTAACGCTGCCTACAAGAAGGCAGCAGAAGGTGAGCTCAAGGGCATCCTTATGTACACCGAAGATCCGATTGTTTCCAGCGATATCGTGGGTGACCCTCACAGCTCAATTTATGACAGCGGTTTGATTCGAGTTATCGACAACACCGTAAAGCTATCAAGTTGGTATGACAACGAGTGGGGTTACTCGAACCGCCTCGTCGAGCTGACCGCCTTGGTCGCGTCAAAGCTCTAATGCTCAGGTCTCTCGACAAAGCCGGAGATCCTCGATCCAAGTCGGTGATAGTTCGATGTGACCTAAATGTTCCGCTAGCTGGTTCACAGGTAACTGACGACGGTCGCATTAAAGCTTCCCTGAACACTATAAAAAAGCTAGTTGACGCTGGTGCCAAAGTCATAGTTGCCTCGCACCTAGGCCGACCAAAGGGTGAAGAAGCCGAACTATCACTCGCACCGGTTGCAAAGCGCCTCCAAGAACTCTTGGGCCAAGACGTTGCATTCTCTCCGACGAGCACTGGAGTACAGGCAAAAGCCATCACGGCGTCTCTCAAGGACGGAGAGGTGGCTCTTCTTGAAAACCTACGCTTCAACGCTGCAGAGACCTCCAGTGACCCACAGGAGCGTGCGGCATTTGCTCGGGAGTTAGCAACAATGGCTGAAATCATGGTTTCCGACGGTTTCGGTGTCGTTCACCGGAAGCAAGCGAGCGTTTTCGAGCTTGCCGAGTTACTGCCTAGCTACGCGGGCACGCTAATTGAGGCCGAGCTAAATGTTTTAGATCAACTAACTCAAGATCCGGCACGCCCGTACACGGTTGTTCTCGGTGGCTCCAAGGTCTCGGACAAGCTAGCAGTCATCGGCCACTTGTTGCCAAAGGTGGACAGCCTAGTCATTGGCGGAGGAATGGTATTCACGTTCTTAAAGGCCATGGGTTATAAGGTCGGCAAGAGCCTGCTAGAAGAAGACCAATTAGAAACCGTGAGGGGCTTCTTGAGGCAAGCAGAGGAGCTTGGGGTTCGAATTATTCTTCCCACGGACATCGAAATTGCCGCGGGTTTTTCAGCTGATTCTGAACATCAAACAGTTCAGGCAGATGCTATCGAGGATTCAAACATGGGTGCCGAGGTCATGGGGCTTGACATTGGGCCCAACAGCGCAAAAGACTTCGCATCGGTCATTAGTAGCTCAAGGACCGTTTTTTGGAATGGCCCGATGGGTGTATTTGAATTTCCTAACTTCGCAACTGGCACTTATGTTGTGGCAGAAGCACTCACGAAAGTAGCCGGGTTATCTGTGGTCGGAGGCGGAGATTCCGCAGCTGCGGTCAGAGCACTTGGCTTTGATGAGGCCAGCTTCGGCCACATCTCAACCGGCGGTGGCGCAAGCCTCGAGTACCTCGAAGGTAAATCGCTACCAGGACTGGAGGTTCTAAATGACTAACCGTATTCCGCTGATCGCTGGAAACTGGAAGATGAATCTGGATCACCTTCAGGCAATTGCTTTGATTCAAAAGCTGTCCTGGACCCTGGATGATGCCGATCATGACTTTGGAGAAGTCGAAGTTGCGGTTTTCCCACCATTCACAGATCTTAGAAGTGCCCAAACGCTCATTGATGCTGAAAAATTCAAGATCAAACTCGGTGCTCAGGACCTTTCGCAGCACGAGTCAGGCGCCTACACCGGCGAGATATCTGGTCAAATGCTGTCGAAACTAAACGTCGAATACGTTCTGGTCGGACACTCCGAGCGTCGCACTCATCACGGTGAGGATGATTCGGTTGTGCAACAGAAAGTTGCTGCTGCCTGGGCGAATAATTTGATTCCAATCATCTGCGTTGGGGAGACTCTCGAGGAGCTGGAGACCCAGGGCCAATCGGCCGTCCCCATTATTCAAACCATAAATGCACTCAGCAACCACAAGACGCTTGGTGAATTTGTGATCGCCTATGAGCCAGTGTGGGCGATTGGCACTGGAAAAGTGGCGACAGCTTTAGAGGCTAGCGAGGTTGCGACAGCTATAAGGGAGGCGTTAAAGTCTAACCTTGGCGAGGTTGCCGCGAACTCAAGGATTCTCTACGGAGGTTCAGTAAAGGCAAATAATGTTGCCGGCTTCTTGCAATCCGACCAGGTTGATGGTGTGCTTGTCGGCGGGGCGTCACTTGCCGCGGAAGAGTTTTCAGGAATATCGCGCTTCAAAAAGCACATAGTCCTATAATTTATAAGGTTTCAAAAGAAAATGAGGAAATAGATGGCCGCCCTACAAACAGCGCTTCTAGTATTGCTTGCCATTACTAGTGTGCTTCTAATCTTGATGATTTTGCTCCACAAAGGGCGAGGCGGCGGCGTCGCAGAAATGTTCGGTGGAGGAGTATCCAGTTCCATGAACTCATCGGGAGTTGCGGAGCGTAACTTGAACCGAATCACCGTGGTTCTTGGACTCGTTTGGGTCTCGGTAATCATCGTTCTAGGACTATTTACACGATTCGGATGGGCATAATGTCGAGTTCACCATCAATTCGCGGTGCACGCGTTGGAGCCGGCCCCATGGGCGAGCAGGACAGAGGGCATCAAGTTGAGAAAATTGCACTCAGCTTTTACTGCTCCAACGGACACGAAATAAACCCGCTTTTTGCTGCGAGCGTCAACGCCGAAGACCTACCCCAGGAAATTGATTGCCCTCACTGTGGACTACCCGCAGGAATGGACAAAGCAAACCCCCCTCAGGTTGCCAAAATTGAGCCCTACAAGACTCACCTTGCATATGTAAAAGAGCGCAGAACCGATGACGAGGCCGAGCAAATTTTGGCTGAGGCACTGGATTCAATTCGCAACCGCAGACAGCGTGCGGCGGACGCTGCTAAAGCGCGTCGCTAAGTTCTTTATCTAAATACCAACGAGTTGCCTGCAGTCCTTTGACTTTGGCCACAGGCAAATCACAATCTATGTCGTTCATTGCGGAGCTAATTACTGCCGCCTTTTGCGCGCCGGAAACCAGGAACCAAACTTCATTGGATCGATTCAAGGCTTTATAACTCAGGCTTAGGCGCTCAGCTGGTGGCTTCGGTGAAGCTGACTCGGCGGTGATCCACTTGTCATCACTTTGGTGACCGGGGAACAGCGACGCCACGTGACCGTCGGAGCCAACACCCAAAATAACTAAGTCAAACACTTCAGTGCTCTGGCTAACACTGCCATAGGAGACCTTCATTGCTTTGTTCATAAGCTTTTGGGCAGTCAATAGGTCCGTGCTCCTAGTCGGATAACGAAGGAGCGAGCGGAATGCCAGCTCTGGAAATTCCGCAATGCCCTGTTGTTCATTCCTGTCCTCATGGTCCAAGGCCACGAAGCGCTCGTCCCCGAATAAGAACCGCACTTTTGTAAGGTCTAGGTTGAGGTTCGCCAGTTCTCCAACGAAGGCAATCCCCAAGCTGCCACCGGTTAGTACGATGTTGACAACCGGCTTGGAATCCAGAACCTCGGATACTAATTGTTCAAAGTCCTTCACCACATTCTTGAGAAGTTCGGTAGGGGTGTCGGCAATAACTAAATTTAGGTCAGTCACTGTATTAGTTTTCTTCTTAATACAGCGCAATAAACTTCGTCTTCCCCCAAAAAACGCATGTCTTCCATCAGGCAATCCTGATCTGAGCGTCTTGGAAGTAAAACCGAGCTGTCTGGAAGGCCGGTTTGGCTTATGTTTGCCACGTCGCCAGATCTAATGACTGCAAGCTCACCCTTGTCAAAAGAAATCTCCACGCCGGCAATTCCCTCGATCTCCATTCCTGAAAGCTCGTGAACAATCTCAGATTCTACTCCGAGGCCCATCGACAACCAGCTAGCCAGCAGCCTGACACTCGGAGAGGCCTTAGATCCCAAAACCCGAATTGCAGTTACCTCTCGGCCTTGATTGTTGTCAAACAAAGCAGCAATCTGAGATCGCCAAAGAGTGATTCTGGTCCAGGACATGTCGCCATCTCCGGGTGAATAGTTTTTAGCCAGCGCATTGAGGAATCCGGCCTCGTCTTTTTGAGCCGCAGCATCGGTGATTCTTCGGGTCGCGATTTCCCCAATCGGATTCTTCGAGGGGTTCGCCTGGCAGGCCGATGGCCACCATGCTACGACCGGAGCATCGGGAAGCAGTAATCCGGTAACCGTCGATTCGGTGTTGCTGTTCGCGTCTCCAAAGGCTCGGATCACAATAACTTCGGATGCACCCGCATCCCCACCAATTCTTATCTCGGCATCCAACCTGGAAGACTTGTCAACTCGGTCTAAGTTGCTAACCAGAACAATGATTCGGCTTGGGTGCAACCTGGAGGCACCGTTAGCCGCTTCGATAGCCTGCTCAAGCTGCTCGGAGTTCGTTTCGATAATAAGCGTCAGCACTCGACCCAGCGCGACCACTCCGCCGTCTTCGCGAAGCTCCTGTAGCTTCTTTCCAATCTTTGAAGAGGTTGTCCTTTCCATGTTCACGATCATGGTCTTCTCCAAACCCGGCCATCTTCGGCCAGCATCTGATGGGCAGATTCTGGACCCCAGGACCCAGGTGCATAAGGCTCAGGTTTGCCGTTAGTTTTCCAATGGGCAACGATGGGATCAAGAATCTTCCACGATAGCTCCACCTCGCGTTGACGAGGAAAAAGTGGCGGTTCGCCAAGAAGAACATCGAGAATTAGTCGCTCATAAGCCTCGGGGGAGTCTTCGGTGAAAGCGTGCCCATAACCAAAGTCCATTGTCACATCTCGAACCTGCATGCTAGGGCCTGGCACTTTAGAACCGAAACGAATCGTGACACCCTCGTTTGGTTGAACCCTAATAACTAGGGCATTTTCCCCGAGAAGAGCCGTCTGGCTCTCGCCAAATAGTTGTTGCGGTGCTCTTTTGAACACAACCGCAATCTCGGTTACTCTTCGTCCCAAACGCTTTCCAGCCCTTAGGTAGAACGGAACCGACTGCCAGCGACGGTTATCGATGTTTAGCCTCATGGCAGCGAAAGTCTCGGAGGTGTTATCGGTATCCATGCCGTCCTCATCAAGATATGCCTTGACGAACTCCCCGCCTTGCCAGCCACCTTGGTATTGACCTCGAGCGGTGTGTTTTGATAGATCTTCGGGCAAAGTTATTGAGGCCAGAATCTTCTCTTTTTCAGCCCGCAAATCAGCTGCGTCAAAGCTCAAAGGCTGCTCCATTGCGGTGAGTGCAAGAAGTTGAAGCAAATGGTTTTGAATCACGTCTCTGGCGGCGCCAATGTCGGCGTAAGAACCAGCTCTACTCCCAATACCAATGTCTTCGGCCATGGAAATCTGAACGTGGTCGATATAGTTACTGTTCCAAATTGGTTCAAATAGTTGGTTCGCAAACCGAAGAGCCAGAATATTCTGGACGGTCTCCTTGCCAAGGTAGTGATCGATCCGGAAAACAGCATCGGCAGGGAAAACGCGCTCGACAATGTCATTTAGTTCTATCGCGGTTGCGAGGTCTGATCCGAATGGTTTTTCAATAACCACTCTTCTAAATTCGCCCTCGCCAGCATCGGCGAGCCCGGAAGCTGAAAGCTGTTCAACAACTAGCGGGAAATCGCGTGGCGGGATAGAAAGATAGAAAGCATGATTGCCCGCAGTACCGCGCTCTTTGTCCAACTCATCTACCGTTTTTTTCAACCTTAGAAATGCCTCTGGGTCATCGTGGCGTCCTGAAACAAATCGAATCCCCTTGACTAGTTGCTTCCAAACTTCTTCAGACCAGGCAGTTCTGGCATTAGCTTTGACAGATTCATACACGACAGCCTCAAAATCCGCAGCGCTCCAGTCTCTTCTTGCGAAGCCGACCAACGAAAATGCCGGTGGTAGTAATCCACGGTTAGCAAGGTCATAGATTGCTGGAAGAAGCTTTTTGCCGGCAAGGTCGCCAGTGACACCAAACATAATTAGACCGCTTGGGCCGGCAATTTTTTGCATTCGTCGATCGCGGGGATCCCTGAGTGGGTTGGTGGTCACGAAGCAATTACCTTTTCTAAAAACGCTAGGTCTAGAAGCGGTTCGCTCATGTGGAGAGAGACAACTGGAAGACCGTTGTCAGACAAAACTCTTGCGTCACCGGCAGCCTGAGCTCGAATTAGTTCTCCGAAACTAAATGGCCGATCCTTTATTTCAAGGTCAATTCCGTGTTCACCGGTGATCTGAATAAAAAGCCCTTGTTTTGGCCCGCCTTTGTGATACTGACCAGTCGAGTGCAGAAATCTTGGACCCCAACCAAAGGTGACAGGCCTGCCGGTTCGCTTTGCCAAAACATCACGAAGTCCTTCAAACTGCGGATATTCCGGTCTACTCAAGTAGACCTGAACTGCAATGTAGCTGAAGTCGTTGGCCTGACTCAAAAGCTCTTCGATCGCAGCCTCGACCGTACTTCCAACAACATTCAGTCCGTAGCTTGTGACCGTCATTCCGCGATCAACGAATCCCGGAACAGTTTCGACACCGGGGGAGTCCAATAATGCTCGAGCAGCTATCTTCGCTGACTCTACATCTGGCTGATCAAAAGGGTTTATCTGCATCAGATACCCGGTGATTGCCGTGGCGTGCTCCCAAAGCAAAAACAGTTCGCCGAGACTTCCGCTAAATGTCACATGCTCACTAACCGGCGAGGCATCTACAAACCGAATAAAGACCGTGTCGTTAGGAATAGCTTGTATTTCAGGAGCACTGTGAGTCACTACAACGGGAAGAATTCCGCGCTGGAGTTTTCCAGTGCTCTCTGCAACCAGCTGTTCAACCCAGTCACCAAATCCTGGCAAGTCATCAGTTTCAATCAAGAACTTATCGCGGACCTGTCCTAATCCCTCAGTGGCAGCCAACACGGCAGCCAACCAGATAGCGGGATTGTCATGAGAATCAACACTGAGGCCAAAACTAACCTGTGAAGCACTGGCGACCAGCGATGCAATATCGGATCCGGCCAAACCGGCTGGAACCAAACCAAACGCGGTTAGCGCTGAGTACCGACCACCAACGTCTGGGTCGGCATTAAACACCGTGTAACTGGCAGCTCTCGATTCGGCATCCAGCGGGGAACCTGGATCCGTAACTACAACGATTCTGTCTGCAGGGTTGATGCCATCTGCAACAAACCCCGCCTCGAAGGCGCGCTTTTGACTGTCGGTCTCAACTGTTGCTCCGGACTTCGAAGAAACGACAACTGCGGTTCTTTCGAGCTCTCGGACGGCGCTCAAAACCTGATCGGGCGCAGTGGAGTCAAGAATCACGATGTCGTGGCCGGTGTTTTTGCCAATGACCTCCGGGGCTAGCGAGGACCCGCCCATGCCACAAAGCACAATGCGATTAACTCCCAATTCCCGGAAGTGGTCCCTCAGCTTCAAGATCTCCGGAATTAAATCCACTGAGGTTTTTGGAGAATCTATCCATCCAAGTCGCTTCGACGCTTCCGCTTGGGAAGATGGTCCCCAGATCGAATCATCTTTAGCCCCGAGCCGAGAAGCGACCTCCGCCTCGACAATTCTGGAAACCACCGCTTCCAGTCCAGGTTTGAGACTTTCGTTCACCCTCAGCTGCATGACCTAGCTCCCGGCTAATGCTTGCTCAACAGTTTCGACCAATTCGCCCCACGAAACCGTGAACTTTTCAACACCCTCGAGCTCGAGTTGTAGCGTTACATCCGCAAGGTCTACGCCTGCAGCCTCGATTTCGGCCAGTGCAGCTTTGGCCGTATCAAAAGAAGCGATAACAGATTCGGTTGGAATGACGCCGTGATCCGCAGTCGCCATCATGGTTTTTTCCGGCATGGTGTTGACGATGTTCCTTGATACCAACTCGGTGACGTAAAGAGTGTCTGGAAGTGCTGGGTCTTTCACTCCGGTAGACGCCATTAGCGGACGCTGCAGGTTAGCGCCCGCGGCTTTAAGCTCTTGCCACTCAGGCGTTGAGAAGCGGTTTTGGAACAGCTCGTATGCGAGCTGGGCATTTGCAAGAGCAGCTTTGCTTTTGAGCTCTGGTTTGCCGAGAGCTTCCAACCGGGCATCAACTTTAGTGTCAACCCGAGAAACAAAGAATGAAGCGACCGAATGAATCTTGCTGAGGTCCTTGCCTGCTTGCTTAGCCTTGGTTAGTCCCTCGAAATAGGCATCAATTACTTTGTCGTAGCGATCCAGCGAAAAAATCAGAGTCACATTCACCGAGATGCCGGCTGCTGTTACCGCGGTTATGGCAGCAAGACCATTGATAGTCGCCGGAATCTTGATCATCACGTTGTCGCGACCGACGAGCTCATAAAGCGATAGTGCCTGAGCAATCGTCCGCTCGGTGTCATTGGCTAGGCCTGGTTCCACCTCGATTGAAACTCGACCATCGACCCCAAGAGACTCGTTGTAGATAGGCAAGAACAGGTCGCATGCTGCTGCGACATCATCCGAAGTTATGTTTGCGATCGCCCGGGCCGAACTGCTGCCAGCTGCCTTTTCGGCAACAATTGCTGCTTGATAGGAAGACCCCTTCAGGGCCGCCGCGAAGATAGTTGGATTTGTGGTGACACCCCTGACCGAAAAGTTGTCGATCAGGTGCTTCAGGTTGCCTGATTCGATGCGCTCCCTAGACAGATCATCGAGCCAGATCGAAACGCCAGCTTCAGTAAGTGATTTTAGATTTTCATTCATTAGTTACCTCCGAGTACGTTCTTTGCTGCTTGAACCACCTTTTCGGTGGTAATTCCAAACTCTCGATAAAGAGTCTTATAGTCTGCCGATGCTCCATAGTGGTCAATGCCAATGGATTCACCGCTGTCGCCGACGTACTTGCGCCATCCTGCAGTTACGCCAGCCTCAATCGAGACCCTGGCCTTCACATCCTTTGGTAGCACCGCATCTTGGTAGTCCTGAGACTGCCCATCAAACCATTCGAGGCAAGGCGCGGAAACGACTCGGGTTGAAATGCCTTCCGCCTCCAGGATTAGTCTGGCTGCAACTGCAAATTGAACTTCGCTTCCGGTTGCAATCAGGATCAGATCTGGCTTGGTGTTCCCTCCGGCATAGACATAAGCGCCTTTGCTCACTTGGTCGGCCTGGCCGAAGCCTTCGCTGCGGTCGAGCACCGGAAGTCCCTGCCTAGTCAAGACAATTCCTGCCGGGCTGGTTTTATTCTTCAAAACCTGAAGCCAGGCCTGAGCTGTCTCGTTCGCATCGGCCGGACGAACTATGTCCAAATTAGGCATCACTCTAAGCGCATTTAAGTGCTCGATTGGTTGGTGGGTCGGTCCATCTTCGCCAAGCGCGACTGAATCGTGAGTCCAGACATAAATTGGGGCAATTCCCATGAGTGCTGCCAGACGAACCGCGGGCCTCATGTAGTCGGAGAACACTAGAAAAGTACCGCCAAACACCCTCGAGTGACCGGAGAGGCTTATGCCATTGAGTATTGCGCCCATAGCGTGTTCGCGAATTCCAAAGTGAAGTATTCTTCCTGCAACTTTAGGAGTCCAGGACTTGGTTTGCCACTTGGCGGGCACGAACGAACCGCCGTCTTCGATCGTGGTGTTATTTGATTCGGCAAGGTCAGCTGAACCACCCCAGAGTTCCGGCATCTTGGCCGCAATCGCATTGAGAACTTTACCCGAGGCTGCTCGGGTAGCAATCTCATCGCCTGGCGTAAAGTCCGGCAGTGAGGCTTCCAGATCTGTAGGTAAGTCTCCGGCTTCTAGGCGCTCGAGCAATTTGGCCGAATCGGAATTCTGTTCTTGCCACAACTTGAAAGTCTTATCCCAAGCGGCGCGTTGATCTTTCCCGCGTTCAGCCAGTTTTCTGGTGTGAGCCAGGACATCGCTTGCTACCTCGAAATTCTGCTCGGGGTCAAAGCCCAATGCTTGCTTTAGGCCGGCAAGTTCTTCGGCTCCGAGCTTGGAGCCGTGAATCTTTCCAGTGTCCTGCTTGGTGGGACTTGGCCAACCAATAATTGTTCTCAAAGTAATCAGCGTCGGCTGAGTTGAGTTTGCTTTGGCGGCCATGATTGCCTCGTATAGGTCAGCTATGTCCTCGACGTAGCCTGAATCTTTTCGCCAATTAACCTCGATGGTCTGCCAGCCGTAGGCCTGGTAGCGCTTTGCAACGTCGTCAGAGAAGCTGATGTCGATGTCGTCCTCAATTGAAATCTGATTTGCATCGTAGATGACAACCAAGTTTCCAAGCCCATGGTGTCCAGCAAGTGAGGCTGCCTCAGCACTGACACCCTCTTGCATGTCACCGTCCCCGGCAATAACGTACACGAAGTGGTCGAATGGAGATGTGCCATCGGTTGTTGTTGGATCCAGGAGCTCACGCTCAAACCTTGTTGACATGGCGAATCCGGTTGCGGCTGCAAGACCCTGGCCTAGGGGACCGGTTGTGATCTCAACACCTTTAGTGTGACCATATTCTGGATGACCAGGAGTCAGAGAGCCCAAAGTTCTGAGTGCTTCTATGTCCTTGAGTTCAAGCCCAAAGCCGCCAAGGAATAACTGGCTATATAAAGTCAGCGACGAGTGACCAACCGAAAGAATGAATCGGTCTCTACCTATCCAACGATCGTCTTTTGGGTCGTGCCTCATAACTTTTTGGAACAGCAAGTACGCAGCTGGGGCAAGACTTATGGCAGTTCCTGGGTGGCCGTTTCCGACCTTTTCGACCGCGTCGGCCGCAAGAACCTTGGCGGTCTTTACTGCTAAGTTGTCAATTTCATTCCATTCCAACAAAGAATCATTCCTAACAAATTGCGTGTTTTATCACTTAGGGATTTGTGCCGGCGTCAGTGCCTGACATTTAGCTTTGAGTCTATACCGAGTGGGCTCTAGCACCGCTCGGACTGGATTAGACTCAAACACGTGACTATTTTAGAAAAATCAGCTGGAGCGAGCTTTTCGCAAAAAGCCCGCGCGTATTTTCTGCTAACTAAGCCTCGGGTTATCGAACTCTTGCTCATAGCCACAGTTCCAGCGATGATCCTTGCCGCAAGAGGTTTTCCTTCAATTTGGCTAATCATCGCTACTGTTTTCGGAGGGGCACTCAGCGCCGGAAGCGCAAACGCATTCAACTGCTACATCGATCGTGACATCGACAAAATAATGGGCCGCACCAAGAATCGGCCGCTCGTTACCGGAGAGCTAACTCCTAAAGAAGCTCTAATTTTCGCTTGGTCAATCGGAACCTTGTCGGTGATTTGGTTTGTCCTCGTCGTAAATGTGTTGGCTGCTGTGCTGTCGCTGATAGCAATTTTGTTTTACGTCTTTGTCTACACCCTCGGACTCAAAAGACGAACTCCCCAAAACATAGTCTGGGGTGGTGCAGCCGGAGCAATGCCAGCCTTGATTGGCTGGGCTGCGGTGACGAACGAGTTGTCCTTGGCTGCCGGTGTGTTGTTTCTAATCATCTTCTTGTGGACACCTCCTCACTACTGGCCGCTTTCCATGCGCTATCTGAAAGAGTACAAAGCTGCTGGGGTTCCTATGCTCCCGGTCGTGGCGAAAAACGAACACGTGGGCAGGCAAATCATTCTTTATGCTTACGCATATTTTGCTTCGACATTGCTGCTGATTCCGGTTGCGAACATGGGTACGGTTTACACCGTGGCCGCCGTGCTAGCCGGAATCTGGTTCACTTGGGAGTCCCACCGACTCTATAAAGAGGCCAAGGTTCAAATACCTAAAAACCCAATGCGGCTTTTTCACAGCTCAATCACGCATCTGACCATTTTGTTCTTGGCAATCGCCATTGACCCGCTGATTTACTTCTAGCGCTTTATTTCTTCGAGGCGGCGCAGCGCCTCATCTCGCTCTTGAAAGTGATCCAAAATTGGGGGAGTGTATCCGAGCTGATAGCCGGCAATGTCGTTCCATGGCTCATGAACGCCTGCGGCTGGCAAATGAGCTAGCTCCGGAACCCAGTTCCGGACGTACTCACCCTCCGGGTCAAACTTTGCACCCTGCAGAATCGGATTAAACACCCGATAGAAAGGGCTCGCGTCGGTGCCGCAACCGGCGGTCCATTGCCAACCGTGTGAATTTGAAGCGGGGTCAAAATCAATTAGATGCTTTTCGAAAAACTTGGCACCGATTTGCCACTCAAAGTGAAGATCCTTGACCAAGAAACTGGCCACAATCATTCGAGTTCGATTATGCATCCACCCAGACTGCACAAGCTGTCGCATTGCGGCATCAACAATCGGGTATCCGGTCGTTCCGGTCTTCCAGGCTTCTAGCTTTTCGGGAAACTCATCAGGATCATCGTAGGCAAGCGCTTCAAAACGAGGCTCGTAGTACGAGTCGTAAGTATGGGGGTGATGATGCAATACATCTGCATAAAACTCGCGCCATACTATTTCTTTACGAAAAACCTCTTCACCCGGTGATTGCCCCAGGCCAGCTAGCAGGGTTCGCGGGTGAATTTCGCCGTGAGCCAACGCATGAGAAAGCTTTGAGGTTCCGTTTATGTCTGGTCGATTTCTGTTCTCGGAATAGTCAAAAATCCTTGAGTCTTGGAACTTGGCCCAAGTAGCTAAGGCTAATTTTTCCCCAGCTTTCACTTCCGAAGAAATTGTCACTGCTTGGCTAGGTAATGCCCATGGCGTGTTGTCGACATCGAGCAAAAAGGGTTTGGGAACCGAGGCCTGCAGCCATCGTTTATAAAAGGGCGTGTAAACCCGCACTGCCGTTTGATCGTCTTTGACAACTTGTCCGGGCTCCACTGCGTAATAGCTCCCGGTTAGGACAAGCTCGACATCGATTGCAGCAAGTGCTTGATATACGGCTTGCTGCTCGATGACGCCATGGGTGTCAAATGCACGCGTTGCGACAACGCGCTTAGCATCGAAGGACTTGGCAATCTTCGAAAGCTCGATGCTCGGTTCGCCGTTTAGTACCTCCAGTCCACTGGGAAGGCTCTCGTGAAGTGAGATAACCGATGCAAGCAGAGAATTTTTCCGCAGCTTTGACATGTCAGCAGTTGATGGCGGCATCACAAAAACGGGAAGCAGCTCGTCGGAGGTGGTCGCTGCGAAAGACAGCGCTTGATTATCCTGAAGTCTGCGATCTCTTCGAAACCAAAAGATGGTCTTCATCGATTTATCTTTCTTGCGCTTAGGACCTGAAAAGTAATCAGAGCCGTTATAACTCCAGAGCCCAGTAGGTGAATACCAACCAGCAGCGGAGGAACACCTAATCGTGCCTGAACCACTCCAACGACTGCCTGCAATACGGTCGCAATAAACAGCAGCAGCAGAATCCTTGACTCGAGCTGCCTAAGTGCCGATTTCGATTTCCAAACTTGTGCCACAAGTTGAACGGTAATCAGAGCCAACAACGTGTAACCGGGGTAGGAGTGAATGTGCTGCCAGATTTCCAGATTGAAACCGTTTCTCGGGGTCATTGCGTCCCCGGCGTGAGGGCCAGCTCCGGTCACAATTACACCCATACAAATTGCAATGAAACCGACTACGACTGTCGGCCAGGCGAGATTCGAGTTCCAGCTGGCAACTGCGTTCCCAGGCTTCGGCAGCGCTCGCCAGACCAACAGTGCAGCAATTGCAATCAAGCCAGTTGAGACCAAGAAGTGGAAACCAACTATCCAGGAATTCAGACCGACAAGAACAGTGATTCCTCCGATTACCGCCTGCAGGATTATTCCAACTCCCAAGCCAAAGGCTGGCACAACCAAACCCGCCCGATTGACTAAACGCGCGGCTCTAACTATCGCGATTCCAAAGCCCAGCATCATGCCGAGGGCCACAACGAAAGCCGACAATGTCAAAATTGCTAATCCAAACATCTCGTTAAAGACAAGGCCGATCACAAGCATCAGGGCGCCGCTGAAAAACCCGATGGACAGCAATCCAACTCCGCGCTTGGAATCGCTTAGCCGCACCACCACTATAAAGGTCAATAAAGCGATTACTAGCAACACGATCGTCAGCAGACGATTGCCAAACTCAATAACCCCGTGAAAACCCATCTCTGGCGTGCTGATAAGTGAATCATCTGTGCACTTGGGCCATGTTGGGCAGCCCAAACCGCTACCAGTGAGGCGAACAGCGCCGCCGGTCACCACAATCAAAATTTGAGTTATAAGTGAAAGCCAAACAAATAGCCGCAATCGAAGCGGCGAAACAATTCCATCGAACCACAGGCCCTTGAGGGTCTTCATAAACACCTTTACTTAGGTATGCCTTACTGTTTTATTTTCATACAACCGCATAGGATTACAAAAAAGATCACATGACAAGTTTCTCACGATTGAGTTTGATGGAATACGTTTCACCAAAATCAGTTGTACTGATTGAACTAGGAGGCCACCATGTCAGAAAAAATTATTGATCGCCCAGAACTGGACGACTTGGGAACTTACGACTTCGGCTGGTCCGATAAATCAAAAGCCGGAGACGACGCTAAGCGAGGAATCTCAGACGAGGTAGTTCGCGACATCTCAGGCAAAAAAGATGAGTCTGACTGGATGCTTAAGCGCAGACTCAAGGGTTATGAGCTTTTCATGAAAAAGCCGATGCCTACTTTCGGAGCAGACCTATCCGGTATCGACTTCGACAACATTAAATACTTCGTGCGTTCCACTGAGCGTCAGGCTCAAACTTGGGAAGACCTCCCGGAAGATATTCGTAACACCTACGAAAAGCTTGGAATTCCAGAAGCAGAGCGCCAGCGTTTAGTTTCGGGTGTCGCGGCCCAATATGAATCGGAAGTGGTCTACCACACAATCCGTGAGGACCTAGAGAAGCAGGGAGTGTTGTTCCTGGACACCGATACAGCTCTCAGGGAGCATCCAGAGATTTTCAAGGAATACTTTGGAACTGTGATTCCGGCCGGGGATAATAAATTTGCGGCGTTGAACACCGCTGTTTGGTCTGGTGGCTCGTTTGTTTACATCCCTAAGGGAGTAAAAGTAGATATTCCACTTCAGGCCTATTTCCGAATTAACACCGAGAACATGGGTCAGTTTGAAAGAACGCTAATTATTGCGGATGAAGACTCCTACGTTCACTACATCGAAGGTTGCACCGCTCCGGTTTACCAGTCCGACTCTCTTCACTCAGCAGTGGTGGAAATTATCGTAAAGAAGAACGCTCGCGTTCGATACACGACAATTCAGAACTGGTCCAACAACGTCTACAACTTGGTTACAAAGCGAGCCATTGCTCACGAGGGTGCCACCATGGAGTGGATTGATGGCAACATCGGATCCAAAGTAACCATGAAATACCCGAGCGTAATTCTGGCAGGCGAGCACGCCCGAGGCGAGACGCTGTCGGTTGCATTTGCTGGCGAAGGTCAGCACCAGGATGCTGGAGCCAAGATGATTCACTTAGCTCCTTACACAACCAGCTCGATTGTTTCCAAATCAATTGCCCGCGGTGGCGGACGAACCTCTTACCGAGGAGAAATCAGAGTGAACCCAGGCGCCCATCACTCCGCGAACACAGTTCGCTGCGACGCGCTGCTAGTTGACACGATTTCTAGATCTGACACTTACCCGTCGAATGACATCCGTGAGGATGACGTGTCAATGGGTCACGAGGCAACGGTTTCGGC
>Ga0307980_1000015_pt1 | contig 99150 bp, 86 predicted proteins | sample OrgLakmetage1060_FD_201817 | JGI IMG/M metagenome (GOLD analysis project Ga0307980, IMG submission 201817) | Saline water microbial communities from Organic Lake, Antarctica - #1060 | ecosystem: Environmental > Aquatic > Non-marine Saline and Alkaline > Saline | place: Antarctica: Organic Lake... | reverse complement strand
AACCGGCGTCGATCTCGTACCTCGATATCGTCATCGCTGAGACAGATGATGTTGACGAGGCTCAGTTTCTGGAAGGATACCTGGCCTGGAAGCGGGGCTTGGAGAGCCAGCTCCCGATAGGTCATCCCTATAAGACCGATGGTTCGCTCTTCCTTCGAGCAGCATTCAGCTCCATTTTCGACCCGGCGAACGGGGGGCTCCAGGTTGACCTGGATGCCTCCGCCACGCTGTGGCCTGAGGCGGCGACCTACAGCTGGGATTTCGGTGATACGAACACAGGTAGTGGTGTCACCCCCTCACATACCTATGCCGCAGAGGGCACGTACACGATCTCGCTAACGGTTAGTAGCCTGAACGCGACTCCGCAGACGGTCACCAAGACGGTGTTGGTCAGCTTCAGCGGTATCGCCGATCAGGAGAGCCCTCGGCCGGTCTACCTGCGCCTGGAGGACGACAGCGGCGATCTGCTGTTGGAAGACGGTGTGAGTGCCCTGCTGCTGGAGGAGAGCGCCAATCAGCTCTTCTGGAACGATAACAACGGCGACGGTGACTGGGGACGACGTGACGCCTTCGTGTTCGACGCCGATCACGGCACGCTGAACGCGGTTCCGACCCTCACCCGTTACTGGCGTATCGTCATCGACGCCTGCCCGAATGCGACAGCGAAGGTCGGTGCGATCTACCTGGATAACCCATACGGAGCCAACCGCGCACCGAATGACCTGACCTCGAATACCGGTAGCAGCAGTTACACGGCTTCGACAACCGCGACGAGTACTGGTTGTGCGTACAAGGCTTTCGATGGCACCCTGACCAGTACGATCGAGCTGGCTCCGACTGAGTACATCCAGCTGACCTCCGACGATCTGATCGGTGCGTCGCGTGTGGGTATCTTCTTCGGCGATCCCGAGCTGTATGCCAGTGAGTGGCATGTCGAGGTCAGCGACGACGGCACGAATTTCCGTACCGTTGGGACGGTGAATTCCGGAGCAGACGACGTCGGCCTCAACCGCACGAATACGATCACTGTCGATGCTGGCCGGGTAACCACGACCTTCCGCTACTGGCGGTTGACCTCGACCACCGATGAGGGGGCGGCCCCGAACATCAGCGACTTCGCCCTCTACGACGAGGACGGCACGAGGATCACGCCGGATAACATGACGACGAACGCCCTGCCGGCGCCGTTCACAGCCAGTGCCAGCTCCGAGTCTGGCACCGATCTGGCTTACCAGGCCTTCGATGGCGATGCCACGGGCACCTCGTGGGAGGCAACAGCCAGCCCGGCTGGCGAGTACCTGCAGATCGATCTCGGTAGCTCGATCTTCGCCAACCAGCTGAGCATCGTTCAGCCGACGGCTGCGAAGCCTGGGTGGACACTCAGTGGTTCTGACGATGGTGTGACCTTCACCGATGTCATGACCGTCCCCGATAACACGGCGGAGGATACCTACAACGCTGTCTGGCCGAATTACCTGGGGACGAGAGCCACCAACTACGAGACGCTGACCAAGTCCATCAGCGACCAGGTGGTCTACTTCCCGTTCGGTGCGAGTGGTGTGGCAGACGTCAGTGGCAACGCTCTGACCCTGTCAGCCCCTGAGGGTGTGGTCACAGTTGCGGGCGCTCCCGCCACGCTGACCAGCACGGCCAGTGCTCGCTTCGATGCCGCTGACTCGGTGTTGACGGTCAACGGCGCGGGTGTCGACGATGCGTCGTATACCACACGTTCGGTCAGCTGCTGGTTCCGCTTCCCAGAGGGCACGGTCTTCAGCGGTAAGAAGGTGATCTACGGCCAGGGTGGCGCTACAGACGGTGCGAACATCTATCTCGATGGCGACCGGATCTGGTCTGGTTTCTGGACTGCTGGGGGCAGCGACGCTTTCTCCCAGTCCAACACCGTGGTTACGGCCAATAAGTGGTTCCACGTCGTGAGCGTCTATGACGGCGAGTGGGCCCACCTGTACGTCAACGGTCGATATCAGCACTCATCCTACTGCGGCGTTGATATCGCCGCTAACACGGATGGCGGGGCGCTGCCCACGATCGGTGCGCTGAACAACGACTCGGCTTTCCACGATGGCGACCAGAGCAGTGGTGGCGTAGGCACTTTCACCCTCGGAGTGGGCCAAGACTTCCTGGTCAGTGACTTCTGTATCCACGACCAGGCGATGAGCGCATCGGATGCGGCGATGTTGTTCCTGACTGGTCGCACGACCAATGCGATCAACAAGCAGGACGACGTAGTCATCTTCGCCAGCGGCCTCTCGCAGGTTGCGGCGGACACGCAGTCGCAGGGTGCGGCGATGACGGCCTTCAACAACATCGCCCAGCCTGGTGCTGATACGATCGCCGTGCAGCAGTTCGCCTCGATCGCTCCGGCGACGACCAGCTACACCAGCACCCTCGACGAGTACAACACGATCGAGGCTGGAGCGCAGCTTGTGGTCGGTGCAGGCGCGACCCTGGGCAATAATAACAGCGAGTCGGGTAACTGGCTCGATGGCGACCTCGTGCTCATGGGCAGCATGGGGATCACTCGTGGTGACGGCGTGTTCTTCCGTGGCGCAGGCAACATCGTTGTCGCCGCTGCTGATGCGACCATCTCTACCAACACGATCAGCGGTACCCACATAAACCGATTCGAGGTACCCGTCACCGACGACCTGCCCGGTGTTGGCTTCCAGTATGGCCAGTCGAAGCTGACCATCGGCCCGATTACGACCATCGACCCGGCGGACACCCTCTATTACTTCGATATTCCGAACGGGGCGAAGCTCTTCTTCGACAATATGGATATCGTTGGTGGTGCTCGGGTACGGTGGGAGAAGCCCAGCGACGCCGACGCAGACATGCCAGGCACGACCTACGTCCAGAACGGCGAGCTGCTCTGGAACGGTGTGGATGGCGCACATGGTGCCAGCTGGGGCGGCCTCATTGTCGATGCGGCTGGTACGGTGCAGTTCGGCACATCTGGCACCGATGTCCCGGATTGGGACATCGATATGACGATCAACGGGGGCACGGTCAGGTTCCAGGAGTTCTCTGGTGCGAGCACCGTGGCCTTCCAGGGCTCCAGCGACTGGACGATGACTGCCGATACGGTCTTCGACGTCAACATGGCAGCCAACGACCCCCTTGCGGCCCTGTACAGAGGTACAGCTACCGGCGCTTTCCAGATGACGTTCAACATGGACGGCGTCGGTGGCTGGGCATGGGCCAACCCGACCGCCGATCCGGGCTGGACCGATACGATCATCAACAGTGATGACGCCCCCTACGTGACGACCAGTAAGAGCGTCAGTATGGTCTACGAGGCGGCGACCGAGCCACTCGGTGTGAAGTCCCGCAGCTTCGGTAGCGGCGCGATCACGCTCAACGACGCCATCTTCTGGCTTGGCCGTTATGAGCCTGGCATCGCCAACCGCGTTGAGCTGCAGAACGAGATCAACTTCGTTGGCTACGGTGAGGTGCTGGGCAGCAGTACCAACGGTGCAGATGCGCCGAGTCGGTTCGATGGCCAGTGGGATATCACCGGGATCGCGTACTTCTACGTGGGCAACGGCTCGGCGGATGTGACCTGGGAGCTGTTCATGCCCGTCCTGTTTGATCAGGGTGGCGTTGGAACACGTCGCTTCGTGATCGAGCAGAGCGGCTCTCAGAACACCAGCATCACCGGTCCGATCACCGAGGACGCGGGTGGCGCAGGCAACACCGTCGAGATGGTGAGCCGCAACGAGGCCGCTACATCGACGAACACAATCACGAGCGACCTGCCCATCGCTGTCCTGGAGTTCGAGTCCGACTCCTCAGACGGTGTGTTCGTCCTCGATGACATCGCCATCGTTGGCAATGTCACGAACGTCAGCGCCAACCTGCAGCTGTCGGGTACGCTCGACATCACCGGATCGTATAGGCAGGATGGGCTGGCGGCGGCTGATCTCGATATGAACAGCGGGACGACCATGAACGTCTCGCAGAACTTCTTCATCGATAGTGGCTCTGTCAGCAACCTCGATGGCTCGACCTTCACATCTGCTACGTGGGAGGTGCGAGAGATCGACATGATCGGCGCGACCGAGTGGTATGTGCAGACCTCGCTCACGCGGCCGTTCTTCTACGGCCCGGGGACGCTCACCTGGTCGGATGCGACCGGTTCGCCTAACGAAGGCGTCATCGTGCTGCCTACCGGCATCGACGGCGGTAACAACACGTTCTGGATACCGATCGCCGATACGGATAGCCCGCACATCTTTAACCCCGATGGGGGCGTCTTCAACACACGCTGGGATCTGCGGTGGGTTCAGGCCTTCCATGTCGACGGCGATATCACACGGGTCTCCTTCTGGGGTGACAGCACGCCGCGTGTCGAGTTCAACACAACACTCTTCCAGGCGCAGTGGATGGACAGCCGCATCAACAACCCGCGTATGCCGTGGATGGGTGACCTGACGGTCGGGACAGCGACACTGACCATCAGCGGCAGCACTTGGAACCTGTTGCACGTCGACAACTGGTATATCCTGTCCTCAGACCCGGATAAGGTCGGTGTCCGCTTCTGCGGTGTCGAATCTGAGCTGGCTGCTCATAGTGCTGATGGCATGGAGCCAGTGGTCATCTTCGACCGCGCGACCTTCGAGGCCGCGATGAACAGCTTTACGGTGGAGCCGCTCTGATGCCTGCAGTCAACACATTGGGAATCTGGTACCCTGATGGGTACCCAGGTCGGGCTTTCGACCTGAACGAGATTGTGGCCGTCGTCTATCCGGAAGCGTTCCCAGATCGGGTCGAGGTACGCTTTCGTGCGTCGAGTACCCAGCCGGTCATGTTCGACCGTACCGAGTTTGAAGACGCGTATGACTTCGCGCAGAACAATCCCCTGGCGGCGAAGTTGGCGACAGCGATCAACTACAATACCGAGGGCGGTTCGATCAACTTCAACCGGTCCACACCCGCCTTCAACCCGGATACGCTGGAGATGGTCGCAGCCAACGAGCCGCGTCAGCGCAGCTTCAGCATCGGGTCCTTCCAGTACACGATGACGTTGATCGAAGCGGCGTCGACCAACCTCCTGCTGTACAGTCAGGATTTCAGCCAGGCTGAGTGGGTAGCCAGCAGCGTCGTCTTCTCCACGACCGGGGTAGCCCCCGATGGCAGCTCCACAGCTGCTCAGATCAGTGATGGTGGCGGTATTCTTCAGTCGGCTGGTGCGGGTGCGCTCGCCGAGGTCTACGCCGCTTCGGCCTATGTGAAGGGCACCTTCGATGAGGTCGACATCGTCGTCGACAACGGGACCGACGAGGCCCGGGCAACGGTCGATCTCTCCGACGGCTCCATCTCATCGACGTCTGGTGCGTTGCAGGTCGATGCGGCGGTTGAGACCGTTGGCGACGGCTGGTACCGGGTGACGGTCACTGGGGAGGGCGACTTCAGCGCTGACCGTCGCCTTCAGATCATTCCGACTGATACCGGGGCCAACAAGCGCCTCTCCATCTGGGCTACTCAGCTGGAAGCGGATGCATGCTCGTCCTACATTCCGACTACGAGTGCCCCGGCTGCTCGCACGCGTGATCAGCTGATCAACACGCTGACGACACCGATCACCTATGGTTCGACGATCTTCACGGCTTATGTGCCGCACCTGTGGACCGCCCACCCTGGTATCGACTACGAGAAGGTGTTCTGGCAGCAGGTCGGCGGCCCTGGTCGAGCGCTGCACTACATTGATACCACGGGCACAGGGGTCACCCTTCGCCGTGACACCACGACGGGGACAGCCGACGGCCCTGTTGGGAATGCCTATCTCGAAGGCGGTAAGGCGGGCACAGTCGCAGCGGCCTTCCTCGCCAGTGGCTTAGAGCACCGTGGCTACACCCAGGGCGCTCCCCAGGGCACGACCGCTGCTGCGGGTGGCACCTTCTATGACATCGATGCGCTGCGACTCGGTGAGTTCGACGGCGACCAGTTCAACTATATCTGGGTTGGTGTCCTCGGCTTCGCAGAGGCGCTGGTTGATGCTGAGATAGCCGAGCTACACAGCCTGACGGAGGTGCCTGGTGCAATGTAAGCGTCTGATCGTCGTCACCGACATGACGGCCGCGCTCGGCTGTATACCAGTGGACCCGGAGACGGGTAGGCCGGTTCTCTCTATCGACCCGCTGCGGACCGACTCGATCATGGGGGTCAGCCAGTGGGGTCCCCCGGTGGTGTTCGACCCGAACGTACGAGCCTTCTGGGCGCAGTGGACCCCAGAGCGGCCCGTGCTGCTGTCCATCATGGCAGGCCTCGTTCATGTTTTCAGCGATAAGATGTCGGCAAGGCTGGCGTTCCCGGACTTCCAGTGGGGCAGGCTTCCCCGCTTCTTAGGAGATGATTGATGGCGCAGGTAACGAGCGACCATATCTGGTACCCGGCGGGCTATCCAGGCCCCGCCTACGACGTCCGTCACGTCATCTCGTGGCACTCCCTCCCCTACGACGCGACCCTCGTCATGGTCCGGTTCGCTGGTGACAGCGTCTTTGTCATTGAGTTCAACCGCGTCGACTTCGAGACTGCGAAGCTGAATTCGCTGGATAACGGGGGCTGATATGGCTGAGATCATCAATCCTCACATCTGGTACCCCGGCGGTTACCCCGGCACCTGCTACGACATGCGGGAAGTCGTGACCTGGTACCCGAAGCCTGGCTACCCCACTATAGCAGTCGCCCGCTTTGTAGCAGATACGGTGGCGACCGTCGAGTTTACCCTCGCTGATTTCGAGGCTGCAAAGCAGAACTCTCTCGACAACGGCGGCTAAGTGAGATAGTGTCGATCTAAGAACAGGCACGGGGAAGAATGGCTAAGACCGACGGCTATCTCAGCACGGGGGACGACTGGCTCTACTCGAATGCGGGTGGGGAACAGGGTGCCATTAGCGACCCGGAGACGAGCGGCGTAAAGATCCGTCTGACCGATGGTAGCGCTATTGCAGGTACAACCGTCAGCGGTAACGGCGCCTTCTCTGAGGGCGCCGCGATTGACTTCTCTGACCCTACCACACTGCTCAGTAGCGCGGCAGCAACGACTAGCAGCCGGCCTTCGATCGTGTGGGCTGGCGTCAACCCGATGTCACTCTCCGAGGTACTGATCGTCTGGAACACGGAGATCGTACTGCTCAACAAGTCGAAGATCAGTGCGGGCGGCGGGGGCTCTGTCATAGCTGTTACTGGTCGACTGATGATCGTGAAGCTTGGCTCCCCGATCGCCATCAACGGCTTGGAGCAGAAGGACATCACGATCGAATCGGGGGCGGTCGGGTTCTACAGCGGCGGCGGTGAGGAGGAGTACGAGGCGAAGCCGTGCTCGGATGACGTAGGGCCGATCACAACCCTCGGCGTCGGGGGTGGACCCCTCACCGACCCACCGGAACCCACCGACTGCGGATGCTCCGACCCAGAGCAGGGCGCTGGTGGCGGAGGCGGTGGGGGCGCCCCCGCCGGCGCACAGGTCGCCGCTCTGGTATTCTCGACTATCTGTAACCCGTCAGCGCAGTGCGGCGAGGTCGAAGGGGATAAGTCCCAGTTCATCGTCAACAATTCGATGAACTTCCCAGTGCGCTGCACCTATCCTTTCTACGTGGCTACCGCCAAGACGGGGCACTTTGGCGACTGTAACTGTGATGGTAGCTGCGAGCGAGACGCAGAGGTCTGGGAAGTCTGCATGAACCTTTGGGGCAGCACGATGCCCGGCGAGGTTTTCCCGCTCGACCAGCTTGCCACTTTCGATCCGTGTAGTGTCGGTGACAAGTTTTCGAGCGGCTATGGCGCGCAGCTGACCAATGATGTTGAATGCGGAGGCAAAATACCCGCCCAGGATGCCAGCGTCGATATCATGGGCCGGTTCGGCAAGGTCGTCACTAAAACCGGTAAATGGCTCGGCCCCAACCCTGGCTATGAAGGTCAGTCAGCCATCTACAAGCCGGAGTGCCTGACTGTCTGCGACACGCCCTGCCAGGCAGTGGTTGAGCCGGATCACGTCGACTGCGTCGTTCCGGAAGACATTATCAAGCCGCTTGAGCGCACCCTGCCGATCAAGTTTTTTGATAATTTCTCGCTCAAGACGACGGAGGTCGAATTCCCGAGTACGATCGAGGAGACCGACGTCAAGCTCGTGACGTTTATCGGCACGACTGCATTCGAGATCGATACCGACATTTCAACCGAGCTTATACCCAAGCTTATCTGGGAGTACGATCAGGTTGAATCGATAGAGTGGATCACGTTCATCGGAACTGACACTGCCGAGATACCGACAGCGATTGGGACGGACGAGATCGGCATACCCGACGAGGATATTACCCACGTAACCGACGTTATCCTGACCAACATCAGTTATATCAGCGACCATGACACTAAAATTATCGAGTTCGTGACCCCTGAAGACGGCGCGTTCATGGTCAGTGACGTCGTAACCCAGACAGTTACCTTCGGGGTTGTGGACGACCCTGTGACCATCGTTGCGGTCACGGCAGCCCTCCTCGACGCTACGCCAGTGTACGAAAACCGGTTATTCGTCACAAACGTCGACACCAAGGCCATTAACTTTGCAACCACGCAGGATTCGTTCCTTGTAGAGGATTTCGACTCAACGGGCATCATTCTTGTTACGGACGTCAAAGAGGCGCCGGCGAAGAACTTTGTCACCTCCCCCTCAGCGGGGAAGCTGATCGACGGGTTCGATGAGATAGCGATCGTCTTTTGCACGGGTGGGGTGGTTACCACGGCTACCGTCATTGCCAACCTGTCGACGATCGATGTGGGCATCGATACCCTGGAGCTGGTAACGTATATTGGCACGTCGGGCCCTGTTGATGTCGCGTATAATATTCAAACCGCGACGGTCAACATGGATAGCGAGGAATTTGCGATCAATGCTGCGGAGGGCACGGTAGAAATACTGACCGCTATCGCTACGACTCCGGCCGTACCCGTTAGCACACCGCTCGACACCGTCTCTGCGCTTGAGACGAGTGTCTTCACCTTTGATACCGTCGCACCTCCCACCTCTGCTGTGACGGTGGTGACGAATATCGATATAGATACGATTGAAGTCGTACATGAGATCAAGACAGCTGTGGTCTCAACCACGTCGGTGGTTTTCGCGACCGAACTCTTTACGAGCGAGGTCGATTATATTACGGAGATAGCTACATCCGAGGTCAGTGTAGATTACCTGACGGTCGTCGTAAACCCGAAGCTCGACACCTTCGACTTTGTGACCGCGGTCAAGACGACGGAGCAGACGTTGTCCCTCGCGAAGGATACGATCGGTGTGGATGTACTGGTGGAGGGCGACGACTTTACTGTTATCACCGTCCATACCGAGCAGAACTGTGGTGTCGCCTACCAACTCCTACATCACGATGGGCAGAAGAATTGGACGTCCATCACGACAAGAGACGCGAGCTGCACACCACCTGAACAGGCCCATAACTGCAAGGCCATACCGCTTCAGCTACAGAAAGAAAATCTTTGTCAGCATATCATGTTGCTGCGGGCAAACTATGTCGGTGCCCCGGCATCAGCCTCTGCTACGGCCTGCTTCGGTTACGACTGCCAGGACGAGAGCTGTGAAGAACCAGGTGGCGGACCGTTCGAGCCAGAGCCTGGTGGTATGGAGAACCCATGTACCGTTCGCGTCCGTCGGCTGAACCGCCGTTGGGCGTCGAACACAGTCTGTGATAGGTCGGGCTATAATGGCTAAGCGCGTCAACCTCAATACGGTTCTCGACATGCTACGCGTCAATGACTTCGCCAGTCAGAGTGAAGAAGACATGCGTATCGGGTCAGCCTTCGTCTCCCTCTGGCCGAAGGAAGCGTCGACACTGAACAACTTTCGGGAGAAGCCTCGCTGCGGCGGCTGCAAGGGTGCTATGGTTGAGCTGCTCGCTGCCGAGCCGGGTCGCGTCAAAGCCTTCTTGAAGCGCGTCAGCCCTGGCGAGGAGTTCACGGTCGATGTCGCCTCTGACATACCCCATGGCACGCCTCGGGCGCGCGACCCCATGGGACCGAAGTCGGTGGTGGGCGAGGTTCACGACCTCGATGATAGCCCAGAGGCTTATGGTAAGTTCATTCAGGAGATCCGGCTCAGAGGCGGGCGCTATAATGGCCTCGCCGTGAGGCCACTCGAATTGGGTAAGGTGAGAGTCTACTTCTACTAGACCACAATTACGAGACGTCTCTTATTTTCAGGGAGAGAAGAATGCAGTTTGAAGTCCAGATGGAGGCCCGCCCCGAAGAGGTGCTGACGTACTGTTATGATCGTATCCGTGAGATATGGCCGGAGGCGATCATGGTCGATAGCGAGGGGACGGTCTTTGAGCGGCAGCTATCCGGCCCACGGTCTATTGGCAAAGAGGTCAAGATATACCAGGGGAAAGACTCCCGCCTGACCTCTCGGTTCTTCGGGGTGAACTGTAGCCCGTCGCTGACGATCGACATCGAGGGCGGCCTCGTAACGGTGACCCCGAGCAAGCCCGCTGCGGAGGTCTCTGAGAAACTGGCTACGCTCCCCATCTGGGTCCACAAGGCCCGTGAGTCGAGTCGGGTGAAAGCGGTCTAGTGGCCTTTGTAGCCCACACAGATAACGGCACCGCCTGCTGCCCCGAGACCGTGCGAGGCAAGGTCATCTGCCCACCCGACTCACTGGGGTTGGACGCGTGTGAGTGTGCCTGCAACGACCCCGCCAGATGGACCGCTGCTGTAAGCACCTTCAACACGAACCATCCATCCGGGTCTGGTTGGACGGTCGTCTCCAGCGGAACAGGGTCGCTCTATTCGAACTGGGCGTTGAATGGAGGCTTTGAATTCCTTGAGGTGGATTTCATGAGCGACGCCCCAATGACTGCGGCGTGCGCGGACCCCAATACAATGCAGGTCGACACGGGGATGTATGATGGGTATTGCTGTGATGTCTACTACGAGTGCGCCTATTGGAAGCTCGACGGGTGCGAGTGCTTCGGCTGCGGCCTATTTCCACCTGGGTTTGATCCGGTTACCGATTGCCCAGATTTCTCGGAACCTTACTGCGATTGTCGCTACTATAACCCCATGACTGGGTATGGCTGTGGTGCATATGGTAGCGAGTTTCCGGGCGAGAACTTCTCAGGCTGTTCAGCCCCTGGAGGCGGCCCTGGCTTTTTTACCGAATACCTCGAATCAGGTTGTGAGGAGGCGTGTAACCCTGGTGGCACTATCTACCCCTACGGCGCCATGGTCGCCTTAGTGGGTCTGTACGAGTACGGCTGTGACTTCTTCACTGGCCTCTGTGCCTTTCCGAACTTCTGTGATGCCTGTGTTGGCTGCGACTCGGGCGAGCAGGGTGGGTTCGAGATCTTCGCCCCTGACTACGGGCCTCCTGACGCTAATTGGATAGTGGCCTGGCGGCTTTCGTAGGCGTTCTTGACAAATACTCCTTTTTAGGATAGTGAAGGGTCGTTATGGCTGATAACACTGACGTAGTAGTAGACGTGAACGAGCAGCGCCGACAGCAGTCGCTGCAGCGCCACATGCAGCTCTCTAACCGTGTGGCCCGCATCAAGGAGCGTGGTGCACCGATGCCGATGCCGATACGGCGCCTCCTCGCGATGTTACGGCCGCCAGACGCAGAGTGGCCGACCCCGTTCGAGACGGCTCTGATCAACGGTGTCCGCAAGGAATTCCCCGAGATATCGGAAGACATCGAGTCCGTCCTGGTCGAGCAGAACTGCTCCTGTAAGGGGCGTGTCATCGGTTTCATGCTCGACAACGTACCCCGTGTTCAGGCGGTCCTGGATCGCGCCATCGGCGAAGAGGGCATTTTCAAGGTCAACAGCCGTGGAGACGCTCCCACACGTGCGGGCGAGACCATGATCATCGAGCCAACGCCGAAGGCGTATCGGGAACTCATAGACGAACTCGCCCACTCAACCCCTCGCAAAGGCTTCCAGGGCCTGGTCGTGAAGGATTATGAGGTGGATGGGAAGCCCAAGTGGCTGGTGCTGTTTTACTGATGACCGACGACATCTTCCTTAATCGTATGGGCGGCTTCTTTGACGTCGGGTCAGCATTGGTCAGGCACATCAACGCTTCGGAGCTGTCTATGGAGCGTATCGTATCCGCCTACCGCCAGAACGTGGCACTGCCAGACGTTCACATCGCTGACCGCGAATCCGAATTCGAACCGGTGGTCGTGGCCGAAGACGGCGAGGAACTCACTCCAGAGCGCCGTGTGCAGCTGATGCGCGAGGCTGGCGTGAAGCCGATGTTTGACGAGCAGGGTAAACCGACGGACCAGACCTACCTCGGCGTGTTCGATGACCTGATCGATCAGGAGCGAATGGGTAAGACCGCCGAGGAGAACCGACCTGGCTACCGCGTGGTGCAGCCGCGCGAGCTGGAGTTGGAATACGACATCGACGAATGGTCGGTGGCGAACGCCAAACCCATAAAGGAAGACCATGCCGAATGAACAGGGGTGGGCGAAGATCCGCGAGGTTCTGCCCAAAGCATACGCCTACGCTGTCGATAGCTCCGGAATGCAGTGCGCCTTCGACTGCGTCCCCATCTATCACAACACCAGGCGGTGGATACCCACTGGTGTCGGTACGAAGATCAACCTTGGGCTGGTTCCGACGGGCATTGGCTTCGACGGCTTCAAGACCCTGCAGTGGGCGCCCGACGCTGATGTCCGTGAGCTGCAGGACTGTCATGAGAGTCGCCAGGGCGACTACGATACGAACTTCCCGGCTGAGAACTCCCAGGCCCCGTCGACCACGGCGACCGACCCCGCTGAGAAGGGGCCCGACGCCTTCGGGCAGGCGCAGGACGACGCCATGACCGCCAACGACCTGGCACAGGCCAATCTGGAGGCGATGGGGCTGGCAGCGCCTAAGCCGAAGAAGAAGCCCGCAAAGACGCAGGAACTCACCCCCGAGCCTGCGACACCTGCCGATGAACAGCAGGAAGCGATGAGTCGAGATCGTCGCACGGTCGTGGATGAGCTGGTGATGGCTCTCGCCGATCAGCTGCCGAAGACCAAGAAGGCCAAGGTGCAGTCGCTTATCGACGAGTTGCGGGATCTCATGGACTAGGATTCACCTCGTTTTAGAATGCCCGAGAAGGTGAGACAGCTATGCCCAAAGATCCTCTGAATAATGTTCGTAACGCCGGTGGCCTCCGTGTGCCTACCGCCGGCGCCGCTGCAGGGCCGGCTGACGAGATCAGCTCTGGCATCACTATCGATGACGACGGCGTCCTTCAGCGGCTGAGTAACAATGGCACAGCCGTCCGCGATGTGTTGGGTGACGGCCGGACCAGAGTACCGGTGTTCGCGTCGCTGCCGACCACACCCGCCGCTGGCGACTTCTACATCCAGACGGTCGATGGCGAGGAGCAGTTCTTCTTTGTCGATAGCGGCAACACACCTATTCAGCTGGTACCGCTGACCACGGTTACCCCGACGGTCGTACCGCTCGTTGACGGCGTGGCGACCAACCTTGCGACAGTGCTGATCGATGAGGTGGGTTCGATCGAGTGGTCGGTTACCTACTACAACCCCACCTCAGGTGCTCGTACTGGTTACCGAATGTGGGGCGTCCACGATGGTACGACAGGTGCAGACGCGGCAGCGACCGATCTGAATATCGTGACGACTGCTACACTCGGGGCCATTACGGTCACGACTACACTCGACCTCTCTGGTGTTGGCGCGGCCCAGGAGATGCAGTTGAACACCTTGATGACCGGCGCAGGCTGGTACGCTGCAGTCGTAGCCGAACGCATTTACTCAGTCTAACCCGTAGTCGGGATCAGGCCCGTCTACACTAGCCAACCGAGGAGCCCATCGTGGCCGAGAACAAGAACAAGAACGTTACCCACGAAGTGACTCGTGGTTCCATCAGCCTGCTGATCAGCTGCCTTTCGCAGCCTGGCTGGGGCAAGCGGCCGGTCGACCTCTTCGCTGCCGGTAGCCTGCTGGAGGAGCTGGATGGCCAGTTCGGCGCCGACGTCCAACCTGAGTCCAGTGAGGACGAAGCGGGATTCCAGTCCTGGGCCATCAAGAAGGTGAAGCTAGAGCTGACCGAGAAGCAGCGCGAAGCTGCCAAGGCGGCACTCAAGTATTTCGCCGAGCAGGGCCAGATCGCACCGACCAAACATTTCTGTAGCATCGGTGAGGCGCTCGGCCTCGAATAAACCCGATATCACCCGTTGAAACAACCACGCTGCGTCCCCAGCGTGGTTGTTTTGTTAAGAAAGGCTTCCGACACATACGGTTGCGATGGCTAGGTTTATAGAGTAAGTTGTGCCCGTCGGAAGGGCCGTGCCCTGAATGAGCTATTCTAGTCGCCACTCGGGGATATACTTGACATGGACTTCGTTGAGGTTTTAGCGGCTTTGAAGGATGCATCGCCGTGGCTAGTCCTAGCCTGTGCAGGCCTTGGAGCCCTCTACATGGTGCTTCAGCATCGCCGGAAGATGCGGGAGCGCTCGCCAGTAGATGAGGTCAGGGATATCGCGGTCGCCATCCACGACCAGTGCGAGGAGAGCGCCGAAATGCTGGCTACTCACATAGCCTCATCCGCAGAGTCTGAGAAGGTCGCCGACCAGCAGACATCACTGTTATCGAAAATCGCGCATGAGCTGATGAGTATGAACGCCTCGGTCGCCGGCCGTGTCGTCAACATGGACAACGCGAAGGCGATCATCGCCGCCCAGTGGAACACCTGTCGCAACGAGACGATTCGACTGATCGTCAACTCGCTGCGGAACAATCACTTCACTGGCAACGAGAAGCTGGTTACCCGGAAGGTCTACAGGGCCTGGAGACAGGCATCGAAGAGCGCCCGCTCGGTCATCGACATCCTCACCGGGTTCGAGTACCCCTACAGAGAACTCTTCGACAAGCAGATCATGACCGCCTGGGAGTGTATCTGGGGTTGGGCACTCCCCATCTACTACGATAGCGTTTCGAGCAGAGAGGATGCGATCTCCGACCTCGAAGGCCGCGCCCGGATGCTGTTCGATGACATCCTCACGAATTACTCCACCTTCATCGAGGACATCGACGAGGGGGCGATCTACGCGCCGCACGAAGAGTCGTCGAGCGATATACGCCAGCGGTCTGAGCCGATGATCGTCGTCGACGGCGACCTGGCCGAATTCTCACAGGCTATGATCGTCAGCATGGAGGACTGGGAGCCCGGCAAGTCTTCGGGTGGCTATGACGCCTCGCAGATCCGGGATGCGGTTGAGCGCCAGTACAAAGAGGCTCGAACGGCGCAGTTCGGCAAGAGCCAAGACGGCGAGTAACGCGCTTGGCAATCGCAGCCTGAGGAGCTAACCTTGCTGCATCAAGGAGGCTCTTATGCGCTACGTCAACATCACCGTGCTTCTGCTCATCGCGACCGTGCTGGTCGCAGCGGAAGACCCCGAAGCGGTCGAAGAATCGGCCAGCTCCGTCCCTGTCTGGGTCGGTATCCTGGGCACGGCCCTTACCGCCCTGCTCGGCTGGATCGCGACCCTGTTCCGCAAGAAGGTCAAGACCGACGCTGAGAAGGCCCAGATCGACAAGACCAAGTCGGTCTGGGAGCAGAAGAACCAGCTCATCGACCAGCGGATCAAGCCTTTCGCTATCGATACCGCTGAGCACTGGCTGATCACCAACATCACTCCTCTTCTGATCGACGCGGCCGACGGTGGCGGCTTCCGGTGGAAGGACCACCTCAAGGACCTGAAGGCCTACACCAAGGACAGGGTCCTCAAGAAGTTCGCACGTGAGAACGTTGACGTGCTGGAGCACTTCGCCGAAGAGGATCTTGATCACCTGCTCGACCGGATCCTCGCCAAGACCGTCGGCAACCTGCCCGAGTCGGTCACCAAGTTCCTTCCCGATAGCGTGATCGAGAAGCTCAAGGACTACGCTATCGAGTTCGCCAAGGAAGAAGCACAGGACCTGGCCAAGTAAAATAAGAGACGTCTCGTATTTTCAGGGTCGGTCAGGCCTACACCGCTGGCCCTGGCGTTACCCTCGACTAGGATATTCCCTCAAGGGAGTAGTTGGCATGCCCGTCAATCAAGAAGTCATGGACCGTATGAAGGAAGAATACGGCGAAGAAGAGGGAGAGCGGGTATATTACGCGACCGCCAATAAAGAGAATCGAGGCCATGACTTCAAGAAGAAGTCCACCGCACTCAGACTGGCCCTCCAGAAGGCAGCAGCCGGCGACAAAAAGGAGGACTTGAGCCCTACGCGCAACGACCCCCTGTCGAAGGTTCAGACCGGGGGCAACCCTGCCCGGCCGAGCAACGCCGCGCTTGTGAAGTACATTGACGACCCGGAGCGTTACGCTGCAGGTCGGGTCTCGCATAAGCTCGCCGAGTGGGTGCGCAACTCTTACACCCGGCGGGCGGAGCAGGTCAAGGTCGCGGCGATTGCGTCGATGTATGCGATCCGGCAGAAGGTAGCTGACATCATTCCCGGGGGGCTGGCTGACGATAAAGAGCCGAGTGACTATCCCCAGGATGCACTCCAGAAGGGCATCGAGCACGAGATGGAGCACACGAGTGATCCAGACATCGCCGAAGAGATCGCGATGGATCATATCGAGGAAGACCCCAAGTACTACACGAAGCTGAAGAAGCTTGAGAAGGACGCGGCTGACTGGGGTAAGAAGCTCCAGGCGGCGGCCGCTCCCGGCTCCGCACTCAAGGCGCAGGGCCTGACGGAGGCTCACAAAGCGAAGTTACGTCACAGCCAGGTCGGTAAGGTCGAGGATGATGGTAAGTTCAAGCACGCCCAGGCTGCGCCCCCTATGCAGCCACCCGCGCCTCCTCAGCCGGCCCAGCCGCCCGGGCCACCGCAGCCGGCTCCGCCACCACAACAGTCCCAGGTGACACTACCGACTGATCAGCAGCGTATGGAGGGTGACCCCGACATGGTCGCCCAGGACTTCGTGGCGAACCTGATTGCGCAGCGTGGCCAGCAGCCGCCCGTTCCGCCGAGTTCCGCTACCGCGCCCGTACCCCCGAACCCTGCTCCAGTACAGGACCAGATGGGCCCCGCTCCTACAGGACCGACGGCCCCGATGAAGCAGGCCGCTGACACCGGTATGGAACCCGCACTCGACGCCGAGGGTGAGACTGATGATGGCGCGGTGGCCAACATGGAAGACGAGCCCGATGACCCGCGCATGGACGTCAACCTGTCGGTGCCAGCTTGGGATGCTCCTGTTGGTCAGATAGCTCAAGATGCGGGCAATGTGGGTACTCGTCTTCCCACTGCTACTGAGGCTGAGTTCCAGCAGCAGCAGCAGGAGGCTGAAGCGCAGCAGGAGAAGATCGCGCAGGGCACAGGGATCAAAGACATCGTCGCAGGCATCGACCCTGATGAGCTGACCAAGCAGGAAGCCAGCACGAAGATACAGGCCGGTGTACCCAACCCGGTTCCGCTGGCCGCGCAGAGCATCGAGTTCGCCCAGCGCCAGATCCCTGCCATGACTGTTTCGCAGGAGGAACAGGGCGATACGGAGGGCGTACCTGAGCCTCAGACCAAGATGGCCGATACAGCGTCTTTCCGGCCGATACAGCAGCACCTGCTTTTCACCCCTGAGGGTAAGCTCGTCGCCAAGCGCCTCCGCGACCGTCGGTTTGCCTTTCCTTACGAGGGCAGAGGTAAGCCAGCTCCGTATGAATCCGACATCCTGTATGTACCTGAAGAGGGTGTCCCGGATGAGGGGTACCACGGCTATAAGGTCGGCCTTCGGGTCGGTGAGGCAGACCAGGTTCCCGAGGGCTTCGAGGCTGTAGACCCGAACGAGGCCATGAAGGACTTCTACGCCAGCATGGGTTTGTCGGTGAATAAGCCGTTCCGTCAGCTCGACCGCGCCCGTGCGCGGGCTGTTGTGCGCTATCTCAAGCGGAAGAAGAAGGAACGCGAGGAGGCCGAGGCCCGGCTTCAGCCACAACAGGAGCTTCCCGTTGCTGCGCCGTAAGTGCATGTTCGGTGAGATCGAGGTACGAGACGAGCCGGCCGAGCGGGCACTCTACCTCAATGGTCAGAAGCAGGGCGGCGCGTACTTCCGACCTTCCGCCGATGAGGTGAACGACGCGCTTCCGGCGGGCGAGCCAGGGCCGGTATGCTCCTCTGCGTACGCCCTGGGCTGGATTGTGGCCGGGCTCATGAACCCGACGGGTACTGGCCTCATGATCGGTCTCGGGAGTGGTGCTGGCGCGACACAGCTGCTCTACAGCGTCCCCATGGTCGACCTGGTGATCGTTGAGATCGACCCGGTGATGGTGCAGGTGGCACTCGATGAGTTCCCGCTTCTCAATTACTACATGGACCGTGGGCGCCTCTCGATTGAGATCGAGGACATCGACGACTTTCTCGTGCGCAACAACGACACGTGGGACTTCGCACTCGCTGATGCCTATGACAGTGGCCAGGAAGTCATAGACGACCACATCGAGACGCTGTGTGAGCGGAGCCCACACATATATGTCAACATCATCGATCGCCTGATGGGTATATCCATGCAGCGGATAGCAATGATGATGGAGTCGAAGGGCACCAGTGTCGTCGAGATATTCAAGACTGTTCCACTGGCGTATAGCTCGATGGGCTTCAGAGAGCGCTCGAACTGGATCCTGACGAACCAGGTTCCAGATATGGCGAGGCTGGCCGAATACCCGATCTATCCGTACTTTGATGATATCCATGCCCACGATACCCGCATGGCGTGGGACCTCATGTTAGCGAATACACTTTCCGAAGTGGTTTAGCTTCTTGCAAAAAGGCTAATCCACAGCTACGCTTTGGCATGGACGGTTTCAACGCTATTCACCATTGCAACGATGCCCGGAATCGCGTTGACCCGCGTGCGCGGGCACAGGTCGTTAAACCGGGCGAAGATCAGACCAGTCTTGCCCATCCACCAGACGCAACTGTCATCAGCTCACGCGATACGATAGATACCTCGATTCGTGTCGAGCGAGGTGTCGAGTTCGGTGCTGACGGGCAGACGGTTGAGGAGGTCGGTGAGTGCCGGATGGACCAGATCGTCCACCCGGAGAACGGGCCACCGGAGATCCGGGTCGAGGATCTCCACGAGGATGCCTCCGACACAGCCGGTATCGGTGCACAGGGTATGACGGTTGAGAATGGCGTAGGGGTACAGCCCGTCGTCAAGATGACCACCCACCTGAACACGACTGAGCCTGTGCAGCGGCAAGGTCAGAGGAAGGTCGCCCGTAAAGCAGTGGATCCGAGGCGGCCCCAGCAGGTACCGAAGCCCGACTACACCCAAGAAGCGAGGACTACCGTGCACGCCCCTACTCAGCAAGCCCAGCCCCGCCAGCCTGCCGCGCAGCCCGAGCCACAACAGTCTGCAAGCTTCGGTGTCGAGAAGATCCGCGTGACCCTGCGGTCTGATAAGATGGGCACGCACCGGATCAAGGTGAACAAGCTCTCGATATCTGACACGGTCATCGTCCTGGGCTATATCGACGACGACGATGCGGTCATCGTCGAGCCACCGCTCTCGACAGATAAGGAAGACACGCTCACGATCGAGCACGGCAAGGAGAAGTATATCTGCCTGTATTATGGCTTCACGTCGGAGATGCAGGTCGATGGCTACCCTATGTTGTTGGTTGTGCTAGTTCGGAAGGATGAGTAGCTTATAGACCGCTTGGTCGTCTATTTTTAGTGCCTTACGGACACCGTATACCTATGAGCAGCATCATCCCCACCATGGATCAACGCGGCGTCGGTGCCCTGCAGACGACACCGAATAACAAGCCGTTCATGACTCCGTGGCTCGATTACTCGACCGTTGCAGTACCCGACAACCACGAATTGGTGATGTGGTGGTCGCAGTACATGTGGATCAGCGACGGTAACTACCGCACCGCCATGGAGCGGGTCGGTAGCCACTTCATGACCACGCTGGAGTTCCCGGATCTGGAGCCTGACGAGGAGTCGGCTTTCCGTGATCTGTTTACCAACCATATGGATTACCGGCGCGATCTGCTGGGCTGCGCTTACGACTATTTGTGCTTCCATGGGGATACGAAGGCGATCACACGCGCGGGGGTATTCAAGCTCCGCGACCTGGAGGGGCAGACGGTCGAGGCGCTGTCCAAGGGTGGTGTCTACCGCGAGGCTACGTTTAAGAAGTTTGGCACGCAGGAACTGCTAGAGGTGGAGTTCAGCGACGGCCGTACGGTCCTGGCCACCCCTGACCACGAGTGGGAAGTGAAGAACTTCTCGGGCAAGGAGGTAACGGTCGCGACCAAGGATCTCCACCCTGGGTACCGTATACCTCGGGTGGTCGCCGACCGGCCTAAGAAGAACGACGAGTACTGGACTGGCCTCCGTCACGGTTTTGTCTTTGGTGACGGTTCGACCTATAACAAGCATCGTGACAAGCAGTGGTGCGTGGCGAACTTCTATGGGGCGAAAGATCGTGAGATGCTTCGCTACTTCGAGGGCGTCGGTAACCCACCTTGCGACTATCCCGAAAAGAACCTCGTGAAGGTTCACGGTCTCCCTGCAGAGTGGAAGCAACTACCCGCTAACACGTCAAGTGCGTCGTACTGGTACGGGTTCATTTGTGGGTTCCTAGCCGCTGATGGTTCTGTGGATACGCATGGCTGCGTGGTATTGACGCAGAAGTCCCGCGCTACGCTGGAGGCAATATCCGAGCAGCTGCCACGCGTGGGAATGGCCCCCGGCCCTGTGCGAGGCCACACTCGCGTTGCAGATCTGTCCGACGTGAACGGGTGCGAAGGTGCGCTTTACGAAGGTGAGATGCATTACCTCACCCTTCTTAAGCGGTTTATGCAGGCCGATGACCTGCTTCTGTCTTCTCACCGGGCCAAGTTTGAGGAAAACTATACAGCTACCCAGTACGGTAAGTACATCGGGGTGCGTGAGGTTCGCACGACAGGGGTCGTAGACGAAGTCTTCTGCTGTCAGGAGATGGAGACACATACCTTCGTGCTCGACGGCGCGATTCTCACGAAGAACTGTTATGGTAACGGCTTTACGAGTATCTACCTGCCGTTTAAGCGGTTCGTTCGCTGTACGAACTGCAAATTGGAACAGCCCCTCTCGGAGGTGAGCTACAAGCTGGAGTTCAATTCGACCCGCAAAAAGAGGCTGATCTGGAATAGGAAACAGCTGTGCCCGAGGTGCAACAACGGGGCCCCCTACGATGTCTTCGATCGCCGCGACCCGGACCTGAGTAAGATCAAGATCAACCGCTATGATCCCTCTGACATTGAGATCGCGCAGAACGGCTTCAGTCTGCGTAAGGAGTTCTACTGGCGCATCCCTGAAGAGACGCGACGAGACATTCTTGGTCGGGCACGTATTCATATCGACGACACTCCGCTGGAGGTGCTCGAAGCTGTGGCCGTCAATGGTCGGCTGCGGTTCGAGGACGACATGCTCCTTCACCAGTCTGAGGTCCAGATCTCTGGCCTACGGACGCGCGGCTGGGGTATCCCCAGGGCGATCGCCAACTTCCGTACCGCGTGGCTGCAGCAGCTGACGAATAAGCAGGATCAGGCCGTCGCTATCGACTACACCTTGGGCATGCGGGTCATCAGCCCGACCCCGACTGCTGGTGGCCAGGACCCGATGGTCACGACGGGTATGGAGAACTTCTCTGCCCGTATGCAGAACATGGTGCAGCAACAGCGCAACAACCCCGTCGGGTATCACGTCAGCCCGTATCCGCTCGAATACCAGTTCCTCGGGGGCGAGGGTGCGAACCTCCTGCCACCCGATAAGCTGAAGTTCCGCCACCAGGAGTACCTGAATCAGCTGGGCGTACCGCTGGAGTACCACCAGATGAACCTCAGCACGCAGGCCGCCCCGATGGCGCTGCGCCTGTTCGAGGCTTATTGGCAGGGCATCCCGGCATTCTACAACAAGATCCTCGACTGGGTGGTCGACACCGTCAGTCGCGCTTACGGCCTCGACTCCACGACCGTTAAGATGGAGAAGACGACCATCGCCGACGACATGGAGCGCAAGGCCGTGCTGCTCCAGCTGATGAGCGCCAACCAGCTCAGCCCGCAGACCGCGCTGCAGCCGTTCGGCATCGACGCCCACGACGAGGTGAAGCGTGTGATGTCGCACCAGGACTACGTGGCCCGCGTGCAGGCCGAGTACGACGAGCGCGCAATGAAGCAGCAGGAGATGGGTGTGCTCAAGGGGATGACCCAGCAGCAGACGCCATCGATGCTGCAAGAGCAGCAGATGATGCAGCAGCAGGGCGCCATGGGTGGTGGGGCCCCGATGGATCCCATGGCCGCTGGTGGAGCTATGGTAGCTGGCATGGGTGGCATACCCATGGGCGGCATGCCAGGACCGACCGGCCAGTCGCCGCAGAGCCTCACAGCCATTAGCGACCAGGCGAACCAGATCGCCGAGCAGTTGGTCGTGATGGACGACTACAGTCGCAAACAGGAGCTGAAGGCGCTGCGCGAGGGCAACAAGGACCTCCATGACCTGGTGACCTCGCGTCTTGAAGACCTCCGTGGCCAAGCTCGGTCGCAGGGCGGCCAGATGCTCCTCCAGGGCGGTATGTAAGGGGCGAGCCATGGCGAAGCCCAAGATCGAGGGGCGGAAGCAGCTACACGTGAAGAACGGGAAGACGGGCAAGCCTGCTGCCTTCCCTTCCGCCAATCTCTTGAACGCCCACCGGACCGCGAAGCTCGAAGGCAATGGCTGGGATAAGCACTACAAGGCTGCCATGGAGAAGCTGGGGCAGGTGCCGGAGCGCGCCAAGGTGCGCGCCAAGGTTGATCCACGCGTATTACAGCTCCTGGAACAGATAGCTGACGCGAAAGAGGCGGCGGATCCGAACTTCTTCCGTGAGCGTGTCTACGGCGGTCAGGGCATTCCTCGCGAGCAGTGGGTTCGTACGAGAGCGGTGCACCCAGTAGTCGCTGGCAAGACGATCGAAGAATATGGTAAAGAAGCGGGCATTTCGAACCTTGAAGACCTTGGGCGGCGGATCCGGTACGACCCGCTCGCACAGTATGAGGGTACAACAGGCGGGAGCCCTTACCATAAGGCCCTGCAGTCTCGCTCTGCCCGGCAGCAGGGCATATCTGGATCGGACGTAGCTATCCAGGCCTTGGAGCGCCGCTATCCGGCCGCCGCCCTCTGGAAGGGCCTGCAGTGGTTCCCGGAGGCCGCTGAAGTGCTCGCCGCTGGCAAAGACAAGTTTTTCCCCTCTGACCTGCAGAACCAGCGGGTTGGCCTTGATAGGCTGTTCGATACGAGCAGTGCTCAGCTGGAGCAGGTCAACGCGAAGCTCTCCGGTGACCCAGAGCGTATCCGCGCTGCGGATACGGGGGTGGAGCAGGCTTTCGCTAACGCACACGCGGGTACTGAGGACAATCCGGCGCTACGGGCGAAGAGGGAGCGCGACGAGACGCTCGGCACAGCGTTTGATACGGGTAGCTATCTTTTGTCGGGCGCTGCGAGCCCCTTCGGTGCCGCGCTTCTCCCCGCGATGTCTTCTGTTGGAAAGTTGAAGAGACGGTTGTCTCAGGCTGAGGGGCTCGGTGAGAAGTCGCTCGCGACAGCATCGACAGGCGCCGAGGGTCTACGCGACTACCAGCTCTTGCACGCCCTCAACAGAGGTAGAAACGCCCAAGCGGCTGCCGGTGCCGCTAAGGGCCGCCCTGCGTTCACAGGGATGAAGGACCTTAAACGTGTGGTGCAGGACCGCGCACAGCGCGGCCTTACACGCCTGAACCAGGCTGCGGGTCGCATAGCCGGTTCACGCAATCTCGGCAGGCTTGGCCGTGCCGGAAAGTTCGCACAACGCTGGATATCGCGGGCGAATCCAGTTAACTGGTCGAAGTGGGTGAAGGGCGGGGCCAGGCTGGGCTTGAAGTCGCAGCTTGCACTCAACGCGCTCGCCAGCGCGTGGGACGCCTACCAGGGCACAACCGATGCTGGCTACCAGCGTATACAGCGGGCCCTGGAGGATCGCTGGATCGATGAGGCGGAGAATCCGGGGCTTGGAAGCAGCCTGCGGCGGCTGGCTCGTGACGCTGTGTCGATCCCTGAGGCCGTGTTCTGGGATCCGACGCACGCGCAGGCCGGCACCATGGATAGCCCTGCAGTGCGTTGGGCGGGTGGTGCCCTGGCGGGCGACCCGTCGCTCAACACTGGTGAGAATTACGAGCACCAGAAGGCACAAGTCCTGCGGCGTCACCGCGATGATTTGCGCCTTATGGAGCTGGCGGGCGAGACCTACCAAGATCTCAGGCGGGCGTTCCCCCACACGAGCCCTGAGATGCTCACGCAGATGGTTGGGGAGGCTGCGCATAACCGCTTTATGATGGAGAAGGGGTACGGATCGACATTCGACGATGAGGAATCGCAGTTCTGGCGCGAGCAGTTTACCTCCGAAGAGGCGCTGAAGGGCATGGATGATGTAACACGCGCCCGTGTTGCCGAGGCCATCGATCTCATTGGTCCAGCGGCCTTCGCAGGCGCGATGTACAGTGAGGACCCTGACACGGGTTTACTCCAGCGTGATCCGGCCATGTGGCAGTCGTTAGGGGAGGGTGGTAGCGAGAACATCCCGGAGACCGGCAGGCCGTGGGTTGACCCCGCTATCGATAGGCGCCGCGCGGCTGAGAAAGCCCGGCGTGAGGAAGCTCACCAGCAGAAGCTGCAGGAGATCGAGTCAGAGCACCTGTCTCAGATCCGGCAGGACGCGGTTCAGAAGGCACAACGTGAAGAGAAGTTGCGGCGCAACCGCGTTGAGGACCAACAACGCTACGCAGCCCTGCGTGAGCGCAGGCAGGCAGTAGCGGAGAAGCGTGAACAGGTTTATGCGCGTAGGCGGGGTGAGGTCGACGACTGGGCCTTCGCGACTCGCCAGCGACTCCAGGCTCCTCCGCAACCCGCACAACAGGTACCGGCGCGCCCTCGTCTTGGGCAGCAGGCGCTAGCCCAGGGCCCCTCGGTTGACCAGGCACCCCCGATAGCAGATAATGTACCTGCTTCGCCGGTTGATCTCGACCAGGTGGCGAAAGATTTCCGAGCCCGAGGAGTGATTCGTGGACAAACAGGTACTCAGTCGGGTTCGTGAGCTGTCGCTCGCCAAGGTAGCCAAGGTCTTCGCAGACGACCCTGCGGGCGAACCACAGCCACAGCCTGAGCCCACGGCCCCTGTGGTAGAGCCCAACAGCTATCAGGACTACGCGAGGCGAATGGGGCTGGCTCAGTACGAGCCCAACGTTCAAGGTCGGATTGGGGGCCAGGTCGCAGGCGGTATGATCCGGGGTGAGGAGGGGGCGAATGCGGCCTTTGGTCCGATAACGAAGCTCTTGCGTGATGCCAGGAAGCATTACACGCCGCAAGACTATACGACACGGAACAAGGCATTCTCAGAGGAGACAGGCATCCCAGCCGAGTATGCCGCTGGCAAGATGCATGAAAAGCTGACGGAGGCGGTAAGAGAAGTCGAAACAGGCACGCCAGGTACCTCAGACGCCCCGGGCGCTGTAGGCTGGAAAGACTGGCTGACTACCAACTGGCAGACGCTGCTGCCCGTCGGCGGTCTTATCTCGTATGCCTTCGGCGGGAACGTGGGTAAGGCGCTCGGTGTCATGGCCATGGCTGCTGGGGGTTATAACCTCTATGAGCGGTATCAGCGCCTGAGCAACCCTGATCACAAGTACAACGCACCTATTATGGCGGCGATACACGCTGCCGCGAATCAGCAGGGGCCGAATGGGAAGCCCGCACCCTTCTCGGACCTCGACGCGGTAGCCGCAACGGTTGCCGGCCAGTATGGCGACCCCTCGCTGAAGCAGGTGGTCAAGTCTGGTCTCGTCGACTACGGCTTCCTGGCCAGTCATGGGTTCAAGGAACACATGATGAATCAGGCCCGTATGGTACCCAATCAGGTGCTGCGTGACTGGTTCGGTAGACAGATGGCCGGTCGCGTCGCGGGCCCGGCCCCGGCTCCCACTGAGAATGTCGCGAGCACCGTGCTCAACCAGCTCCAGGGTTGGGGCAGTCAGGCTCGGGGTTGGGGCGGACAGGGCTGGAATACCGCGAAGGGCTGGTTGGCCCCGGAGGCGCAACCACGATGACCTACGCAGACGCAGCAAACTACTACAAGGCCCTCGGGTCGCGTGACCAGATCATGAAGAGTGATGACGACCTGGTGACCAAGACCCGTGAGCTGGCTAACTGGCAGCACCTGGCTGACAAGAAGCCCTCGCGTGGTGGAGGTGGCAAGAGCCACTGGACCGTGCAGGACCTCGTTCACGGTGTTTTCGGTGCTGGCCTCGGCGCTGGCGTCGCCAAGGGTATCAATGCGATGCTCCCAGTAAGTGAGCGATTCGCAGATAAGGTCGAGACAGTCGGCATGGGCATCGGAGCAGCTATGAATACAGGTACGATCAAGTGGGCCGAAGATGTCGATGCGGAGGCGAGGCGCCTCAACGAACGCATACCCAAGATCGCAGAGCAGCGCCGCAACGCCTTCCGCATCGGGTTTATGAAGGCAGCGATGGCCAACGGCCTGCTGAAGAAAGAGGCTATGGTTCCGATGCTCTCTTTGGGCGTTGGCGACCTCTTGAGTATTCCTCGCTCTGCGGCGAGGGCGTTCAACACCGGCGCGAAGACGGTAGGTGGCATCGCCGGTACAGCGTCTGCCCCCGATGAGACGGAAGAGGACCTGACGAAGATGGAGCTGGAGCGCATGCTCTTGGAAGAAGAGCTGGAGCGATTGCGCTCGGATAAGCGCAATGCTGCACTGCGTAAGGTTCTTGCAAACAGAGGTAAATAGGGCTAGCCTTCGCCATGCAGAATAGCATGGCAAAGGCCCTCAATCTGCCAAAGGGCCTACCGACTGCTCGCTATCGGCCCTCCCCAAAAGTGGAGATACCGGACGGCGTCAGTGAACTCCCGCTCATCGATAAAGACACCCCTCCGGATAAGCAGGTCCAAGAGCACTGGGTCGCCCACGTTAGGGTCTTCCGACTCAACGACCCCGAAGAGCTGGCAGAGTATACGAAGGTGTGGCAAATGATCTGCGACGGGCACGCCGTCCAGTCAGAGCGCCGCACTGAGTTCAAGCCCGACACAGGCGAGTTTGTGGCTCTGTTGCGTTGGGCCGAGCTACGTTATAAAGTACCTTCTCAATAGGGGCTATTATGGAATCCGTGGGCGACGTCAAAACGGGGCTTCTTCGCAAGCTAGCGAAGAAGTACGTCTACAAGCCGCACTTCACCGACATTTATAGCCCAGACTCCAAGGGTGAGTACTCGACTGCGGCCCAGGTCGTTCCGGCGGCCATTCTCGGCGGCCTCGCGCTCGGCGCTGGCGGTCGGCTGGTGAAGAACCTCTTTGATATGGGGCGGCCTGAAGATGAGCCCGCCGGGGTCAAGCTGCCCGGTCGGCAACTCGATGTTGCTGAGGTGCCAGTCGACGTCGACGAGGAGGAGGCCAGGAGGCTGCTCCGCCAGGGCATCGCTGTGCGGCCGAAACTCGCGGCGGAGGTCACCACTCGGCCGGGTGGCTCTGACATGGGCGGTGCGCTGACCCTTGGTCTGCTGGGCACTGGTTCAGCGATGGGTGGCTGGTACCTTGCTGACAAGCTTGTTGACAAGTTCCGGCGTCAGGCCGCGAAGCAGGACGTCGGCCGCGTGCGTAGGCGCATCGAGCGACTGCTGGACGACGACCCCGAGGAAGAGGACGAGCCAGTCTATGGCTACATGAAGGCAGCTGAGGATGCCTTTTTCACCCAGAGCCCGGAGATGCAGAAGACTGCCCTCGGGCTGAGTGACCTGTGGTGGATGCTCCCGATGGGCGTTGGTGGCGGCGCGCTGATCAACGCTGTCGCTGGATTCCAGGAATCGCGGCGTCAGAACCCTCACATCGCCAAGGCCAAGCAGCTCAAGAACTACCTCAGGAACCGCGCCACGAAGCGCCCGAGGGTTTCGATGGTGCCGGTGTTGAGGATGAAAGAGGAAGAAGAGGAAGAGGAAGAGGAGCGGCAGGTCGCGCCCGTGGAAGAAACCCAGGCGCTGACCTTCGAGGACATCCAGCCGCAGCCGGTGGGAGGTAGCCCTGCTCAGCAGGCTCGTCAGAACCCGCCCGCCCCCACCAGTAACTGGTTCTGAGGGCGGCCATGAAGCTGGCCGCAGCCATGGACCCTATGGTACCGGCTGCACCGCTCGACCCGGTGCAGCCCGGGAATGCTCTCGCGAATGCACCGTCGATGGCTCCAGTGCGCTTTCGTCGTTTTGATGATATCGAGGGTCAGCGCGACGACATCTATAACAGTGCCATCGAGGCGCTGCGTGCGCGCCGGCCCGTTGAGAACGCGACCCACCGCATCGAGCTGGCTGATATTGATTACGAGGGCCCCTTCACCCCTCTGAAGTCTGACGAGAAGAAGATGATCATGCAGGGCGCGTCGCTGCATCGTCCTCTTCGCGGCACCGTGCGACTCATCGACAAGGCCACCGAGCAGCCACTCGATGAGCAACGGGTGACACTCGCCCGTATTCCCCATCTCAACAGTCGCGGATTGTTCATCCGTAACGGTGTCGTCTGGAGTATTCGCAATCAGACCCGTCTCCGTCCGGGCGCGTATACCCGTAAGCGGGCTGACGGTGGCACCGAGACGCATTTCAACGTCAAGCCAGGCACCGGCCGTGTCTTCAGGCTTCTGCTCGAACCCGAGTCGGGTCTGATGAAGATGCAGATCGGCCAGTCGACGACGCGGCTCTACCCACTGCTACGGAAGCTGGGCATCGAAGACGAGCAGATCAAGGAAGCGTGGGGTGAGGAACTCTACGAGAAGAACTTCCGTGTGCCCTCCGGTAACGACATCAAGGACCTGGAGAAGGTCGTTGGCAAGTTGGGTTCGCAGAGTGTCGAGGTTGAGGAGGCGCAGCTAGCCGACGCGTTCAGAGAGATCCTGGAGAAGGCGGAGATCGATCCCGATACTGCTGAGCTTACCATGGGTGAGCGTATTCAGAACCTTTCTCCTGACGCACTGCTGAAGTCGACGAAGCGTATTCTTCGTGTAGCGACGGATCAGGAACAGGGCGACAACCGCGACTCGCAGGCCTACCAGTCGATTCACAGCACCGAGGATTTCGTCAAGGAGCGCCTACAGCGTGACCAGGCCGGCACGCTTCGGAAGCTGCTTTGGAAAGCGGGTCGGGAAGGGAAGCTGGGTAATATCCCTACTGGCGTAATGGATAAGAACCTTGGTGCGCTCTTCGAGGGCTCAGGTTTGGCGCTGGCCGTCGAGGACATCAACCCGTTCGAGATTCATGACATGCGGCAGGCGATCACCCGCCTGGGCCAGGGCGGCATCTCCAGTGAGCAGGCGGTCAGCCGTGATGCCCGTGGTGTGCAAGCCAGCTATCTCGGTGTGATCGATGCTGCGCGAGGGCCGGAGAGCAGCAAGATCGGCCTCGACCTGCGCGTAACCGACGCGGCCCTGAAGGGCAGCGACAACCAGCTCTATACCACGGTCATGAATATCAAGACCGGCAAGGCGGAGCCCGTCTCGGCTCGTGACCTGTCACGCAGCGTCGTGGCTTTTCCAGGTGAGATGGAGAAGGACAGCAAGCGCGTTCCGGCTATCAAGGACGACCAGGTCCAATACGTGACCAAGGACGAGGTCGACTTCGTCATCCCTGATCCCAACGACCTGATGTCGCGCGCGACGGCGATGATTCCGTTCCCCCAGTCGATCAAGGGTCAGAGGCTATTAATGGGCTCCCGCATGACGCAGCAGGCCATGCCGCTGAAGGAGCCGGAAGCACCGCTCGTGCAGACAGCCACACCCGACGGGTCGAGCATGCACAAGGAAATGGGTCGCTACGTAGGTGCAGCGTACGCCCCCGTTGGCGGCGTTGTCACTCAGGTAACCCCCGATCAGATCAAGATCCGTACGAGAGACGGTGAGAACAAGATCGTCGATCTCTATAACAACTACCCGTCAGCTCGTAAGACGATGGTGCATAATACTCCCGTCGTTGAGAAGGGCGCGCTCATAGAGCCCGGCCAGCTTCTGGCGAGGTCGAACTTTACTGATGACACTGGCACAGCTGCAATCGGGAAGAATCTGCGGGTCGCATTCATGGCCGCTGAGGGTGATACCATCGAGGACGCCTTCGTCATTTCTGAGAGCGCTGCCAAGAAGTTGACCTCCGAAGCCATGTACAAGAGCGATCTCGATCTGGCTGACGTTGAGTCGACGAGTAAGGATGACTACATCTCGATCTACTCAGACAAGTTCGATCAGGAGCAATACGGTAAGATCGACGATGACGGACTGATCAAGGTCGGGTCTAAGGTCGAACCGGGCGACCCGCTTATCCTGGGGTTTGGTAAGAAGGATAAGAAGGCGATTGGCGCGGTGATGGAGACGCCCCGTTCGCAGCTGACCGATAGGGTACAGACGTGGGATCACCACGCCCCGGGCGTTGTCACCGATGTGACGAAGACCCGCAAGGGCATCAAGGTATCCGTGAAGTCCTACGATATCATGCGGGCAGCGGATAAATTGAGCGGGCGCTACGGAAACAAGGGGGTCATTAGCTGCTACGACAACCTGACATGGGTGTTCACAGAGGCGGGCTGGAAGCTCTGGCCGGACGTGACCGAGTCTGATCGCTTCGCCTGCCTGATAGAGGGGGCGCTGGAGTTTCACCCCGCTAGTGCTCTTACCCGGGAGCCATACGACGGCGACATGCTCTGCCATGAGTCAGACACCCATTTAGACTATGCTGTCACGCCAAACCACAGGATGTGGTGCCGTGGTGAGCACTACAGTGGTAAAGCTTCTCTGTTCCGTATACGCGACGCTGCAGATGTGCACGGTAAGCGGGTGAGCCATGCATGCCGGCATGGGGAGGTCAGTGTTCCGACCTCCGCTGCTTTTGAGGTTCCGTTGCGCTATGAGTCTGGGCGTGGGTGGCAGGCTAAACGTAAGTTCGACACGCTTCTGTTTGCAGAGTTTCTCGGATACTGGCTAGCGGAGGGATCACTTGCCTCCTATCGGGGCGACGCGGTTGGAGTCACTGAGACACAGGTGACCAGCTATAAGATTCAGATAGCGAAAAGCGCTGCCGCTAAGCCGGAGAAGTACAGGCGGATATGCACACTGCTCACAGAGATGGGGCTGGGGATTGTGCGTCGACCTACCCAGATCACCTTTTCTAACAAGGCGATACACGCCTGGTTATCTCCATTCAGCGGGTGCGCCAATAAGCAGGTACCGGAGGAATGCTGGGGATGGGGTACACGTGCCTGGCGCGTGATGTTCGATGCTCTGATTTCTTGCGATGGTACCACGCTTAGAAATAAAGATGGTACTGTACACCGCACTTATTTTACGACATCCCCACAGCTGGCGGAAGACGTAGACCGTCTTGCGTGCTTGTTGGGCTACACCTCGCGCGCAGCAACACACCACCCCGAGGGCCCGTCAAACAGGCACTGCTACATGGTTGTTATCCGTGAGAGCAGGGAGATCGGCGCAAAGAGCCAGTATGCTGCGGCCCGGCCTTATAAGGGTGAGGTGCACTGTGCGCAGGTTCCTGGAGGCCTGTTACTGGTCAGACGGAACGGTTGCTCGTTCTGGTGTGGCAACTCCATCCGCCCTGATGAGCAGATGCCCATGAATGCGGACGGTGAGCCGATCGAGGTGATCGCCAACGCACTGGGTATCGTGAGCCGTACCAACCCGGGCGCACTGGCCGAGGCCTTGTTGGGTAAAGTTGCTCAGGTGCGAGGTGAGCCGTATGTAGTCAAAGGCTTCGGCCAGGAGGATGTGACGGAGTTTGCGCTTCAGGAGGCGCTGAAGTATGGCGTGATCGAGCAAGACCCGACCACAGGTAGAATCAAGGATACCGAAACACTGACCGATCCCCGTGACGGGTCTCAAATTCCGAACATCTTCACCGGCGTCAGTTATTTCATGAAGCCTCAGCACATGGCTGAGTCGAAGTTGGGTGCCCGCGATGTCAGCACGTACACCACTGAAGGGATTCCAGCTCGCGGTGGAAAAGAGGGTTGCTTTGTTGCGGGCCAGAAGGTGCTTACCGACCAGGGGTCGGTGGAGATAGGCCACCTCTGTGAGAAGCGGCTAGGTCTCTCGGTTCTGACCTGGAATGGGACAGACTGGGTCTATCGCCCGGTCACCGACTGGTTCACGTACACCGCGAGCGTTGCCGATATTATTACAGTGAAGTTTATGTCACCCGCGTCTGACCGTGGGGTGTTCAAGAAGAATTCAGCCAGGCACGTTGTGCAATCGTTCTCCGCCACGACCAACCATGAGATCGTAACTGCTGGGGGAGTACGGAAGCTGGCGGGTGATCTGACACTCGATGATGAGCTGTCTGTACGGGGTGTGGAGCCTACGTCCAACCGCCTCACGGCCGTACCAGCTAAGATCCTTTCGATCGAGCCGTATCAACACGACAAGCCGGGCGTAGACGAGATTAACGTCTATGACATCACCGTTGCCGACACTCATCTCTACTGCGCGGGAGGCGCGCTTGTATCAAATAGTAAGCGGGTGGCGATGCTCGATTCGCACGCCCTCCTGGCTGCTGGAGCGACTGAATTCCTCAAGGATGCGAAACTCATCCGAGGGCAGCGGAACGACGATTACTGGCGCTCGATACGTGCTGGTGAGGAGCCAATTGCCCCAACCCGATCTTTTGCTAATGATCACTTTAAGGACCTTCTCCGTGCCGCTGGCGTTAATCTGCGCGAGGAGGGAAGTCGAACGCAGCTGAGCCCGATGACTGATCAGGATGTCGAGGCGCTCGCTGAGCACGAGATCGAGAACCCGGGGACCTTCAACTTCGAGAGCATGAAGCCTGTCGAGGGCGGCCTGTTCGACATGAAGGCGACGGGTGGCGCGAGTGGCGGTCGCTTCGCTAAGATCACGCTCCCTGAGCCGGTGCCGCACCCGCTCTTCATGGAGCCGATTCAGCGGCTGCTGGGGCTGACGCGTAAGAAGCTCGATCAGGTGATGAAGGGTGAGGAGAAGCTCGACAACAAGACTGGCCCGCAGGCAGTCTATGACGCGCTGAGTCAGCTCGACGTCAGAAGTCAGATGAACCTGGCGAAGGAGCAGATCCGCACCGGTCGCGGCCAGAAGCGCGATCTGGCGGTCAAGAAGCTCAATTACCTGACCGGGCTGCAGGACATGGAGTTGAAGCCCAACGACTTGATGGTTACCAAGATTCCGGTCATCCCGCCGAAGTATCGCCCGATCACCAGTGCGAAGGGCATGGATATGGTCCATGACCTCAACTACCTCTACCACGACCTGCTGGAGGCGCGAAAGAACTATAAGGACGCCAACGAGACCTTCGGCGAGGCGGGCGAAGAGTATCTGACCATGGTGAACGCTGTGCAGGCCATCTCGGGGTTGCGCGATCCGGTGAACCAGAAGTCGGCTGAACAGGGTGTGAAGGGCGTGCTCCGCTTCGCTATTGGCGTGGGCGACACCCCGAAGCGGGCAATGTACCAAAGAAAGGTGCTCGGCTCGGCGGTCGACACCGTCGGTCGTGGCGTGATCACCGCAGACAGCGACCTGGATATGGACCAGGTAGGCATACCCAAGGATATGGCCTTCAAGATCTTCCGTCCGTATGTTATCCGCCGGTTGAGCCGCATGGGTATGCCAGCCACCGAAGCCTTAGATGCCGTAGACGACCAGAATAAGATAGCGCGCACGGCCCTTGAGGAAGAAATGAAGGATCGGCCGGTCGTCTATAACCGCGCCCCGGCTCTCCATCGGTACGCTTACGTGGGCGCTTATGGCAAGATCCGCGACGACGACGCGATCGGCCTGCCTTACCACACACTCAAGGGTATCGGCGGCGACTACGACGGTGATCAGATCAATATTCACGTCCCCTCCTCCGCTGAGGCGGTCGCTGATGCTAAAGACAAGCTCATGCCATCGAAGAACCTGTTCTTTACTGGCGACTTCGAGACCCATTACGAACCGATGCAGGACTACCTGGCAGGATTGTATCTTGCCAGCACCCCCGATATGGAGGAACCTGTACGAACCTTCGCTACCGAGGAAGAGGCTCGTCGAGCTTTCACTCGGGGTGACATCAATGCACGGACACCGATCAGGATACTGAAATGACGAACCATGCACGAATCTGGAAGCGCGCCCTGGCTGAGAAGCTGGCCGATACCCGCAAGAGCGCGTTCATTCCCATGACCGAGAAGCAGGGCCAACAGGCTCCTGGTCCTGGTGGCATGCCTGTCGATCCGGCAGCTGGTGGCGCCCCGATGGATCCGATGATGGCAGGAGGCGCCCCGCCGATGGGTGGCATGCCGCCTATGGACCCGATGATGGCGGGTGGTGCTCCCCCGATGGACCCGGCGATGGGCGGTATGCCTCCCATGGACCCGGCGATGGGCGGTATGCCTCCCATGGATCCTGGCATGGATCCGATGGCTGGCATGGAGGGCCTGGAAGAGCTGCCTCCCATGGAAGGCGAAGCACCTCCCGAAGAGGGTGGTGGTGACGCTCAGGTGACCGCGCCTGATGTCGATGCGATCCAGAACATCCAGCAGAACACCATGGATCTTGTTCGCCAGACCCTGGAGATGGTCGGTAAGGCCAAGCCCAAGGAAGAGCAGAGCGCCGAGACAGAGGCCAACGTGGCGAACATCCAGGCCGACCAGCAGGCCCAACAGCAGGAGGCCCCGCCCGAGGCCCAGCCTGGTCCGATCACCGGCCAGCCTGGTTTCAACCCCAACGACATCGGTGGCCCGCTGAAGCTTGGCAGTGCCCTGAAGGCTGCCCTCAAGAAGTAAGCTCATGAAGCTTGGTGCACTCGGTACGGAAAAGCTCGCTGAGGTTGGCAATCTGCTGACCCAGATAGCTGAAGGCAATCAGCGTCACGCACAGACGCCGTCGGGTACGACGTTTACTCCGGGGCGTAGGGCGGGCCCGGCTATGTCGCAGGGCCAGCTCGGCGTGGGCCTGTTGCAGTCTATTGTCGGCGACGTTGGCGGCCTGGCTGGCCTGGCGATACCATTTTTGGGCCCATGGCTGAAGAGAGCGACTGGTGGGAAGATAGACCTCGCCAAGATGTACCGCATGGGCTATGGCGGCGACGACGCCGCAACGAAGCAGGCGTTGGCCGCGCAGAATGACTTGATGAACTTTCAGAAGGAGAGTCTTGGGGCCTCAGCGGGTAACCTTGCCGGCCTTGCTGGTCAGGTGGTGGATAATGTTATTTCAGCCCTACCGAAGTTTATACAGGATGAACTGCCCTCCTGGTTGAGTGGGGGCGCCATTGCGGGGCCTCTTCAAGCATATGCCAAGCAGAACCCTGGGTTCATCGGCCAGGTCTTGGCTCCGATCCTCATGCAGTTCCCAGAGGTGCAGTCGGCTGTTCAGGCACTGGATCCGAACCTGATCGTCGACGCGCGGCCGTTCCGGAAGATGACCACGCAGATCACGGGTGGTGAGTACGACACGAGTGTAGCGTGGCAGGTCTTCGACACCTTTAGGGCGCAATACGACGCAGGAATGTTCCAGCCCGAGGGCACTCAGGACATACCGGCCTCGCTCGCAGCGAACGCGCTCCAGCATACGATGGAGATGACCGGCGACCCCAGCATCGCTTTCTCGCAGGAGGGCATCCAGAAGGTCCGCAACGCTGTCCAGGTCGCCGATAGGATCCATACCCTTGGTTTGGCGCCGTTCGGCGAGTCACTCGAACTCGCTCGTTCGTTAGGCACCGGCTATCTGGATAATCCCAACGCACTCGATCAGCGCCTCTCTCGCATGGGAGACGCGATGGTTCGCGCGGGTATGGACCCCGAACAGCTGATGCAGACGGTTCAGGTCGCCCGTGAGCGGGGCGCTGACCCACTGGTGTATATGCACACCGTCACCAGTGCAGGCCTCGCCACCCGTCGGCAGGGCACTGACGTCGGGCAGGAGATTACCCCTGACGCCACCCGTGGCCGGCAGGAGGCCGTCTCGAATCTCGATCTCCTGGCCACCCTCGCCAAGTTCAACCCGACCTATCGGGAAGCGGCCCTTCGGACTGGAGGCGACCCGGCGAAGCTCTGGCAGCTGGGTGAACGAGCGAAGCAGGACCGCCAAGCCATCTTGGCCGTGGACCCCAGCGCGTTCCGGCAAGGTGCCGGCACCCATCTCCTGGGGAAGATGACGGAGTTCACCCCCGACGCCCAGGAGCGTTGGCAGGCCTACAGCCTCCAGAAGCAGCTACAGGGTATGGGCCAGGAAGGAGGCCAGCTGGGCAGGCTACTACGCGACAAGGGCGAGCTGCGGCAGGCTGTACAGAGCGGTGACTGGTCACAGCTTGGTGGCTCGAAGGCGGAGAGTGCCCGTCTGGGCTCATTGGCCTCAAGGCATATGCCCGTCATCAACCGTGCACTCAGCATCCAGCCAGACTATCTCCGCTACCAGCGGCCCGGTTTTGGGGCACGGGGCGGCTTTAAGTATAACCCGCGCGCCGAAGCCCCCGAGCTGGACCAGCCGGAGGCTCCCATCCAAGGCCTGGGCGTACAAGCCCCCAGGCGGGAACAGACGTAAAATAAGAGACGTCTCTTATTTTCAGGAGAGAGGGACATGTTCGTCGAGATCGTGCATGAAAACGGCAAGCGCTACACGATGCCTGTGTCTCAGGCGGTCGTGTACGTTGACAGTGGCGAGCCCTGCGCGATCACCTACGAGCACGCTGGGATCGTCATACATAGCGATACCGAGCACAAAGACTTCGCCACCATGTGCCAAGAGCTGAAGATCAAGAATCTGAAGCCGGAGGAGGTCAGTGGCTGACGTCACGACAGTCGGAACCCTGCTTATCAACGATGCGCTGCCGGAAGACATGCGTAAGGGGCAGTATAAGCTCGATAAGAAAGGGGTGCACAAGCTGTTCATGGAGCTGGCCGAGAAGCACCCCGAGCGCTATAAAGATGTGCTTGAAGGGCTGTCGGATGTCGGCAAGACCACCGTCTGGACCGAAGGCCTCTCTGTCAGCCTTGCAGCGCTGCGCCGGTCGAAGGCCAAACAGGAGATCCTGGGGCCCGTCCGCGAGCGGATCAGGGAGATCATTGATAACGACGAGTTGAATGCCGAGGAGCGCAAGCAGGCCATCGTCGATGCGCTGCTCCCTGTCGCGAAGCCGCTTCAGGATGCCATCCTCCAGGAGTCGCGAGACGAGGGGTCACCCTTTGCCATTCAAGTCGATTCTGGTGCTCGTGGTAATCCCGGTTCTCTTACCAGCCTGCGTGGCGCTGATCTGCTGGCTACTGACCAGAAAGATGAGTTCATCCCACTCCCGCTGCTCAGTAGTTACGCGGAGGGGTTCACCCCGGCGGAGTACTTCGCAGCCAGCTACGGGCAGCGGAAAGGGGCCCTCGACGTCAAAATGTCCGTAGCCGACGCCGGGTTCCTGTGTTTTGACGGTGACACACTGATCCGAATGGCCGATTACACCGTAAAGCCCATTCGTGAGATAGAGAAAGGCGAGTGGGTGCTGGGGGCGAACAAGCATGGTAAGACACTGCCAGTCGAGGTACTGGAGTCTTTTGCTAATGGTGTGAAGCCGGTGAGCGAGTATCAGTTCCGGTCTGGTCGTAACAGAGAGCTGCTGTCCGTCATCGCCACACCACAGCACCACATGCTAGCCACGATGAAGTACGGCAAGTCGAGACAGTCTATCCTGTCTCCAACTAAGCTACCTCTCAGTAGGGCGCGCAAGGGATACGGCGTGCTGGGCGCAGCAGGTCTCGATAAGCAGGTGTGGTCGGCAGGCGCCGACCCGGGCTGGATGGCGTTAGCGGTTGGGCTACTGCTTGGAGATGGCGGTTTGACCGGTAATTCAGTAATGTTGTCCTGTGCTGACGACGACATGGTCGAGGAGCTGAACAGGCGGTGGGAGCCACACAACCATCGGGTACGTAAAGTACACAGGCAGAAGAAGCACGTAGAGTGGGTGGTTGAAGAGATTGCTCGTAGCGGGTTTATTCGCGATGAGCTTGGCAGAGTGCTGCCCGGGCCGGTCAGTCCGCTGCGGAAGTTCTTGAAGGAGCTTAACCTCATGGGCAAGTATGCTCATGAGAAAGAGATCCCTGATCAGGTATGGGGGTGGTCACAAGCTGCTGTAGCTGACCTGGTTGCAGGCCTTATAGCTTCTGACGGATGTGTCACGCATACAAACCATGGAACAGCCCCTATCGTAAGGTTCTCTGTTACTTCAGAAGGTATGGTTAGGCAGCTGAAGCAGCTATTAGAGGTTAGGTTTGGTGTGTACACCTCCCCCGTAGCGGAGTACAGCGGTCGCCTAGTGGGGACCTCGAAGATACGTACGATAGCCGGAAAGCGACATATAGTCAGGCATAACCACACAATCTGGAGTATCGCGGTATCGCAGCGAGAGTCGCTCGACAGGTTGTTGGCAATACCTATTCCAGGGGCTAAAGGTGATCTGTTCAGGGAACTGATGGCTTCGGCTAATCCCCCGGTGCGTGATGAGCGGCATACGTTCACTTTCGTGTCTAAGCAGGGGTTAGGGGAGCGGCGGGTGTATGATCTCGCGGTAGACCACCCGGATCACCTCTACGTCTTGGCGAACGGCATGATTGCTAGTAACTCCAAGCAGCTCGTCAACGCAGCTCACCGTCAGGTCATCACGCATGACGAGCCGGTCCAGGCGCGTCTACCTACCGGTCTGCCAACCGCCACTTCTGACAAAGACAACATCGGAGCAGTGCTCGCCCTCCCAGCGGGAGCGTACAAAGCCGGAACCGTCTTGACCGATGAGATCCTTCAGGACATCGAGGACGAGCAGGATGAGATCCTGGTCTATAGCCCGATGACTGAAATTAGTGATGACGGCGGGATCAGTGCGAAGGCAGCCGGGCGGCGGACCCGCCAAGGGCTCCACCTTATCGGGGATAATATCGGCATCCCAGCTGCGCAGGCCATCGGTGAGAGACTCTCGGAAGGGGCCTTGGGGTCAAAACATAGCGCTGGGGTCAGTACTAAGGTCAGCCGCTCGGGCTTCGAGTACATAAACCGCCTCATACAGTCTCCGGAGCACTTCCCGGAGGCCGGGCCACTTGCCGAGGATGACGGTGCTGTAACCGATATCGAAGAGGCGTCGCAGGGGGGCCACTACATCTCTGTGGGCGAGCGGAAGTATTACGCTCCGGAGGGTATCGAACCGACGGTCAAGGTCGGCCAGCAGGTCGAGCGTGGCGATGACCTGACCGACGGCGTCCCTCATCCTACCCAGCTGGTGCAGCTACGAGGCATGGGTGAGGCTCGCAGGGTCTACATGCGCAACCTCCGAGAGGCACTCGAAAACTCAGGGGTCAAAACCCACCGCCGGAATGTGGAGTCGGTCGTCGCCGGGCTCCTCAACTGGGCTCAGGTCAACAGCCCAGACGGTATCGGTGATAACATCTACGGCGATGTGGCACCCTACGGCAAGCTGGTCGCTAACTATAAGCCTCGTAAGAACGCGCAGGAGCTACCCGTCAAGAAGCTCAATGGCAAGTACCTTGAGGAGCCGGTACTCCACTACACCCCGGGCACACGGGTCACCAGTCGGGTGATCGAGGATCTGAACAAGTATAAGATCGGCTCGGTCTACGCCCATGACGAGGAGCCTGACTTCGAGCCGTACATGGTGCGCGGTCTCCTGGGTGTCTACCACGACCCTGACTGGCGTACTCGCCAGGCTGGCTTCTATACCTCCCGTGCGTTCCAGAACGCGCTGCATAGGGGCTTGGAATCGGACACCGAATCGACTAGCTTTGTGCCAAGCCTTGGTGTTGGAGCGCCACTCGGGAAGAACCTGAGCACCATGGGTAAGTATGGAGAAGACGATGAGTGAGGCTTGTAGGCCAAATCCTGTACTGTCTCCGGCGCTAGCGCATCGCTGGCGGAAAGATAGACTCATTCATAACAAGGTGGGATAATACCATGCCCGAGACTAACGAGACAGCCCTGGAGCAGACCTTTTCGGATCTGGCCTATTCGCACCTTCGCGATAAGAGCCAGGCCCTGCTCGACTACCTTGTCGGCTTCCAGATGCTCAAGCAGGAAGAAGACGGCCAGCGGGCTGTTGGTATCTTCGGCTTCGAGATCGGCGGCGACTATTACTACGCCCCTGCATTCTTCCTGAATGGCGAGATCCGGGGCCTGGATAGCCTCTACTCGGTGAAGAGCGACCTGTTCGTTCCCCTCACTGACGGCTGGGTCGGCTCGATCATCGATCAGCGCGATGTCAGTCTGGGCGACCCTGATACCCGCTCACGCAGCGAGCGTGGTATCCACGTCCCCAACTACAGCCGTATGAAGGTTATCCCTGGGGGTGGCGGTTCCATCAATCTGAAGCTCGCCGAAGTGATGATGGGTGAGCGTGGCGATCGCGTAAGCGCTGTCGACCTCGTCACAGAGCTGCAAGACGCGGGAGTGGCCGGGCAGTTCAAGACTGCCCTGGATCAGAGCCAGACCCTCCGCGATCACTTCACCAGCTTTGGGTATAACGTCTTCGATCTGTCCGACGCCCCCGAGCCGAAGCTCGCCCAGGCCGAAGAGGCGGTGGTGATCATCAACTCGATCACAGATGAGGGTGTCGAGGAGCTGACCGACGAACAGCGCGAGGATGTGCTTGCCGGCGGCACAACCGTCATCGACAAGCGCCCTGAGGTCGAGAAGAGCCAGGTCTTCCGCACCGAGACCAACGAGCAGCTGTCGAACCCCGACGGCGGTGGCCTGTACGATGTCCTGTGGGGTGATGGCGCCGTGAGCGTGGCACTGGTTGTCCCGTCGAACACCCTCAAGAACTGCATGTTCGTCTATCGCGAGGATGATGACAAGTACGTCGAGATCGCATCCGACAAGATCCACGTCCTGCGGAAGTACAGCCGCCAGGAGCTGATCGACTGGCTCGACAAGAAGGGCATGAAGCCCAGCGAGGTGCGCCCAGGTAGCGTTGTGGTCTTCGTCAGCTCTGATGGCGAGGGCACCGGCGGGTTCTGCATCGACGAAAACAACACGGGCCTGGACAACATCACCACGCTCTGCGTCAACGATCGCCACTACATGAGCGACAGTCGTGACTGGCCGATGCTGGATGACCGTGGAGATAACGGTAACCCACCTCACAACACCTTCATGGACCTTCGACTCGGTGGGAATGGCGACCACGACATCATGGACGTCAGCAACCGTCCGGGTGACCCGAACTGTCGGGTGAAGCACATCCTGGTGCCGGATGTCGGCGCGGGCGCACCCCGCTACACCGAGCAGCACCTGATCGTGAACGACAAGTGCTTCTGGGCCTTGAAGATCAACAGCTTCCGCATGGTGAAGGACAGGGACGGCGCCCAGTTCGAGCACGAAGAGTACGGTGAGCCGAACTACGACGCCCAGCTCTGCTGCAAGGACTTCGGCAACTACAACACGGTCCAGGAGGCCCTGAACAAGGTCGCAAACGATCTCAAGGTCTGGCGGCAGAACGGTGAGACCACGATCAAGCTCGGCAGCGCGCAGTCGACGTTCCGCAAGGAGGCCGATGGCCTGCGGCTGCTGATGCGGGGTCTGGAGTGCGGTGAAGCTGACGCGCGGGCGATCTTGAAGGAAGCGGGCCTCAAGCCCTCGACCTGGAAGTTCCGGCCCAACATGAAGGTGGCGGCCGAACTCCTGGACCTCCCGGAGATAGAGGACACGGATCTCGGCGGGTTCATGACGAGCTACCAGCCGGAGCAGATCCCGTTCGTCACCGTCAACCAGGCCCGTTCGCCTCAGAACCGCGAGTTCTACCAGTACTACTCTCCCTTCGGATCTGGCGCAGCCGATGCCGAAGATGGGGGACAGGGTACGTTCGAGACCCTTGATGCTGCTGGTAAGACAGGTCAGAAGGACGTTTTCGACGCAGCAGCCCTGGGGAGCCTGATCAAGAGCCACAACCCGACCGAACTGGTCGATCGGTTCCTGCCGACGATTACGGCGGGTATGGATCGTATTGGTCGGATGCTCTTCCTGATCTACTGGCACTACGAGGACTTCGAGGATCGCTACGGCGACAACGACCTGAGCGAGTTCATCGACAACCTCCGGGCCGTCTTCGAGCAGATCGGGGATATCGTGATCTTTGCCAAGAAGCGGACTCTGGCGGGCGACCCCGAGCACTTCGGTATGGGTGCTGCCCCTGTCATCGAGGAAGCGAGCTGAGGATGGGACGGCTGGGCAGGCTAGGCTTACAAAAGCTCGCGGCCAGTTGGTCTGGGGGAGCTGGCTCGGATAACTGGGCGGGTAGTGGTGGCTCGCCTATACTGAGCAGTTCGAGTGCCTTTCGCAATTCGCTACCATCGTTGACGCCTTCAAGCGCTTTCGGCCAGGTGAACAGGAGCGGTAGACCGCCTCAGACGCCTCAGCAGCAATCCCGACAACCGTCGAACATCGGCTACGGGCGCCCAAACCCGACAACCATGCGCGGGTCATTCAACAATGAGCAGGGTAACTTTGTCGCGGAGGGGTTGGGCGCAGACAGCCGCATGTACGTCGACCAGAACACGACTCCTGAGCAGTACAGGCGGTTTCAGGACCGTGCCTTGATATCGCACAACGACTATCTCCGCCAACGGCAGGCCAGGCGCGAAGCTGCCCGTGATCGCAGAGCAGCCGATACCGCCCCCGATATCGCAGCCGCTCCTACGACTCCCCCGGAAGAATCTGCAGCGCCTCAGACTCGGGGCGAGGGGGAGGCCGCAGGCGCCGCTGAGACGGATATTGCCACTAACCAGGGGCAAGAAGGCAGTACTCCCGGTGCTGCGCTAGCGGACCCTACGTCCTTCAATACCGGTAATCGTGCCGCCACCCTCCCAGGTTGGGGCAGCCCTTCTCGGGCGGCTACTCCTACTTCAGAGCTAGCCAACTTCCAGTACAACCCCGAAACAGTTCAGAATAGGGTGAACCCCATGCAGGTCACTGCTTCCGCTATCAAGCTTGGATCGAACACTGACGCCGACGGGTACACTCCAGCAGGTATTACCCGTAACGTGGGTGCCAACGCACCTGGTAAGGGGCTGCCGGTTCCGACCCAGTCTCCCGAGCAGAGCACCCAGGCCGCTACAAACGCGATCGGCAAGGGTGTGATGAGGCAGGCGGCGGGCAATGCCGCCCCAGTAGCCGCTGCTGGCGCGACCGGGGTTGCCAAGACCGCCGAGGTCTGCGGCCGCTCGCTGCTCACCAAGAAGCGACGCACGGGCCGCTCCATGCTCTCCCACGCGCTCAAGGGCATCACGTCTGACCGCGCGAAGTAGGTTGCTATAACCACTTCACCCACATAACCTATCAGTCTTCCAACAAGGAACCTACCATGCCCGAAAACAAGCAGATCAAGCTCAGCGCCGACCAGCAGCAGAAGCTGGCTGCCGTCGATCAGTTCGACAAGGAGCAGGCCTTCGAGGTCGGCTTCGCCAAGTGCGCCAAGGACCTCGGCCTCAACGATAAAGAGTTTCAGCAGTTCTACGATGCCGCCTGCCAGAAGCTGTCCCAGCAGAGCTGAGTAACTGATGGCTCGGCTACTGGCCCCAGATCGGCCCGACTGGCGCTGGGCGCGGGTGGCCGAACTCTCCGAGTACTCGAACACGGCTGCGTTGGCTCGTCTCCAAGAGGAGGATGAGCCAACGCGGTTAGCTTATGAGTTTCGGCGGTCGCTCGATCGTGGGTGTGGTGACAAGTATCCGCTTCACGACGCCGCCCATGAGTTGTTCATGTCTCGTAGGGATCTTCGGATCCAGGTCGAAGGCCTGATCATTGCTGGCGCCGATGACGAGCATACAGCCTACGCGACGATGACACCTGACCCCAAGGTCATCGAAACCTATCACGACCTGTTCTTCTGGGTGCGCCCTGGTCTCGATCGACCAGCGTGGCTCAACTCGGTCGTGTTTGGCGGCCTCCCCCAGATGAACGCCCATCCGAATGACGTCTCAGGTACGGTGCTGAGACTGGCTCGCAAGATAGGCCATGTGGCCTTCACGGAGCTGATCAACGGTGGGCTGTGTTCTGATATGACGGTCACGGACCTGCGTCGCATGACGCAGGAGGTCCTCCTGACCCAGCTGGCAACGCTGAGCTTCGGTGCAGGTGCGGGTCGGGATATGCCCGAGTGGACCGCTCGTATGCTGGAGATCGGGCCCGATGCCAGCAGAGGCGGTAGCGACGGGTTCGAGAAGGCCATCGATACCTTCTTCGATGAACTGGCAATCTCGGTTGCTGACCCCACCGACGAACGTAACTTGAGTCTACCGGCTCGCGAACCGCGTGTCGCCGACTATGAGGTGGTGAACGATGAGTGAGAAACTCATGAGTGATGAGCGTCACGAGCACCTGTTGAAGTCTGCAGAGGAGACCGTCGGTCTCATGAACATTGGTATCGATCCCAATGCCGCCCTCGCGAAGGTGGCTGAGGATAAGAATCTCAATGATCATGAAGTCGACGTTGTCGCCCATGCGGTCAACAACAGCAAGCAGTTGGCGTATCTCCAAAACAATGACGGCGACGATCGTGAGGGCGAGTTCCCACTGATCGACCCTGAGAACGTCAGAGCCTACGGCGACAACCAGCCTGCGACCAACGCCGATGCCAACACTGGCGACAGGTACGGCAGCCAGGAGTGCCCCGGTGACAACATCGAAGCCAAGATGGACGCCCCCGACGCCCCCGAAATCCACGAAGAGCTGCTCAAAGAGTCGAATGCCCTGTGTGAGGACTATCGTCTTCGCCCAGAAGCTGTCGATTACGGCGCTGTGCTTCGCGAAGGTTGGGCCCTCGGAGGGGTTCATAAAGTAGCCGAGTACGTCGATCCGAACCCCTTCTCGCACCTGACCCGCTACAACGTCGGGATCGGCGAAGCGGACATGCGCTACACAGCCAAGACAGCCGAGACCACCGACACGATGCAGGAGGTCGCGGATTACATGCGCCGCATCGACGCACCGGAGTGGGCGCTGGTCGAAAAGACCGCTGCTGCTTTGGACGCGAGTAAGCCGATCCTCGACATGGTCTACGCCATGTCGGGCATCGAGAAGTTCGGTGCCGCCCGTCACGACTGGTCGGTGAAGACGGCTGGCCAGCTCAAGGTCAGCCGGACCGTACTCGACCTGGCGGAGAAGTGTGCACACGCCGACACCTGCTGGCAGGAAGCTGCCGACATCCACGCTGCAGGCCAGATCCTGCGCGAACAGCTGAAGGTGGCGGAGGAAGACCTGTTCCCAAAAGAGGAGAAACTGGCTGCCTTGAACCCTGGTGAGCTGGCTGACCCTATCGAAAAGGCTCCCGAAGAGTTCGGCATCAGCTCTGATACCGTGCAGTCGGCTATCGGTGGAGTTGGTGAGAAGCCGGAGACCGAGGCGAAGCCGTTCAAGCCGAGTCAGGCTATCCGCCAGGAGCTGGAGAACGTCAACGCGCGTGGCCAGCTCGAAGGGCTGATGGAGGATGAATACGTCAGCGGTCACTCGCTCCCCGAGGTCATCGATGCCTACAACGCCGCGATGTCGGTGAACCCTGAGTTCGGTAACGCCGAGCTGGTGAGCTACGTCAGACAGCATCTGGCTACACAGGGTGCCGTACCTCTTGACCTGCAGATCCGCGCACGCCCGCAGAAGACCCCGCTGATCGGCAAAGAGGTGTGAACATGAGCTTCGCTAAGCAAGCAGCAGAGGTCCTGACCGACCCGTATGAGTTCCGTAAGCTCTCCCAACAGGCGATCCCGACAGCCCTCGACGACGAAGAGGAGGATGAAGAGATCCGCCGCAGCCGTCGTAATATGGCTATCCTCGGAACACTGGGTGGTCTGGGCGTGCTCGGGCTTGGTGCGTATGGCTACAGTAAGCTCAACCCGAGCAGTGCTAAGAATGAGGTGCGCGAGTCAGGGTGGGATGACTCGAGCATTGGGAAGTTGTGGAACCTTACAGCGAGCGGCAACCTGGAGGATCGGTTGCCGACAGCCACGGGCGGGAGCCTTAGTGCTGCGGCGGGGATGGGCGGTAGCCGCTCGGGGCAGCGCCTCTTCTCTCAGCTGCGGAAAGGCCTGGCTGACGCCAGTAACAGGGGGCTGAAGCGCCCACTAGGACAGGGCGGCTGGTGGTCGAAGCCTGTCGGCGCCTTAGGGCGCGCTGCTGGCGTACCTCTCGCGGGGGCACAACATGCCGCTGGTTTTGGTGTACCAGCGAGTGCGGCCGACTCCGACACGTTGCGCCAACATCTTAATGAGGCCCAGGGCCTCAAACCCGGCGATGCGCCGCAAGGTGCAGCGGCCAGACCCGAGAAGGGCGCCTTCAGGCGGCTCATGGAAACTAGTGACCCCCGTGCGCGGAATCTTCTCGATGCGTTCAGTGGTGAGGTTCACGGGCAAGAAAAAGGGCGTGCAACCAGGCGCATCGCAGAGCCTAAGGAAATCAACGCACGTATCCAACAGTTCAACCAGTCGCTCGACGCGCTGGGAGACGACTGGCGAGGTAACCCGACCCAACAGGGGGTGCGTTCGACACGACAGGCTGGCGGGGAATTAATGAGGGATCTGTTGAATGCGTCGGCTAGGCGTCAGCAGGTCGAAACTGCCGAGCGGGGCGGCAAGATTAAGCCTCCGAGCAGGTATAAGGAGTGGGTCTCGCGGAACACGCCAGCGGGCAAGTTAGAGCGGATGACCGCTGAACTCGACGCTCTCGCCGGCGCACGCGCGAGGGCTGACAGGGTCCTTGAAACGGCCGACCACAGCAGCGATATCTACAAAAAGAGCAACCAGTTCGCTCGCGAGTACGGAAAGCTGGAGTCCAGGGTACGTAACCAGTACGGAATGGGCATCGACGATCTGGCGGCCACCATGAAGGCGTACGGCACCACGCGACCCAAGTCTGATGTGGCGCGTACAGCATTCCGGTCGATCGCCCCCAACGCCTTGATCAACGCTCTCAGCTGGGGCTTAGGCGAGTCGGAAGTCCCCAGTAACGATCCGGAAGACATCGCGGCCATCGAAGCTGCTTATGGAGCCGAGTGATGATCACGAAGGTAGTAACGAATACGTTCGATTTCGGCGAGACGGCGGCCCAACTGGTGCCGCTGCACTCCCGTGGGGTCGACGACCAGTGGATGCGTAAGCACGCCTCCGCAGGCATCTTCGGTGACTTCATCAATGGCTTGAAGCCCGAGAAGGGTAAGACGGTCATCCACGTGATCGCCCTTGGCGACGAGGAGATCTACGGGTGTCTGGCAGGCCCTACCCCTGTTTTGAGGGGCGATGGCAGCACTACGCCTATCTCAGAGTTAGCGCTGGGCGATGAGGTTCTCTCGGGCGAGGGTACGACTCGTACGGTCATATCTCTCTATCGACGTGAGATTCCCAGTGCACTTCGGGTGAAGGTCGAAGGCCAGCCGGATAGTGTGTTGATGTCTCTCAACCACCCTGTTGAGGTGGTTCGCCACGAGTCTGTCAAATGTGTACGGGATAAGTACCGCAAGTGCTCACCTCATATGCGTGAGCACGGTGGCAATATCTGCAACAGAGGTAAGACGTGCAACCTGTTGGGCGAGCAACTGGAGATGCCGAGCGATCGAGCTACGGCGGAGACGCTTCGCCCCGGTGACTACCTTATTACTCACCTGTCTCAGCTGTCTCCTCCGCGCGAGGTGTCTGAGGCGGAAGCGAAGTACTTAGGGTATTGGCTCGCTGAGGGAAGCTTCGAACGTAATCAAGGTAACCGAGAAGTCCGTGGTTGGCGGTTCTCATTTGGGCCGCATGAACGTGAGACACTCGTCGCTGACGTTGAGCGCCTCGGGGCCGAGCTGGGGCTCACCGTCAGCGTTTACGATCAGAGGGATCAGCGCAGTGAGTGGGTGGTGTGCGTGAGTGGTAACCCGGAGCTGGCGAGGGAGCACTTCAGCTGGTTTGGTTCTGGCTCCCGTAATAAGCGGCTCCCTAACTGGTGGGTTAACCTCACTGAGGAGGCCCGAGTAGGCCTACTTTACGGGTATTTCTCCGGGGACGGCCATATGGCACTCTTGGGGAAGGAGAATAGACTCACCGCGCGGTCGGCTAGTTACGACCTCGCCACGGGTACCCAACGATTACTTTGGTCCATTGGTGCCTTCGGGGTCGTCTGCCCGGTACGCCATGACGGGCACTACAACTGCAGTGTCGCCGCATCACAGCTGCCCGAAGAATTGCGATTTGGGTTTACGGGCGATATGTTGGTTAGTTCGGTGAAGACCAGGGGATTCATCATCGACCGCACCGTGTACCTGCCTATCAGGGCGGTTGAGGAGGTCGAGTGGAACGACTGGATCTATAACATAGAGGTAGAGCAGGACCACTCGTACGTCAGCGCCGGTTTTTACTCACATAATTGCAACAGGAACGGGGATGGCTTCTCCCGCGAAGACAACGTAACCGCACACAAAACCTTCAAGGACATCGGGCACGTTTACCGGAATCATCGCAACGACGACCCGTTCAAGGCGGTTGGTGACGTCATCCAGACGGCACACAACGCCAACATGTCACGAGTACAGTTGCTGCTTCAGCTGGATGACGAGAAGTGCCGCCGTGAGGTCGATGCCTTGGACCGAAACGAAGATGTTCCTGTGTCGATGGGTAGCCTTCAGGACTACGACCAGTGTAGCATTTGTCAACATAAGGCCCCGACAGCGGCAGACCACTGCGGCCACATCAAGACCATGCTCGGGCAGCTCTTAGACGACGGCCGCAAGGTCTACATGAAGAACCCGAAGCCCAAGTACTTCGACATCAGCCTGGTCTTCAAGCCCGCCGACCGCATCGCCTACACGCTGAAGAAGGTCGCAGCGGCCGGGCACGGGGTCATTGGTGGCCATGATCTGGCAGAGATCTACGGGCTCCAGGCAGTTGGTAGTGACCCCAAGTACGCGACCCTCAAGGCGCTCGCGGCGATGCGGAAGGAGATTCCTACCAGCATCCAGAAGGTCGGACCTGATGCCTTGCAGCCTGGAACGGTCAAAGAGCTGAAGAAGCACGCGAAGGTCCACGGCATCAAACACCTCCTGGCGTTCATGAATGCCAACGGCTGGCTGATGGGCCCACAGGACTTCGGCGAGGTCATGGGCCATGGCGATCCCGCCGGCTGCGCCAAGGCCGTCGATGACTTCCCTGCCATGGATGAGCTGTTCGAGGGGCTGTCGGGTATCGATGCATTCGACCCACCGTCGTTCCTCGACCAGATCCCTGTGAGCCACAGTGCGCAAGAGGATCTTCACCATGGGGCTTCGATGGAGCCTGAGCCGGCCCAGAAGCGGGTCATGCGAATCGCGATCATCCGCCCCGCCAAGATCGCTACTTCTACCCTCGACGAGCACGAAGCGCGTGGCTTCGCCGCTCTTTACGGTCACTATAAGCTGGCCTTCGCAGCCCGCCACAAGGGTAGCAACGCTATCCTGAAGGCCGTGGCTGCAACCTTCTAGTTGCCGTGCTTATCGCGACAGGTAACTTGCACACCTAAGGACATCGTCATGAGCCAAAACATCTTCGATGATCTCGAAAGCCTGATCAAGCGCGCCTCTGCCTCCAAGCAGGAAGCGCTGAAGAAGGAATCCGAGGACATCAGCACGAAGCTCGACAACGCCGAAGACGGTACCAGCCCCGCCAGCACTGGCGAGCAGGCTGCTGCTCAGATCTCGGCCCAGAAGGAGAGCTACCCGGACCCTGCTGCCGACGTTGGCGCCAAGGACAACTCCGCTGGTGAGTCGGTCAATATGTCGTCCGACGAAGCCACTGCTGTCAGCACCGATGGCCAGGAGGGCACCGAAGGTGGTGAACTCGCCTCGGGTGGCATCGACGAGGCCGACAACGGCCCCGAGGATACCGACAGCCCCGACAACAACGGCTTCGATAGCGGCTCCTTCAAGAGCGCCGCTGCCAAGCTGCGGAAGCAGGCCGCTGCGCTGCGCAAGACCGCCAGTGCCACCCTCCCTGCTCTCGATCAGTTCCTGGTCAAGGCCGCTCGCGCGTCCACCGACAAGGCGCGGAAGAAGACCGCCCAGGAGATGGACGACATGGCTCTGGCCGATGCTGCCTCCGACAGCCTGATCGAGCAGCTCGAAGCCGGCGCGATCGGCGACGACGAGGCCGCTCAGATCCTCGAAGAGGCCATCAACGCCGGCGCTGTTTCCGAGGAGGAGATCGCCGAGGCCGCGCAGGCCGTGGGTGGACTCGCCGAGGAGCCGGGTGGCGAAGAGGCGCTGATGGAGGCCAAGCTGGCCGCCGCTGATATCGGCCCCGACCATCCCGAGTACCTCCGGAAGGTCGCGAACTTCTATCCCCGCGAGATCGAGGCTGGCTACAACTACGGCATGAAGCTCGCCGCTGAAATGTGCGACGAGGAGGAGAAGAAGGAAGCCCAGATCCCCGAAGAGATCGTCGAAGAAGCCGCTGCCGAGGGTGAGAGCCCGGAGCAGGAAATGATGGAGATGGCTGAAGTCGCTGAAGAAGAGGGTGAGGCTGACGAGAGCCAGGGCGAAGAAGAGGGCGAAGTTTCCGAGGAAGCCGCCGTCGAGGGCTCGATCGAAGAGGACCTGACCCCGACGACCCCCGAAGAAGAACAGGCCCTGGGCGCCGTTGGCGGCGAGCTTGGTCTCGAAGACCAGGCCCTCCAGCAGCTGCTCGGTGCTCCCCTGCCCCCTGAGGCGCAGATGGAGATGGGCAAGCTGGCCAAAGCCATGAAGACCGCTGGTGTGTCGCCAGCCACTCGCTACCGCACTCTGCTCCTCCAAAAGGTTGCGGCCCTCGGCCAGTAACTGTAACTTGTTGCAAAGAAGGAAGTCACCATGACTCACCCCTACAAGCAGCTGACGGACGCGGCCGACCTTCTCGAAAAGCAGGCGGAGGCTCTTGAGAGCACTGCCAAGCAGCTCGATAAGGCCAAGGCCGATGTCACCAAGGCCAAGACGGCTGCGGCCAAGGCTCTCAAGCAGGCCAAGACGGCTGCCGCTGTGAAGCCCGCCGAAGTCGACAAGGCCAAGCTGGCTCCGCTGGCAAAGACCGCCGCAGCGAACCTGCGTCAGGCCGGTCTTCTCTCGAGTCAGCAGAACGAAGATGTCTTCGCTTCTGAGGTTTTGAGCCACGAGAAGGCCCTCGCCAAGATCGCTCAACTCGCCAAGTTCGCGTCGACTCCTCGTCGCGCTCAGGTCATCGAAGACGACGGCGCTGGCGCCGAGCCCGAGAGCGCCGACTCTGTCTGGGAGAAGACGGCCAGCGCGGCTCTCACCAGGCTCCACCTCAACAACGACGGCTGACGTTCAGCCCATCACCCGCAGACCCGACCTCTACGGAAGGAAACTACTATGGTCCTGCAGTCCTCAATGGGGCAGTTCAAGCTGGACGTTCGCTATGGCGATCGGAACACACTGCCTTACTACAACGGCACGCTCGCCTCGACCCTCCTGGGCCGTACCAGCGTCGCCACCGAAGCCACCGCCGGTAAGGTCTATACGATCACCACCGCCGGTGATCTGACCGTCGGTATCACCGACCAGGGGCAGGTGCCCTACTTCGGTTGGTCCGGCATGGATGCCAACAACTACCCGGATGTTCAGCGCAACCGCGGTATGCCTGGCTACCTCGATAAGCCTGCCGATGTTGGCAGCTACGAGGGCATCGGCGGTCCCGGCAGCCCGGGCTTCCCCGGCATCGCCAACCGCGCCATCGGCAGCAACATCGCCGGCGGTTTCGCCACCATCCAGCACATCGCTGCTGCTGAGCTGGCTACCACTGCCTTCGTGATGGACACCACCGATAACAGCTTCAACGCTCTCGTCGGTACTACTGGTGTCGGCATCGCCGACTACACCCCCGGCACTGCGCTGACCGCGTGCGCCACCGGTGGCGGTGGTGCTTCCACTGACAAGAGCGCCTCGGTCGGCCTCCTGCTGCCTGTCGGTACCAATGGTGGCGACACCACTGATACCGTGGTCGGCTACGTTGCCCCGGCTGGCGTCTACCTCGGCCCCGAGGGCTACCCTGTCCTGGCCTTCACCCCCGCGTTCGTCGCTGGTACGACCGTTTCCTTCGTCACAGGCGGCGATGTCACCCAGGGCGCTGCCAAGAACGTCGGCCCGCTCAGCTAAGCCTGAGTGATAGAAAGGAATTCTGAGATGACTCAGCAGAAGCTCAGTGCGGCCCAGTCCAATAAGGCCTTCTTCGGTCTGATCGATCACGGTCAGGTCAAAGAAGCCCAGGACATGGTGACCGACTTCACCCGGATTCGCATCCGCGAATCCAGCGTCTTCGAGAAGGTCATGCCTGGCGTGAAGATTGCCGATGACGAGCTGACTCCTCAGCTCGGCACCGACAAGAACGTCAAGCTGGTGGAACGTGAACCGGCCAGCCCCGCTGCCATCACCATTCCGCTCGGCACCCAGCCGATCCAGTACTACTTCCGTGGTGACCGCTATCCGGTGTTCTTCGACCGGATCGTCACTCCGAAGTTCACCAAGGATATCAGCGAACTCCGCACCTACGGGATGGACATCCGTCAGGTGATCTCGGACAACGCCATCCTCGACATGGACTTCGAGTTCGACCGCAAGATGCTGGCTGCCTGCCAGACCATCGTTGGTGCCGAAGGTTCGACCGTCGCCGAGACCGGCGTCATCCAGAACCGGAATATCATCGACGCTCTGGGCATCACCCGCAACTCGCTGTTCGACATGCGGAAGATCCTGCCCGAGACCTTCGCTCACCTGGAGGGTGTGACCATCCTGGTCAACAACATCACCATCCATGACGTTGCGAAATTCGGTCGTGATGAGGTTGGTGGTGACCTCAGCGAGAGCATGTTCGTGGAGGGCTTCCAGCAGAAGCGCCTCCTGGGCATGAATTGGATCGTGACGAACAAAACCGAGCTGGTCGAAAACAACACCTTCTGGATCTTCGCCAGCCCGGAGTTCATTGGTAAGAGCTTCATCCTGGAAGATGTAACTCTCTTCCTCGACAAGCGCGCGTACAACCTTGAATTCTTTGCCTACACCGAGCGCGGTGCCACCATCGGCAACCCCGCCTCGATCGCGAAGGCGCGCATCTCTACTAGCTGATACTGTTTACAGCTTAGTGGATCTGGAAACCCCGGCCGTTTGGTCGGGGTTTTTATTGCGTGTAACTTTACTTGACAAAGAACGTTTAATGTTCATATTTTATAGATGCCACGCCTACAGGCCCATCAAATCGTAGACCTGCTCTGCCAGGCTGCCCTTACGCCTATAAGACCTAGGGACCTGGCGAAGAAGCTAAACATAGACAGATCTGCTGTCTATTATCACATAAAGTCAGCAGGGGTGTCCCTTCATTCCCCCGGGCAGCGCAAGTTGTCTAGTAAACAGGTGGAAGATCTACTAAGGCGCTACACTTTCGGAGATAGTTATAAAGACATAGCAAGCAGCCTTTGTATAGATGAAGCAGCGGTCTACTATCACATCAAGAAGTCAGGGGTAGAGCAAAGGGGTAAAACAGGCCGCCCACCACTCTACACGGGAGATGAGACAGAGTATCCCTGCACTGTATGTAAGCAGATAAAGCCCATAGATCAGTTCTCCCCATCTAGCAACTCCCGGACCCGTAGGACTACTTACAGTATCTGTAAGAGCTGCACTATAAGGAGACGGGCTTGCTCAACTTATGGCCTCACTATAGCTCAATATGATCTACTGCACTCTAGGGGGCAGTGTGATATCTGTGGCAGCGCTCACGCTGGCCACAGAGGCAGGTCACTGTTCATAGACCATGATCACACCACAGGTGTAATCAGAGGGCTACTCTGCGAGGCCTGTAATAGCGGGCTGAGTAAGTGCAATGACTCCATTGAGCCTTTGTTGCGCTACCTGGCTTATTTGCAGACCCCGCTTACAGCTCCACCAGCGTCTAAGTGGGAAGGAGGCACCAAGGCTGAGTATGACAGGTACCGCAACTATGGGATCACGCCAGTGCAGTACAGGCTAGTGGACAACGGTAGCTGTCACTGCTGCGGGGAGCTGTACACGCCTACGCCTAGGAGGCCGTCCCTACTTGTAGACCATGATCATGATAGTGGTGTAGTTAGGGGTCTGCTTTGTATGCAGTGCAACATATCACTAGGTAAGTTCTCAGACTCAACTAGCCGCATACAGGCTGCTATTGATTATCTAACTAACCCACCAGGAGTAGCAGATGTCACGTAAACCTAAGCTCACACAAAGCGAGATGGAGCAGCTAAGTAGTGACTACGTTGCTGGTAGCACTGTGCGTAAGCTAGCAAACGTATACAGCATAAGCCCCGCAGCTGTGTCTAACCTGTTGAAGAGACTAGGTACTCCTGCACGCCCCCGAGGACGCACCCCCACCCCTACCACCACCTCCTCCCCACTCCACCTCCCCTACATGCCCCCAATAGTCTCCGTTCACGACAAGCTCGCCCTTATTGTCACGGACCCCGATCACTGGCATGTGCACGCCATCATGGAGCGCTATGACGTTCCTCACGCGCAGGCGACGCAGTGGTTCCTACGCCTCTATCTTCACCTCCGCCTTCTTGGGTACTCCCACCTCTTCCTCTGGAAGGACGAGGCAGACAAGCCTGCCATCCAGCGCATGATTGCGCATAAGAACCGCCATACCGCTGAGCGGGTCTACGCCCGTAAGTGTGAGGTTGTCAAACTGGATAAGCAGGAAGCTGATGCCTTCTACCAGGAGTACCACCTTCAGGGTGGGTCAACCTCACCGACGAATCTCGCCCTGACCTATGAAGGGCGAGTCAGGGCCTGCGTGGGGTTTAACCATACCTCTGCCTGCCGAGGGACGACCGAGGGGCACCTGCTACAGCGCTTCGCCTGTTCCTGCAGCGTACCCGGCGGGGCGAGTAAACTCTTGAAGGCGTTCCGTGCAGAGCAGTCTGGCCAGATTCTGAGCTATTCGGATCAGCGGTATGCGCCTAGTGGGGGCCTCTACAGGCAGCTTGGGTTTGCGTGCATCGCAGAGAATAAGCCTGATTACCGCTACTGGCGAGCCAACCAGTGGTACGCCAAGAACGCCAAGCAGCGCCGCCACCTCATTGCTGAAGGGGCCGATCCTGCCCTCACTGAGCATGGTATGGCCGCACAGCTGGGTTATCTCCGGTGCTACGATATGGGGAAGCTGACCTGGGTGATAGAGTGACACTTGCTATACCCTCGCATTTTGTCAAGATCGTGGTATGCAGTTTTTCACTTTTGCCTCGTGCCGCCGATCAGGCTGCCATCCTATCGCTCAGTGGGTAGGAGGACTCTGGCCTGACTACGAGGTGGCGTACTGCCACAACAACGCGGGCTACGTCACCGACTACATGGCAGAGGGCAGGATCCTTCCCCTGGGTCAGCTGCTCAAGGATGTGAGTGCGCCGCCGACATCGCATGAGCTGAGCGCCGCACCAGAGCCTGAATCCGAGTCAGACGAAGAAGAAGATGCTGACCCCTCGTCGCACAGCCCACCGACCAACCTGCTCGATGCCAGCCACACCGAGTCGCCACCTGAGGTGACGTACGCACCTGGGGAGTTCCCAGAGAGCGGGGTCGTCATATTCGGATCCGAGAATCGCGTACCACGTCAGGTAGGCCTCTCGATGCCGTTCACGCGGCCGATTCTCAATCTCCGTGATCCATTCAATATGTGGGCATCGGTCGTGCAGTATAGCCGCAAGGCCGACAAAGCCTTCGCTGAGCAGCACAACGCCGGGCCGCAGCAGATGCGTCAGCGCCCGATACAGTTCCTCATCCCAGCTGAGCACCTCTCCCGCGTCTGGTGCGCGTGCGCGAAGGAGTTCCTCGGTGAGACGAACTTCCTGGGCGATACGGCGATCAAGATCAACTACAATGAATGGCACAGTGATGTGAACTACCGGCGGTCCCTGGCGACAGAGGAGTTCGGTCGGCCCTTCGATGATCGGGGTAAGGACAACATCCCTGTGCACGGTGCGGGCAGTTCATTCGACGGGCGCGAGAAGAAGGACCGCGATTACCTCAACCGGTGGATCGCCGTCTTTCAGGATGAACGCTTCTATCGGGTGATCCGGGCGAACCTCGATCTGTTCGAGTACGCCGAGCGGATCTGGCCCGAGTTGACCCACGATGTTGCCCGAGCTGTCAATGTCGAGAATCGTTGACTCCTCTTGACAGATTGAGTGCTATTAACTACTGTTTGCTCGGAGGCGAGTAGATGCCAACTATCGTTGAGCAACTGATCAGCCGGGCCAGTCAGCTCAGTCAGATGGGGCAGCTGGACGAGTCGTTGAAGAAAGCGTTTGAGGCTATCGACCACGACCCTCGCAATACCACTGCACTCTTTCTCGCCGCTAATACCGCTTATAAGCTCGGGGATGCGGCCAAGGCCGTTGAGCTGGTGAAGCGCGTGGTAGAGATCGAGCCGGAGAACGCTGACGCCTGGTATAACCTGGGAATGTTCCATAACGCGCTCAACGATCCGAAGGCGTCGATGGAGGCCCACAAGCAGGCGCTGACACACAACCCCGAGCACGTCGACGCCCTGGTCAATTTCGGAGGTATATTAGGCCGCTCTGGTTACTTCGAGACCGCCTTCCGGGCACTCAAACTGGCAACACGCCTTGACCCGACGAGCGTCGTCGCAGCCAATACCTTCGCAAACGTACTCAAGGAGGCGGGGCTGAACAACGACGCCCTCAAGGCCTATGAGCGTACCATCAACCTGAATCCGAACCTGCACGGGGCCTACTCAAACGTCTGCTATCTCCAGCAGTTCAACGCTGCTCACGGCCTTCGAGACCTTCACGAGATCCACCAGGAGTGGGGTAAGCGTTTTTGCGACCCCTGCACCTACGCGTGGCCGGCTCACCAAAACGAGAAAGATCCTGACCGCCCACTGCGGGTTGGGTTTATCTCCGAGGATTTTCGTCATCATACCGTCGGTCATTATCTCATCGATGTCTTCGAGCACCTTCCTCCTGACATAGAGCCGTACTGCTATTCCCTCTCGACGCAGGCTGACGACGTTACCGATCGCTTCCGTGCTCGTGCGCACGTTTATGCAGACGTGGCGACCGCCACCGATGACGAGTTGTTCGACCGTATCATGGCGGATCAGATCGATGTCCTCTTCGACCTGAGCGGCCACACGTCGGGGAACCGGCTGCGCATGCTCTGTCGGAAGCCTGCTCCCGTGCAGCTCTCCTGGCTCGGCTACGTTGGTACCCTGGGCATCAAAGCCATCGACTACGTCATCGCCAGCCACGCGAGTGTTCCGGAGGGGAGCGAGTACTATTTCACCGAGGGCGTCCTGCGTTTTCCGGCTCCGTATCCGCACCAGTGTTACAGCCCCGGGTGTTTCGGTGAGGTTGAGATCGGTCCGGTCCCGAGTGAGGAGAATGGGTATGTGACCTACGGGAGCTTCAGCAATATCTCGAAGCTCAACCCTGAGGTCATTGTCACGTGGTCGAAAATTCTTATGCGGGATGAGACATCACGGCTTCTACTCAAGAGTTCCGCGTTCAAGTCTGAGTTCACGTGCAAGCGTATCCGTGACACGTTCGAGGTTTTCGGGGTCGGCGGGGAACGTATCCTACTCGAACCCTTCACGCCACCGCCAGCGGCGTTCGAGACCTATAATAAGATCGACGTTGTTCTCGACCCGTGGCCCTTCAGCGGGTGCACGACGACTTGCGAGGCGCTATGGATGGGCGTGCCTATTGTCACGAAGCCTGGCGCGAGTGAGGCGAGTAGGCACACGACCAGCTTTTTGGTTGGAGCCGGCTTGATCGACAGCATTACCAGCTCTGTGGGCGAATACGTGTCGACTGCGGTGCGGCTGGGTGCGGATACGAAGCGGCGTACTCATCTACGACAACAACTTCGGCCACTGCTCCTCTCGTCGCCGGTGTGCGACGCCGAGAAGTATGGCCATATGCTCAGCGACCTGATTCGTCAGGCATGGAAGGAATGGTGTGGCTAACCCCGATCCACGTCTTATAGAATCTCGCAAACTGCTCGATACAGACCCGGCCAAGGCCGGTGAGATAGCTGACGTCCTCATCGAAGAGGAGGTTGAGCTGACGAATGCGCGACTCGTCAAAGGTCTTTCCATGATGAAGACCGGGCAGCTTATGGAGGCCGGTGATTTCTTCCTCTCCCATGGCGAGGATGCGGGTGAGTTCTATATCAACGCAGCCGCCGCGTACAGGCAGGCAGGGGAAGAGAAGAGCGAGATAGGTGCGCTCACGCAGCTGTTGGCGTTAGTCAATCCAGCGCATGAGGCCTCGTACCAACGGCTGGCTAACTGGGCGAAAGAGCACAAAGAATGGCTTCTGGCGCGTAAGGCCTTTTACGTGCTGTTCGAAATCGATCCGACAAATTTCTTCACCGTCTTTTCACTCGCAGTCGCGTGCAAGGAGTTGAGGCAGTTTGAGCAGGGCGTCACCTATTATCTCAAGGCGGTTGAGATGACTGACGACCCCAAGAGTAGGGCAGGGGCTTACTCGCACATCGCTGGGATCTATAAGGACAGTGGGCAGCAGGAGAAGGCCCGCACGTATTTCGAAAAGACCTACGAGGACGATCCGACTCCCAACGCCTGCTCCAACCTGATCATGCACATGCAGTACATGTACTCGGTCGACCTGCAGGAGTTCTACGACAAGTGCCGCGAATACAACGACCGCTTCCTACACGACATGGTCCGCTACCAGCACCCGCTCAAAGCTCTCGACCCAGGGAAGGCGCAGACCGGCTTACGGATCGGTTTCATGTCGGGCGACTTCATTGGCCACAGTCTTGTGCACCTGATGCTGGAGCCGATCAAGCGACTCGCCGAGGTGGCGCCACAACACACCCTCACCTGCTATCATAACCGTGACGTTGAAGATTCCTTCTCAGAGCAGTACAAGGCTGCGGTGCATCAGTGGGTCAACGTCAAGAAGATGAGCGACGATGAGGTGGCTGAGCGCATCTACTCCGAAGATAACATCGACGTGTTGGTTGACCTCGCGGGCCACACCGCTGGCAATCGTCTGCCGGTATTCGGTCGGAAGCCCGCTCCGGTACAGGTAGGGTGGATCTCGGGCATGATGACTCCCCCTGCTATCGAGACGATCAATTACTTCATGACCGACCCACATATCCGGCCGGAAAGCGCCAAGCGTATTTGCGCCGAGAAGCTCATAGACCTGCCCTCGACGTGTACCTACTTTCCGGCCCACGAGGCCCCAGAGGTCGGGCCGCTGCCAGCTGACCGCAACGGCTATGTGACCTTCGGGTCGTTCAACAACCCGTGCAAGATCAGTGACCCGGTGCTCAGCCTCTGGGCGTCCTGTCTGCGAAAGGTGTCCAACTCGCGTATTCACATCAAGGTCTACGGGAAGGACCACGAGCGCAGTATCCGCGCGAAGCTGCGTAAGCTGGGGATCGCGGATAACAGGGTCACCTATATCTATAACCTTCCGAGTACCCAGGCGGTGATGGCTTACGTCACCGAGAAGCTGGATATCTTCCTCGATACCTTCCCCTGCGCGGGAATGCTCACCTCCGCCGAGTCCATGTGGATGGGCTGCCCCGTGGTCACACTCTACGGCGACACCTTCCTGCATAACCAGAGCTGGACCCTGATTGCCCAGGCCGGCCTTCAGGACGAATTGGGGGCGACCTCGACTGAGCAGTTCGTCGAGCGGGTCGAGGCGCTGTGCGATAATTTCAGCCGTTTACGCGAGATTCGGTCGACTATCCGGGAGCGGATGGGTGCAACGGCGGTGCGAGATCCACTCAAGCTGGCTACCTGCATTATCAAGGGCATCGAGTGGACCTGGGAGGACTGGTGTAACAGCCGCAAGCCGCTTCAGCGACTGTCGCTGTACGGCGACGTCCCTCGTGCAGTCATGTAGCTTGTATGGCAAGGGAGAGTGGTGTAAGTTATACGCTCACTTGGAGCTATTCATGCCTCGCACTCCTCTCGGTTACTACCGCCGCAACCCGTTCATGCGCTACGGCTACGGTGCCTTCGCCAACTACCGCCTCGCCTCCGTGACCCGTGGTGTCGGCAACGCCGCTGCCCAGGACGGCTCTTCGTCGCCGCTGAGCGGCGATACCGACCTGACTGTCACCCAGACCGCCCCGACGGCTGCCGGCAACCCGTCCATCGCTGGTCGTGGTTCGTGGCCCGGTGAGGCTGGTACCAGCAGCGGCAACATGAGCGCCGTCCGCCCTGAGGGCGGCATCGCCGTGTCCTGGACCGCAGCGGTCGGCGGCATCGGCCCTGGCGTCTACCCCCGCGTGACCCCCGCCTCTTCGCCGATCAACGCCACTGTGGACGTGGCTGTCGATCATGGAGATGGCAGCAGCGACAACTTCACCGGCTTCGCTGATACGGTCGATCACGACTACACGGCGGCCGGCACCTATACCCCGAAGCTGGTCGTCACCGATCAGCTGGGCCGTGTTTCGACCCAGCCGTTCGCCACAGGCGCGATCACGGTCGTGGCTGATACGACCGACCCGTCCTTCACCGCTGGTCCCACCGGCTCTGATGGTGGCGCTCAGACCATCGACGTTGGCTTCACCGTTGATGACAACGGCACCCTCTACGCGGTGGTCGTACCTGCTGACGACGCCGCTCCCTCGATCGCCGAAGTCATCGCCGGTACCGCTTCCGGCGGTGGGGCAGCCGAAGCTAGTGGCGACGAAGCTGTCGTGGCCACTACCCCCGGTACGCTCACTGGCCTGACCCCAACCTCGGGCGCTGGCACCTACGACGTCTATGTCGTCATGTCTGATGAAGAGGGTAACACCCAGTCTGGTGCCCCGACGCTCATTGAGGATGTGGTCGTAGCCTAGTCACTAGCCACACTCTCTTGAATACGCAAGGGCACTCGCTATTGTTGCGAGTGCCCTTCCCTCCCCGCAAGAGGAGATGGTTGAGGACCTGCTAGCTATTGTACATACATTTTCGTGCAGATTGTACGGACTGCGTAACTATAAGAAGCAAATCAAAGACGCCCTTAAATGATCAAAGCCCATAAGATTAGACTGATTCCAAATAATGTTCAACGAGGACACTTGCAACAATGTTGTGGTGTTGCTCGATTCGCATTTAACTGGGCTTTAGCTAGGTGGAATAGTTGTTATGCAGCAGGGGTTAAAGTTAACGTTAATCAGTTAGATAAAGACTTCAACAAGTGTAAGAAGCTATTATTCCCTTGGGCCTATGACGTTACTAAATCCGCAGGACAGAACGCAATCAAGTCTAACCTTAAGTCTGCTTTTGATAAGTTCTTCAAGAAAACCGGCAAGTATCCTAGGTTCAAGCGAAAAGGCATCCATGACGCCTTTAAGATTAACAACGACCAGTTTGCCGTATTTGAGAAAGTCATCAAGTTACCTAAACTAGGCAAAGTGAAGATGGCCGAAAAACTCAGGTTCCACGGAAAGATACTCTCTGCTACAATCAGCAAAGATGTGGATCAGTGGTTCGTGTCCATAACAGTTGAGATACCAGATATTGAAGTACAGAAGTCGGGGTCTATCGGCATTGATCTTGGGATTAAAACAGCAATTGTTACTAGTGATGGGCAGTTCTTTGATGCACCTAAGCCATTAAAAAGGTTTACTAAGAAGCTGGCTAAAGCCCAAAGGTCCCTATCTCGTAAAGTCAAAGGCTCCAAGAACCGATCTAAGCAGCGTACAAGAGTTGCTAAAATCCACCGTAAGATCCGAAGGATCAGACAAGATTGGATTCATAAAGTAACAACAACACTCAGCAAAAACCAAGTTGTGTGTATGGAAGATTTAGCAGTAAGTAACATGATGAAAAATCACTGCTTATCTAAAGCTATTAGTGATATGGGGTGGTACGAGATTTACCGACAACTAAGCTACAAGACCACGGTAGTGAAGATAAATAGATTTGTGCCATCTTCAAAAACGTGTAACGAGTGCGGTATAATTCAGACTATGCCTTTGTCAGAACGAACGTTTGCATGCGTTTGTGGTTACGAATGTGATCGTGACCTGAATGCAGCAAAGAACATACATACCCTCGGCTTGAGGGAATTTGAAGCCTGTGGACAGACAAGCTCTGGCGAAGATCTTTTCGATCTACGTGAAACTAGTCTGGTTGAAGCAGGAACTACTCATCAAAGCTTAAACGCTTTGAGTAAGAAATAGAAAGCAGTTCATGTTCGGCACCGTAGACGAAACCCGACCCTATTCCGTTATCACCGTCAGAGAGCCGGTGAAGATCATGCCCCTACGCCGAGCACCTCTCGCTCCTGGCGTCTATAAGATCCAAGGCGATATTCGTGGTAAACTGGGGCATGTACGTGATCGACGGCTCCAGGCTAGCAACATCTTTACGGTCGACTACGTCGAAGGCGAGCCCAGGGAGAAATACGAGACGTCTCTTATTTCTCCCGAGGTATCCGAGATCGTTAGCCCGGAGTCAGAGCGGGCTATCACCGAGGAGGTTCCGAAGACCCTCCCTGGTGTCGAGAGCCAGCTGTCTAAGCCGAAGGTCAAGGAGGTCGAAGAGGAGCCCTTAGAGGCACCTACATCTGAGAAGCCCAAGCGTAAGCGCCGTACCCGTAAGGCGAAGAAAGATGAAGCGAAAGTTGTTGATCCGCAGCCCATCACACCTGACGCGGTCGAGCCCAACCCTTATGAGGCATCTGCGGCCCCTGCCAAGCCCCCGGTGGAAAACACACCTCCAACTACAGTTGAGCCACCTGAAGCCAAGGAGCCGGATGTAGCTGATCCCATCAGCGATGACGCGGCCGAAGAGTTCGATCTGGGCGATTTAGACGACGTTGACGAACCGCCACCGACTGCTGATGAGGAGGATGTCCCTGCCGCACGTGAGCGGACGCGGACACGATCCAGCTGATTGCGGGCCTAGCGGGCGTAGGTAAGGTAGTGGCATGAAAGCCACGCATATCGCCATCGCCCGTGGGTTTGCTAGCCACGCATCTGACTCGATGCAGAAGTCGGCCTCCTTGCATAAGGAGGCCGGCCGTCGTTGGTTGGAAGACCATGACCTCATTAAACTGTGTAAGCTCTTCAAGAAGAAGCAGCGCAAGTAGGAGTCATAAATGACCGCTCCAGTGATCCAGTCGGTCCAGTACACGGGCACGACACTCTACATCATCTTCGATCGTGCGGTGGCAAACGTCTCCGACCTGAGCGCCTTCACCTTTACGGTGACCCCTGGTCCGTCGGTCATCACACCGGCGTTCAGCTCGATCGACCAGAACGCGGTCATCGGTACCCTGGCCGTGCCCATCGGTGCGAGCGAGACACTGACCGTCGACTATACCGACCCGGGTGCGGGTGCCACCCAGGTGCAGGAGGCTGCTGCTCCCAACGATCCGGTGGCGACCTTCGCAGGTGAGGTGGCCGTTGGCTACTACAGCCCAGCGGTCGTTCGCAGGGCGCAGGTTGCGGCCAACGCTGTCAATGACGCCGTCACGATCTTCTTTGGCGAGCCTGTCAGTGCGACTGCGGGCGACCTGATTGACGGCTTCACCATCGAGTACAACGACACGGCCCTGGATCTGACGGGTGCTTCCGCGTCACTGAACGCTGATCAGACCGAGTTGACCATCCTGACTGGTGTGAACCCGCTCTACAGCGACACGGTCGATGTCATCTACAGTGGCACGGGCGAGCTATACAGCTGGCCCACCGGGGTTGTGGCGGCGTTCACGCTCAACGACATCGACAACGATTCGACCGATGGCCTGCCCACCAGCGCCTACCCGCAGAGCTTCGTCATCAAGAAGGAGCTGGCCATCACTGGCTCCGTCGTGACGCCGTGTTTGCAAGTCATTCTCAACCCGGTCGATATCGATATCGTCAAGAAGTACGGCCTGATCACCGCCTACACAGGTGGCACCTTCGGTATCACGGTTGGCAACCCGTCGGGCATCACCGTTGTCGGCGGCCAGGAGTCGATCGTCGACGGGGCCGAGATCTGCATCAACTTCACCAACAGCACCGACACGAAGTATGCCACCGACGCCGCTACCGAGTGGCAGAACACGGTGACCGATCGCATCGCTGTCGAGCTTGGTAAGCTCCGTGCAACCGACCAGAGCATCACGTTGGCGAACGACACGGTCGAGGCGGTGTAACCATGGGGAGGCTCGGTAAGCTGGCAGCGGACTGGAGTGCGGGCACTCCCTGGGCGGGGTTGAGCGGGGCCCCAGGCGCTCTTGCTCGCACGGTGACTAATCCAATCCCCGGCGTATCTACGTTGGGTGAGCTTGGTGCACGTGGGGTGGACTGGGCCCTCGGGGCTGATTCGCAGCCCCAGTCTCTTGCTCCGTGGGGTCTTCGTAGGACTCCGGCTGGCAGAGCCCTCCCTCAGGAGGAGCTGCCGGCTTTACGCCCCCCAGAGCCCTTTGTGCCCGAGCCTTGGGTATGGGACCCGCCAGACATGTCGGGGCTGGGTGAGAACGAAGTCTCGACCGCCAAAGCCATCACTGAAGTTCTGAAGCTCCAGGATGCAGATCTTTCAGATGACTTCCCGCAGTTTGCCAGCACGCTCGGGCAAATATCAACTGTTCTCACCGACAGTCAGCGTGACTGGATATCAGCGGCCCTATCAAGCCGACTGGGTAGCATGCAGCCAGAATACCGTGACCTGGTTACGGAGTCGATGCGTCAGGAGCCCGGGATTGCAAACTCTCTGGCGGGTGCGCTTGGGGGCGAGGCTGTGGCTGACATAGGCAGGGCGCTCAACCCTGTCTCCGCCGAGGATCAGGTACAGACACAAGTCGCCGAGGCCGGTAGGCAGCGTGAGCAGGCGCTCGCTCGTCAGGCAGCCATGAGGGACGAGCAGGCGAAGCGGGATGCAGCCTGGCAGAAGCGCCGTGAGGAGCAGATCGCGGGCCGTGGGCAGCCACGTGAGGACGCAGTTGCAGGCCCTACCGAGGTGGAGGATGTAGCCGCAGGGTCTGCTGAGGAGCAGGAAGAAGCCAAGAAGGAGCAGAGAGGCGGGGCTGAGCAGGACGCGGCAGCTGTAGCGCAGACTTCATACCCTGAGGGCGTCACGCATCGTGATCGTTGGGGCAACTACTATAAGCAAGATGGGAAGACTGGTCGCATCTCGCGGTATGCGGTCGACCCACGGACCGGTGAACCACAGTGGTACGGCATGGGCAATCTGTCACCTGCCGCGTCCTCTGAGCGCCAGGCACATAAGCAACAAGAGCTGGCCCGCCTAAAGCGCCGCGAGCAGCAGAGCATGTCTCGACACAGCGAAAGCGATATGCGGCCGTTCGCCGATCCTATGGAAGCCGCTCGCAGTCGCATCGGTTTTCGCGGTATCAACGAGCCCACGGCCCGCGAGAGGTACTTCCAGAGTCGGGGAGTGCAGGGGCAGGACGCGCGACGCGAGGCCCGCATGAACGATCCGCGCTATGTCGCGAACCTGGTGCGGTCTTACGACGCTGTCGGGCAGCCACTCCCCGATCACCTCCAACAGCGCATTAGTCGGATGGAGCAGCAGACGCCTGACTACCGCGATCGGATGGAGGCCCACATGATCGCTGACGAAGGCATGCGCCGTACGAAGAACCCTCAGCAGTTCAACCGCACTCAGGCGTATGGTAGCGCCCTCAAGGGTGTGCAGCAGAACCGTGCTGCGCCCAAGCCCATCGGCGGGGCGGGCAAGAAGACACGGACAGACGCTGCGGGCAATACCCAGATGGAGTCGAATAATGCTGACCTTGGCAGTCTGATGGCGAAACAGGCTGCGCACAACATGCGGCTCGGCCAGGGCTTTGGTAGTACCGGACTTCGTATTGGCGAGCGCGTTCGCAACCCCTTCGGCGGCATGGTCGGAACGCCCTCGGCCCTGAAGCGTGGCTATCGGGGCAGAGGATTATCTGGTGCCGCCGACGGCCGTAGTGCCAAGAATCGGGTGCGTAACCGATACTCGAACCCGGCTGTGAAGTCTGTGAGGGGCGCCACTCCTGAGGAGATGGTCAAAAACTACCTGAGGAATTACAGCAGCGGACCGGGCCCGGTCGCCGGAGGTGGCTACGGTCACGCGTCAGAACTGCGCGGCTCCGGTAGCGCCGGACGGGGTTCTTTGCGGCCACCGTACGAGCGCCCTGCACAGCGTCAAAACCGTCCGGGTGCGCTCGGTAGCTTCGGTATCAAGATGTTGAACCCTGAGCAGGACTACTGGGCGTCGCATAAGAAACCCGGCAGACGTAGACTGTAGGAGTCGGAATGATTTCACCTATCGAGGTAGCGCCCGCGTCGGCTCCTGGTCAGATCAAGGTCACCCGCGTCACCCAGCAGGCGAGGAAGCAGCTCGTCTTTCAGCTGACGGATGACAGTGGTAAGGCCCTCGATCTCAAGGCAGAGGTCGAGAACCCGCCCGCCGAGGTTGCCGATTGGTTCCCCCAGAAGCAGGCTGAGGGTGGCTACGTCAAGGTTCGCCTGCGCTCGCAGGCGCCCGGCTCGGTGCTTTCCGGAGGCCCGGCGTTCGACATCGAAGGCACGATCCTGGACCAAGAGGCGCACCGGGGTTTTGTCGAGTTTCAGTTGGAGACCGGCGACACCCCCACCGCAGGTATCTACGAGTGCTACATCGAGCGGTACATCCCCAACGGCGACCAGCCTAATCAGGCTGGCGATGGCTGGCGTATCGACACCTGGCCGATGCTCTTGGCGGTGGAGCCCACCGCGATGGGGCTGCTCAACGAGCACGTCAACGGCCCGCTTCTGATCCCTGAGGTGCGGCTGGCACTGCTCGACGTCGACAACCAGAACGATGGCGCACCGTTCAGCAGCCTGCTCGACGACACCGAGTTCACCGATGTCGATATCATTTTCGCTCAGCGCCGCGTGGTGCAGAAGTGGAATGAGACCCCGCCGCCGGTGTCCCTGTATACCACCAACAACTTTCCGTACAGGTATCACTGGCTGGAGGCGACCACAGGCCACCTCCTGCTTATGAGCGCCTCCCGCTATCGCCGCAACCGACTGGCGTATCAGGCCGGCGGCGTCGCTATCGACGATCAGTCGAAGGCGGATGAGTATGAGCGTGCGGGACAGATCAAGCTACAGCAGTTCGATGAGTGGATGCGGAACGAGAAGTACCGTATCAACATGGACCGCTGCTGGGGAGTTGGGCTGTAATGGCCGTTGATGTTCTTGGTGGTGCAGCGGTTGTCGGGTCGGAGGTGCTTTACAACCTCCTCGTCAACCGGCAGCTCACGCAGCACGCCTCCTCCGAGACGGAAGGCGAGAAGCCCCTGACATCCGCGCAGCGTAAGAAGCTGCTCAAGGACATCGGTGCGCACAAGGACACCCCGATCATCTTTGCTCCGAAGGGCGCGGATGACTACGGCCAGGGGAGCGGATACCTCGATCCCGACACGGCCAAGGAGGTCATGGCCGCCGCCCCACACAGCGGCAAGCTTATCTTCGGGAAGAAGCACAAACCGGCGATAGAGCACGGCGCTATTATTACCGGCCGTAAGGCGAACCCAGCTATCCTTGCTCACGAGGCGGGTCACGCGGCCGATATCCAGCAGAATAAGCGCTCACGGTGGCCATATGCGCTGGGCAAGCTTATCGCCCCGCTAGCGGGAGGTATTGGAGGCTACTACCTCGGCGCTCAGCATGGCCCCCTAGCCGGCATGGGGCTCGGTACCCTTGGTACGCTCGCGCTCGGCTCGCCTGTTCTCTGGCAGGAGTATCAGGCCAGCCGTCGCGCTGACGAAGCCCTGGGCAAGGATAAGAAGCGCAACCCCTGGAAGCGTCGTAGCCGCTTAGGGGCCGCGTTCGGCACCTATCTCGGCGCGATGGCTGTTCCCGCTCTTGCGGGCGGTGCTATTGGTGCCTGGCGAGGAGGCCACTTTGACTGAGCCGACTGGTAACCCCCGCCCTGGCGTGCGAAGAGTCTTCAAACGCCTGACGGTTGATGTCCACTTCAATCCGATCGTGAACCGCCGCGTCCTCGTGGAGTGGGCGCTGGATGAGTCCTTCATCGAAGAGGGGCCCTACACGTTCACCCTCTACTGGTCCGAGTCGCCGACAGCCGATATCTGGGTCCCCATCTGTGAGGTCATTGATCAGCCGTGGGCCTACGATACCAACCCGCGTCTTCCGCTCGGGAAGGGCACAGACTTCTTCTATCGGGTCGTGCTTGAAGACGGTAACGGTAATCTCTACCAGTCGCAGGCGGTCAACGGTACGAGCTACTGGGGCCGCTACGACTGGACCCTGGCACGGGAGATCATTCGCAAAGAGATCATGCTCATGCGCAAGCGTACGGGCGTGAAGGGGTACCTCTACAAGCGCCGTGCCTTTGGCGACCCGTGCCCGTGCACCGAACCTGTGACGGGCCAGATCAATGACCCGAACTGCGATAGCTGTTACGGCACGAGTTATGTCGGCGGCTATTATGAGCCCTTCGAGTACTGGGTGACCATCAACCCGAGCCAACACATCAGGAAGCTCGACGCGGAGGCGGGCCTGATAACGGAGAACATCGAGACGGTGCGTGGGCTCGCCTATCCGTCTCCTGAATCGAACGACTTCTGGGTGAACGCGGCGACCGACCAGCGTTACGTCGTGATGAGCGGCATCACCGCCCTGGCGCTTCACCGTGGTATTCCGCTTATTCTGCAGTTGCGCCTCCAGGAGCGGAGCCGCAGCGATGCGATGTACAAGCTGCCACTCCCATGCGGGGGTGCACATGCCGTATCGTAAGCAGAAGGGGAAGAAGCCGCCTCAGAAGTCGCCCAAGAAGCCTGCTTTGCCTGAGAAGGAATCAGGCCAAAATAAACAGCAGGGCAAGCGCCTGGTGACGAAGCGTCATCGGGTGGTACCCCGGGTGAGGTTCTGATGCCGAAGCGGAATGACGGTAACGAGCAAGACCTACGCGTTCGACCTGAACTCGATGCGAAGTCGTTGGATGGCGACAACCCTTACGATGGCAACTCGTGTGAGACCGCCGGAGAGCAGGTCGACCTGAACCCCAATACGGGGGAGCCGTGCACGTCACCGCCCTGTGAGATCGACACGCCTGACGGGACGCTGGAGTTCGACTGGCAGGATACCGCAGCTGTCTGCCCGTCTGGGTATAGTCCGCTGGAGGTCGACAAGCTGTACATGAACATCCTGAAGAACCACTTCAGCGATCCTGACAAGATCATGGACCCGTATCTCAAGGATTACACCTACAGTACTATCTCACGCGATAACAATATCCGTATCGTCATGAACACCGACTTCGACAGCACTCAGCCAGACACGTTTCCCGCGCTGGTGATCAAGCGGGGTCGGCAGCGCATGCAGCGCGTGGTGATGGGTGATCGGGGCGAGGCAGGAACACCGCTGCAGGGCATGCCCCATTACGTACGCTTCATGCAAGGTAGCCACCGGGTGCTCTGCCTGGGCCAGACTGACGGGCATACCGAGCGCCTGGCCTTCGAGGTCTTCACGCTGCTCAACTGTCTGAGCCCTAACATTCGATCCGACCTGCCTATGCACGATTTCCAGGTGTCGGATCTCTCCGAGATCGGCCTGATCGACGACCTCGGCAATACCCTAGGCGTAGCTGTTGAAAGCATTTACACCTATGAGTATGGTTGGACTTTGAAGGAAGTCGCGCCAACTTTACATATCGCTCGCGCTCGAACGACGGTCGAGCTGGAGCAGGTCTCATTGGAGCAATAGAATGCCACGCTGCGAACCTGTTGAACGCACTACGCTGCTCGCCAACTTTCTTACGATGCCGAGTGAGGTGGTCGACAACCTCCGCACGCTCATCGTCGGGCCCGACTACGCGGCGCGTAAGGCTGACCCCGACACCGGCACCAACTTCATTGGTGCGTATGAGGAAACGACGGGCGTGGCAAGCACGTGGCCAAGCCTCTCGGTAGGCGAGGTGCTCGACACCACGACTGCTGAGGTATTTGTCAGCCAGTGCCTGGTGCGCTTCTTCTTGGAGAACATCGCATCGCCGAACGCGAGCAACGGGGTACAGAACGGCGCGTTCCCCAACGAGATCATCCACGACAGCGGCTCCACCATCTGGGCCGGCTCCTCTCGTACGGGCAACGTGCCCACCGATGTCATCGTGGGCGACCACATCTACCTGACCACCGACAACGCGGGAGCCAACGCGTTCGAGACGACGGTTACCGGGTTCAAATACACCACCGGCAACCCGACCGTACTGGTTCTGGCTGACAACCTTCCTGCCGCGTTCACCGGGGGTGCCTTCTTCAATATCAACGTCGACGAGATCGTTGCTGAGCAGACCCTCGCCGACTCCGACTTCACCGCCACGGCCGCGTCGATCACGGTCAGTGCTGGGGTGACGGTTTCGACCACCCGCACGGGTGGTGCGACGCCGATCTATAGCGGCACATCGCCCTACTCGCAGACCTACGTCAACTACCGCGCCATCCGGCAGACCAACGTTTCCAGCATCATTTCCCTGAGCACCACGGCCGAGCTGGATACCTACTTCGTCGGCTGGGAGTTCCCGGAGAGCGGCCTCGGGTTCGCCATGGCCCGCGCGCTCGCCCCACAAGGTGGCACAGCGACCCTACCCACCGTTCTTGGTGCGGCGATAGCGACCAACGATGCTGCAGGCTGGGGCGACACTCTGAGTCGCGTGCGGCGTCGTACCGACTGGTACACACTCGCTCCGCTGACCACCGATAGTGCCATCCATACGTTGGTGACCAACACGCTCTCGGATCGCGATTCCCTGGGTCTCGTCAGCCGGGCGTTCCTGGCCTTGGAACTGACCGAGACGGAGAATCTGTTCACGGGGACCGAGGCTGTGGTGGTCAGTGGGGGCGGTGACCTGACTCTGACGACCACCAACCCTATCTTCCTCACCGCGATCGCCGGCGACACGGTCACGACCAACATCGGTACCTTCACAATCGCTTCGAAGACCAGTAATCAGGAAGTCGTGGTGACCACCGCTGCTACAGGTTCGACAACGGTCACCTCGGTCGATCACTCCCTGACTGTGAGCGAGCAGACCACCGACTACGGTACCCGGGCCCAGGCTTTCGCCAATCGCGCTGTCAGCGTGATCTTCCCACCCGATCCGACCTGGAACGGTACGGTCGTCGAAGGCTTCCTCTACGCTGCTGCCTCTGCGGGTCTGCGGGGCTACACGACGCCCCATCAGAGCCTGCGCGGGGTGGTGATGGAGGATAGTTGGGCGGTTCCGCAATCGACCTACGAGTTCCTGGGTGAGCTGGACGCTTTGGCCGTCTACGGCTGTCATGTCAGCCAGGACTGCGACGGTGATGCTGGTGTACTCTTCGCCAACACGACCGACCAGAGCACGACCGAGGACCGCACCGAGGGCCTTGTCGCCAACGCCGACGCGGTCACCCGCTACTTCAACGACCTGGTAGCCTGCTTCGCCGGGCGTACGAAGGTCACCCTCGATACGCTTTCTGAGCTGCGTGCCACCGCCAGTACTGGCGTCGAGTTCCTGAAGAGCCAGACCTCGGTCGCGGGCTTCGGCTCCATCATTGTCGATGGTACCGTCGGTGCACCGTTCCAGGACCCGAATAACCTGGATACGGTTGTCCTTCCGGTCAGCGTTACGCTCTCCGCGACGCTTGAATACATTACCGTCAATATCGCCGTCACCTTGGAAGTCGTTTAGGAGTAACTCATGGCGAACGTAACCTGTACAGGCCGCACGGTTGAGGGTGTCATTCGTGGGACGAACTTCCGCGTGTCAGGTATTTCCGATGCTGCTCAAGGTCTCGTTCAGCAGTTCCAACTGCAGTTCCAGCGCCGCCTCAGCCGCGTCTACGACCTGTCGAGCCCAGGATTCTACTACATCGAGGGGCCGCCGGAGGGCCAGGTGTCCTTCACCAAGGTCGTGGGACCGAAGGGTGCCCCGAAGCTGACCTGTGAGTGCACCCCGACCGATATCGTTCTCGATGCTGGCCAGACGTTGTGTTATCCCGACAGCGAGTTCGACGCGGTGTATACGCTGAAAAATGCGCTGCCGTTCGGCCTCAACGGCCAGGGTAACGCCAACAACTTCCTGATCATCTTCGGCATCAGCTACATGTTCAACGATATTGCGTAATGTCCGGTAACCCAGGGTACGTAGGCCTACCTAAAACCCCGGGACTTCCTCCAAATCGCTACACCGATCTGGGGAGGTTTCCTCAGGCGCTTTCTATCGTCCGTGGCACTGTCATCGGTGCTTACCAGGGGTCGAACTACTACGATGTCGCCTCTGAGGTAGGCCGTGTAGAGGCGTTTGGTCTTGGGGCGGGTACAGGCCTTCTTGGCTCGATGGACGCGTCGGGTTTCCTCCCTGGCGAGCAGGTATTCGTTGCGGTGTCGCCATCTGCGCCAGCGATGAACGCCTTTATCGTTGGTCGAGCCGATTATGCCCGCGCGGGCAACTACGAGCGGCAGTTCCCACTCCTGGTCTATCCGCAGGTGGCGGGCTTCAAGCCGACACAGCGATTCTCAGGTAAAGCCTACTCGAACTTTCCGCGCCTGCGGAACTTCAATAGTGGCCTGCTCGATGTGGTCGATGGTGAGTGGGTCCAGCATAACATGATGGGCGGTGCCCTGGGCATCGAAATGTTCCGGTCCTTCTTACAGGCCGGCCCAATGTGTGGTGTCTATGCCTACAGCGAAGATCAGCATCTGAAACTCGTCGCAGCTCGTCTGTCGATTGAAACGCTCCATGGTAAGTCGGAAACACTCGACCTGGGTGGCTCGACAGTCGACGTCAACAAGAAGTACTACTACCTAGGCGACCAGGGCTCCGGCTGGCAGGGGCAGAAGCAGACATACGACGGTGTCATCTTCTCAGGCGATAACGAGTTTCTCACCTACCCTGATGGCACGAACGGGTCTGACTCCCGTGAGAGCACCTCTGACGAAGGGTCGGGCCAGAGTCGCGTAGCACTCGTTCATGAGCACAAGGGTGTCGACGGCAGCTATATCCTCTCTGCGGCCTCGTCGGTCACGCTCCAGAAGACGCTGAGTATTCCCATCCCCATCGATGTCGTCGAGGCTGAGGCCTTCGAGACCGAGGACGAGGTTGCGGCGGTAGTCGAAGAGGGCGAAGAAGCCGCTGAAGGAGAAGAGGACAACGGCGAGGAAGAGGAGACCAGCAGGTGCTGTGCCTCTGCCACGCTGACGCCCGACCCGAAGTCTGCGCTCTGCAAGAGCACCAGCACCGGTGAGGAAGACGAGTGCGAGTCAGTCGTGAAGGGCCCGTACTACGACTCCTTCAATAGCACGCACCCTCTGGCGTTTGCGATGAACGCCCGAGGTATGGCGGATCGGTTGATTTGGAACGTGCTCGCAGGCGCTCTCAACCTATGCCGCTACGTAGTCGCTGATAAGCCTAGCTCCATCTATGGTGCTGGAGAGGCGGACGTAGGCGAGCGCACAAACGCTCAGCTGAACTTCAACCCCGACCCGGGCATGTGGAAGAACATGCCCCAGACGGTGAGGCTGGCTATCGCCCCGACCGGGGAGTCGAAGCGGGTCTACTGGGGGCGGGCGCTCATCACGATCACAGAGGATGGCTCGATCGTGATGCAGGACGCCCATGGTAGCTCGATCATGCTGAGCGGTGGCAACATCTACCTGTCCGCCAACCACGACGTGATCAGCGTCGCCGGGCGTAACAAGCTCGATGTAGCTGGGCGTGACATGGGACAGCGAGCTGGCCGCCACCTGGATCTCGCAGCCAACGAGGGTCGCCTCACGGCCATCGCAGCCGGGCAGGCGACACTGGCGGGTGGTCTCGACGGCCATGGTGGTGTGCTCATCGAATCGAAGGGCGAGTATGGTGGCGCCGATGCTGCTGGCGAGAACCCGCCCACGGCGGGTGGTGTAACCATCAAGGCCAAACACATGGTAGGCCTGAAGGCACCAAATCTGACACTTCAAGCCAAGGGCACTGGCTGGAACTCCAACGATGGCGAGCCGGGCCACCTGTACATCGACGTCGGTACAAGTGTCGAGATCAACTGTGGTGACTACGGGACCATACCTTACTACTCGATTGGCAATACCTTCGAGGCCTACCCAACGTCAGACGCTGCCCTCATGATGGGTAATCGTGGCGTTGTCCTCGACGGCAACATGTGGATCAAGAAGAACCTCTTCTACAATAAGCAGTTTTATCATGATGAGCGTAGTCAGGGTGGCGTTGGGTACCGTTTCGACGGAATACGGCAGACGATGCCGGTCGCGCAGAAGGCGATGATGGACTTCGCCTGCTCGCCGCTGGTCATGGGTAATAATTTCACGGCCAAGTGGCTCTCGTCGGCGCAGTACACGATCAACAGCGCTCTCTACTTCCAGCTCCCCGAACCTGAGTGGCAGATCCGCGCGAAGGGTGCCCTCGACGAACGTAGTAGTGTCTTGCAAGCACTGATGATTGATAATACTGTTGAGTCTACGTCACCGTTCCCGGGCAGCGAGGCTTGGACCGACTACGGTATGGCTACTGGTGGCTACACCGAGACCGCAGACTTCAACGAAGAGCCCGATATCGACATGAATATCGGTGAGGCCGCTCTCGACGGGGGCCTCCTGAAGGGAATCTAATGGCTGCACCGTCTGATGATGAGTTAGAAGCTCTCTCAAGCCCACGTATCGTCGCCCCTGGTGGGGAGACCATGCCTGATCCCGAGGAAGCGGTTGTCGAGCGCGCTCAGGTGATCCTCAACGAGGCCAATGATGGCCAAAGCTTCTCCACCGTATCCGAGGACGGGGTGGCCACAGAAACGCCTGTTGTGGCAAAATATGAGGGCATCACGGCTCAGCAGAAGATCGATTTCATGGCCCATGTGCTGGGCGGGCACGAGTACAAGGTTACGTACATGATCTTCGGGACCACCGAGGTGACCTTTCGGGTGCTGACACCTGTGAAGGAGCAGTTTCTGGCTGATCTGGTCTCCTTCGATGTCGAGAACGGGCTTGTTGATAAAGGCCGCAAGAAGCTGCAGTACTACAAGTATGCTATGGCAATGAGCCTCTACTCGATGGGAGGTATGAAGCAGGACGTCTTTCCGCAGGTCTCGGAGGCCAACAGCGCGCGAAACACCTACAACGCGTGGCTTGCTTCGGAGCCCGGTGGCAGGTATCGCGTGCTCGATCAGCTGTATCACAGGTTCGTTACCGAGCTGGATGAGATGTACCGAAGGGCCGATGACCCGGATTTTTGGCCGACCCCGTCATAGCCGTAGGTCTCTACGGCGAAACACGGGGATTCCTCTCTTTCGCTGACTACACACCGACACGCTCCGGGAAGGCCGGGCTGCGGATGCGCATGCGGGCGGCGAAGCAGGAGATGGACTCGAAAGTAGCTCAGGTAGAGGCCGAGTGGCGCTTCGCTGAACTCTCGATTCAGGGCGTTTCCATCGATGCTGCCCGCAGTGAGGCGAAGGAGGCTCGACAGCGTTACGAGTCGTTTATCAAGCCGTGGCTGCAGCGTACGTCGAAGCGTCGCGCCACTGACGACCTCGACCTCGTGGCGAGCTGGTATATCATGTACCGACCTGACGTACTGCGTCGCTTGGGGGTGGATTTTGGCAAGATTGAACCCGTTCCTCAGTGACGGCGACGAGGACCCTCTCGATCGGTTACCCCCGATTGGCGCTCTCGGCGATGAAGACCTCGCGGAGGCCGAATCCCGTATGGCTGGTGAAGTCATCGAAGGCGTGGCCGGCATGAGTAGCGAGGGGTCGATTGACTTCGACATCGAGGAGGAGCCGCAGGCGTCGCAGGAGGCACCCATGGGCGACGTCCCAGTCAACGACGACCCAGCTGGTGCGGAAGCGGACGAGAGCGCCATGGCGGACCTGGAGAGCGAATTCATAGACGAAGTGGATACCTCACCCCCTCCGTCGGCGGATGTGGAGGTGTCACAGGGGTCGATGGCATCAGGCGCCGACCTGATGGCCGAGGCCCTCGACGGAGACCCCCTGTTCAATAACAAGATAGCTGAGAAGATAGACCAGCAGATGAATGAACGAGTGGATGCACGGCGAGACGAAGAAGTTGCCTCACGGCAGCTTGAGCAGCTGGTCGGTAATGCCATTCACAGTGAGCTGGGCGGTCTGATCACCTTCCGTCCACCTCTGCGACACGGACAGGGGGTTGGCTAATGGCATCTCTATGTTCTTCGGCTGGTGGGCGGTTGATCCAGATCAGTAGGACCAACAACGCTTCTCCCATATCCATATCCCTCTCTTACGGTGACGGGCCGACGCAGCTCACCAGACTGGGTGTCGCTGTCAGCGTTCAGGCGGATCAGAAGGTGCAGGCTCAGTTTCAGAACGCACTTAACGATGCGATTTTCGTAACACCTTTTGGTGACGCACCGGGCCAGATCCGCGTGACATTCGTAGCCAACCGCCTCTGTCGGGACAGCGGTGCGGGTTTCGAGGTCATCCAGCACTATCTCGACCGCCGCCTTCGCCCAGGTAACACCTCCAGTAAAGACCCGGCCACCGTGACGATTGGCCCCGGCGCCTTCCGTGCCTTCCTCACCAGTATCCTGATCAGTGGCAACACCTCTGATACACCAATCGTACAGGGTACGCTCGTCTTCACTGCGTGGCCGTCATGATCAACTCCTTCCTCATCAGCCTTCAGAACAGCGGCACCCAGCCTGTGAACCCCAGCTCGGTCGTCGGCGACGTCTTGTGGCCTGACCCAGTTGAGGTCAAGACGTACACCGGCGCCGCTAGTGATGTATTGCGAACCCTCTTCGACGCGAAGACAGGCCTCGATAAGTTTCTCCTGGCGATCCAGTACCTCTGGGTGGTCGAAGAGAGCGTGCTTGCAGATCGGATCACTTCCGACGACCCAAGGGTCACCTACACCCAGGAGCAGCTCGAAGGTCAGTTCATCGACCAAGTAGACTGGGGCCAGTCGGTTAGCTACGTGCTGCAAGAGCTGGATACAGCCGCGCCCCTGACCTTCCTTGAGGGAGATCTCCTCTCGGTCTACCGTTCGAGTCTTTCCCCTCTGGATCACTTGGCGGCGTTGATCTGTTACTACGGGTTGCGCGATGACTGATTCGGTCGTCGTACCAGTTCACTTGACGCTCCAGATAGACGGTGGGGGTGGCTATCAGCTGCAGGGCGTGCAGATGACCTACGCCCCTAATGGCGTGAATGCCTGCCGCGCGTCATTGGCTGTCGGTCGTAATGAAGAAAGTGACCTGGTTGACCTCGATATATCCCACGGTGCGCTGGCCCGTATATGGGTCGAGTCGACATTCCTACCGGTGCAGTTCACTGGTGCTCAGCCTGGCGTACCCTTCAGCGGCGGCAACTTCGGCCGCCTTCTGTCAGACCGTGCTTACATCCTCTTCGAGGGTCGGGTCGACGACTGGGGCCCGACAACGCTGCGTTCCGGGGCGTTTGCCGTCGAGGTACGCCTCTTCGGCCGCATGGCCGACATCGCCAGCGGCACATTGCAGACGAGCAATATCATACCCAAGTCGTATCTCGACACGAAGATCAAGTATCCCTGGGGACAAGGTGTCGATGACAACGGTCTGATCAGGCTTTCCGAGGCGCTCGGGAGCACCGGCTTCTGGCCGGCACTTCGTGAGTCGCTCTCTCGTGTGGCGACAACGGGTGCGACTGTTGACGCCGCCCTAGAGAGTAGTGTTACGCGTACGATCTATGACGCCTTCGGGACTGACATCAACGCCATGGCAGCAGAGCGCCTATCGAGTATTCGTGGCGAGCTACGATGGAGGGATACCGTCGCGCCATCTGTTCCGGCCATTGTCGCCCACCTGAACCAACAGCTGCGGATGAACTGGTTCTACGGTTCGTTCCTCGACTCGATCATGGCCATCGGCGAACAGCTGATGTTCAAACTCGTCGAGTACGGGCGCCCGAGCGGCAACCAACGGCCCGGGCTCGCGGTCGTGCCTTACCACCCCTTCTGGTCCCGTACTGACCAGTACGCAGAGCTGACCCCTAACAGCTGGGATAGCTTCCAGTGGGCAGTGGAGGGGTATCAGAACTACTCGGGCGCGGTCCTTGTAGGGAGCACCGGCAATGAGCAGTCGGTTGGGGCGAATGGTACCGGCGAGGGGATAGTGGTCGGGCTAGGCAGGATTCCCAGCTTTCAATATGGCCGTGTACACGTCGGCCCCGCCCCAGGCTTCATGTCTGTCATGACCTCTGCTATGGAGTCGGGTGGCGATGACGAGGCCCGCAGTAGTAAAGCCCAGGAGTACAGAATCCAGCTGGGTGAAGAAGAGCTTGCCTATCAGCTCCGTGCGGCGTACGGGGACGCGTACGCGAGGATCATGGCGTTGAACCTCAACTACGAGGGTCGCCGTTGCCGCGTGACGAGCCCCTGTGTGCGCACGGATATCGGTCCGCTCTCAGCAGTTGCCGTGCGCTTCCCAGATATCCCGGAGGTTCAGGCGGGCGCCGACACGGGCGCGCTTGGCGTTTTCGGATCGGTTCAGGCGGTCACGATTTCTATCGACGCGACCCGGAACTTCGCGCAAACTATCTATGACATAGGATACGTTCGGTCGCGTCGGCAGCAGAGTGAGATCGATGACCTTCATTCCCGTGGTCTGCTCCCCCATCCGTTCTTCCGGGATAACTTCACCCTGGCTCGACTCGATCGAGACCCATTTGAGGCAGGTTTCTTCTGATGGCTGAACAGGTGACCATTCAAGACGCGTTCGACGAGACCTGGGGCAAGAAGAAGAAGCCCAAGGAATGGGAAGACGCTTACGAGAAGTGGCGTCAGGATCAGTCGCAGGCTGAGCTGCAGAACGTCGTGAAACGTCTTCAGCCGGTCGTCGACTCGGCTATCAATCGATACGTGGGTCAGAAAGCACCCCCGACGGTGCGTCAGCGCGCCCGCATACTCACCGCGAAGGCCGTGCAGTCGTATGACCCGGACAGGGGCGCAGGGTTGAATACGCACGTTTACAACCAGCTCCGCGCGCTGCAGCGCATGTCGCCAGGCATCTCAGACCCCTTCGCACCGCCCGAGCGCTTTCGACGCCAACAGACGGATATCAAACAGGCCACTGACAAGATGTTTGAGGAGTTGGGTCGCGATCCGACCGATGAGGAGATCGCCGACGTCACCGGGCTACCCTCGTCCCGGGTACAGAAGGTGCGTAACCGTATGCGGGCCCGCATCCCCCTGTCGGTGTACGAAGACTCGTTCGACGACGATGATGAATCCCCAGATGTAGTGGGCAGCGAGCGCACGAAGTACGACGAGTGGATAGACGCCGTTTACGAGGACCTGGGGGAGATCGACCGGTTGATCCTGATGTACCGCACCGGGTACCGGAACGCCGATGTCCTGAGTAACCAGGAGATCGCGATGCGGCTGAATATAAGCCCGGCAGCGGTGAGTCAGCGGGCTCGACGTATCCAGCAGCGGTTGGACCAGTTCCATGCCCCTGCATGAGGACACCCTTGCCTTCCTAGAAGCCAGGAACGCGCTGCGCGAGCAGTTGCGAGCCGCTCTCAAGGGCGAGACCACAGAAGACGGCAGCGGGGATCTCCTTGAGCCCCAGCAGCGGGAGATTGGCGACCCGCTAACCCCGTGCACCGTACCCGCTCGGGAGAGCAGCGAAGGTGAAGGCGAGTGTGAGATCGGCGACTTGCCGTACTTCGAGTGCCTCCGAGACGTCAACGGCTGGCCGAACTCCGCAGGCCTCTATGAGACTCTCTGGGACGCGCTCTCGAAGGAAGACGACGCCAATAATGTCGGCGACGAGCAGATACGCCTCATGAGGCAGATCAATGTGCTGGAGTCGTATCGGAAGATGCTGCTCCATAAGAAGCAGAACGTAGGCCACTATCTCGCTGCGTGGTGCCAGGCGCTCGACAAGGAGCCCCAGTCCTACGACGAGCTACAGCGGCTGATGCTCAACCAGTCTATCGGCCAGGTGGTCGAGCCAGAAGAAGACGACGAAACCGAAGAAGACGAGGAGGCACCGCCCTAGGCTGGCAAAACCTGATCCTGGGGTGAGAATACGAACATGGCACAGTACGATCTGGACCTTAGCTTCGATGGGTCGCTCTACGCGCTTGAGGATCCCATCACCGATGCGTTGGACCGCATGCGCAATCGGTTCCGCGTTCAGTTCCTGTCGTATCGCACCAGCGACGGTCGTGGGTGCACGTTCTACAGCGAGCTGAAGCGAGGCCAGGTACGCACCAACTCCGACATCGCCTCGTTGTTTGCGCTGAGTGCGTCCGAAATCATCACGAGCATGCGCCTCCTCCAGGATGATATCTACCCGAACCGGGCGGTGCTGAACGACTTCTCGGTTTCAGACTCTCGTACGATTGAGCTGACATTCACGCTCTACACGACCGAAGGCAACATCGTAGATAACATCGAGGTGACCGAGTGAGTACCGAACCAACTGCTATCAATGAGGGCCTCACGCAGGAGGACCTCGACGCCGCTACGACGTCGAATCGGGCCATTCTGCAGGAGCGCTTCCCGGATCTCGACATCTCCATAGGTGGGCCGGTCGATAGCCTTCTGGTCGATGGTGCTGCAGTGGTCACAGCGCGTAACGATTCCGACGTCGATACTGCGTATCTGTACATGCAGCTTCAGGCTATCGCTAACGGTGAAGTCGAGGCCTCAGACGAGGACGTCGATCGCCTGATGGCGAACTACTTCCTGACTCGCTATGAGGCGACCCCAGCCGCTGGTGACGTGGTCTTCGTAGTCCGTGACAACATCAACTACACCTTCCAGTCGGGGTATCGCCTTCGCACGGCGGATGAGAGCTACCAGCTCGCCAGCACCTATAACATCTACCCAGTCGGTACGACGGGCATCGACTTCGCGATCGCGACCAACGTCGAGATCGAACAGGTCTACGACTCTGAGACCGGGTACTCCTACCGCTTCACGTTGCCGATCAAATCCCTTGACGCGGAGGCGACAGCGGTCCTGGTGTCGGGCGACCGTCTGACTGCCGACCAGGGGTTCGATGGTCTTGGCTATATCGAGGCCAGCACCAACTTCAGTGGCGGCTTCGCGGCCGAAACCAACGAGGAGTTCGTCGCCCGCGCCCTGGAGGGCATCACCGCCCGTACCCTCGGTGGGCAGGACCACATCAACGCCATCGCCGAAGACACCGTTCAGCGCTCCAACGCAAATGCGATAGGTACCGGCGACCCGATGATGACCCGTGACCGCAACAACGTCTACAACCTGCCTACTGGCGGGAAGGTCGATATCTACGTGAAGTCGGGGGCCATCGCTTCAACAAGCTACGCCGACGTTACCGGGGTCGTACAGAGCACGGTGACGCGTACGGTGCGCATCACCCTGACTCGCGCTCAGAGCGCGGGCGTCTATCGGCAGGACGTGCTTCCGCTGTATCTGACGACAGCCCCGACGATCACGAGTGGAGGGCTTGCCATCCAGTCGATCACCCATCTGACCTGGACCGACCCCGGTGGGTTCAATCCTGAGATGCCGGATGAATACGATCGGGCCTTCTCGGCCCGTCAGCAGCTCCAGATCGACTTCATTGACGACCGTCAGGACGCTGGGGGCGACATCGTCACGATGACTGCCCCTGGCCAGGAGCTGGAAGACACCTACCAGGTCTCCACCGAGTATCAGCCTGGCACCTTGGCACAGGACACAGCGATGCTCGATGACGCGGTGCGCCCGCCGGGCACCGACGCACTGGTGAAGGCAGCGGTCCCATGCATCAGCGCGGTCGGCGTGACATGCACCAAGCCCGTCGACTACAATGGTCCGATCGGAAGCGCAATAGCGGCTGAGTTGGCCTCGTCTATCAACCAGCTGCCGATCGCCACTTCGTTCATCGACTCGTTGACTATCTCGGCCCTGGTGCGGAACATTGAGCCGAGCCTGACGGTGACGTCGGTCTCGCTTTCAGGTACGATCTACGGCCAAGACAACGTCAACATCTCGCTGTCGCCCGTGGCCGGTCGCATGACCATCCCGACGAACACGGCAGCCAAGGTGTCGCCGCGAAACACCTACTTCACAACCACCTCAACGCTGACGACGGTGACCCTTGTTTGATTCAGACGCGCTTATTCAGACAGCTCTGACAGACCCCGAGCAGACGTGGGAGCTGCTCGACTCGTTCTGGCGTCAAGAGACCCAACAGGACACCCGCGACCTCGTCCACTATCAGGCGTGGGCGACGCTCTTGTGTGAGCTGAACGTACACGCCCGCGCACAGCATTTCCTCAAGGCTCAGACCGTTCCGGTCAACGATACGGGCACGTGGCAGGAGTCGACGCTCAACATCCCGTGGTTCCCGATCGTTCTTTATCGGGATCGGCTGGTGAACCAGTCTTTCGTGCTCTACGGTGGGGGCTTCCTCTACGACACTCCGCCCGAGATCCTCTATGGTGAGGAGAGCGGCGTCCCCCGATTCCTGCTTCCCCTCCAGCGTCCCTGGCGGTCGATCTCCAACTTCTGCGATGCGGTGACCACCACGAAGGTCGTCATCGATCAGTCACAGTTCGAGTTCAACCCGCTGACCGGCGAGGTCGTCTTCAGTGTCGACCCGTTCACGCTGATCACGGCGAAGACCGATACCGACGGCCGTGAATACATCGTGCTCTGGACGCGGAACCCAGAGATCGACCTGAATGTGCCATTCGACTGGACCGGCTGGGTGGTCAAATACGACCGGGTGAGCCTCGACCGCTATGCCGAGAGCCTGAAGTACATCTGGGAGCTGGTGCTCCTCGGGCCGAGCTTGGGCCGCTACAAAGAGGGCATGATGACCTCGATGGGCTTCCCCTTCGCAGCCCGTAACGGTCAGATTGAGTGGGTGACCAACGACGGCTACCAGCTCTTGATCTCTGACGGCCAGGAGGTCTATAAGGCGATCGACGCCGATGTGAACGCCACCGTTGTGGGAGGTGATCTGGTACAGGTTGGTGACCCCCTTACAGACGGGGTCACCTTCATGGAGTACCCGCAGGTGATGTCTGCGACGTTCGATGACATCCCTGGTCTGGCGATCGACGTTCCGCTCTCGACGGGTGTCGTAGCCAAGCTCATCTTCGCCAACACGGCCGTCGAGTGGACCTATGAAGCCGGTCGCCCTTCCGAGTTCCGTTTCCCGGTTGGTGGCGCCCCATCTGAGATTGAGCAGTTCTGGGTGGACGTTGACACCTTCGCCACGGCGAATGGCATCGACTTCCAGACCATCTTCAGCTTGAGCATACCCGTCAGCCCTGGCCCGACCGGGGACGCGGTCAACCCGATGCAGCGGATCATCGAGGATCTGCTGCATAACAGCGTCTTTGTCGTCTCCGTTGAGCTGGCGGATATGCCCTTCAACCCGGGCGGCTTCCATGACCGCGCACGCCAGTTACTGCCCTACGACGTGCTGATCGTGCTCCAGCAGCACGTCGGTGATGTCTCGGATGCCTACGATCTGGGCGCCAACACTTCCGAGACCGTAACTGCTGGCTATAATATAGACGCCCCAATCGAGACGATCTCCGTGTCGGGCAGTGGCACCGATCTCACCTACTTCGACTACGTACCCCTGGTGGTGACCTCATGAACGATTCACTCTCCCTCGACAAGCTGTTGACCGGCTATGTCAAAGTCTGGAACGAAGCTGGGGATGTCGTCTACGGCACGAACCTCGTGGTCTACACCGGCGGCGACATCATTGCACAGCTGTTAGCTGGCAACAATGAGTACCGGATCAGCCACATGTATTTCGGCTACGAAAACACTGCGGGTGCGCCATCCTTCGCAGCCCCGGCACGCACGGACACCGCCGCCTTCTTCAGTGGCCTGGTAGCTCCGCAAGACTATCTGCGTGCCCCGACGCTGGAGCCCACGATCCTGACGGCGGCTGACGCCAACCACAACTACAACCGAGCGACGTTCACGTCTATTGCCGTGAGCAGTGTTGGCGAGAATGGCACCCCCTTCAGTGCGGGTAACAACTCGAAGGTGGCGACCCTTGGGCTGGTCGCAGCGCCCACCGGTCTGACGGCTGGCGACGTGCTCTACGCTCGCTACAACCTGGGCACAGCCCTCCCGGCTGCTGGCAGCGGGCAGGTTTCTGCTACTTGGGCCACGGAGGCTGACTAATGGCCGTTTTCACCCCTACTGTTCGTACGATCGCTGACGGCACTGCAGTCAACGCGGCGAATACCAATGGACCGATTTCCGACCTGACTCAGCGCACGAACTGGCTGAAGGATCAGATCACGTCGCTCACGGCTGGAGAGCAGCTCCTGCTGCGGAGCCGCACGGTTCAGAGCAGCCTGGTGCCTGGCGACGTCGTCTACTTCAACAACACGACCAGTCAGTACGAAGGTGCGCTGGCTGATGTTGACGAGGCGAATGTCTCGCAGGCGGCTGACTCCGCCTTCTGGCAGGGCGTTATCCAGGCCGCTTCGGGCACCGATGGCGACATCGTCATGTCAGGTGCTGAGACCAAGACGCAGGTGGTGTGGGCCAGCGCCATGGAAGACGGCACCTTCGCTGCGGGCGACCTCTTCCTGAGCGCCACGCTCCCAGGCAAGATGACCACCGAACCGGGCAGTGCGGGTATCTATATCGGCAACATGAAGGATGACGGTGCTGGTAACGGGGAGCTGATCATTCGCGCAGGGAACCCGGCCAACTACCTGCAGCACGTTCACTACGAGCGCTTCCTGCTGGGTAAGCCGGCTGGCTCGGTTGTCGATCCAGCTTTCGGAGCGACGCAGGTCATCACGACCCCCAACACGGCTCAACAGGGTTGGCTTCCGGCCAACGTCACCTACTTCCCCGGTTTCGTTGTCGGCGTGCAGATACCGACTGGCGCCGTGTATGGCTATAACCTCACCCACCCGAGCGAGACATCGCTCAACGAGGTCTTCCCGCTGGTGCCGCCTGATAATGCCCAGTTCGCTCAGGAGGGCGTCATCCTTGGCAGCGGCCAGATCGTCGCCAACGCATATGGTCTCTGGTGGATGGATAACAGCTACGGCAACGCTCCGTGGCCGGTCGATTACAACGCAAGCCCCACCGCCAGCGACATAACCCTCTGGACCGCCCGTCTGGTGGCCTCGACGTCTATCCTGGATCTGGTCACCCAGTCGGTCATCAACTCCCTCGATAACGGTGGGATCGATACCATCGCCGTGGCGGGTATCATGAGCGCCAATAATGACGATCTGGGCGTGAGTGGTACGGAAGGCGATGCCGTCAACGGCTGGCAGGGGGTCGTCACCCTGACTAACAGTGGTGTCACAGGTATGCGTATAGGCCGTGGCCTCGGCATCTCTGCCCCGTCGGGTGATAACACCACCGGTTACAAGGGCCTCGCCGACCTGGAGTTTGACGCCGACCTGGCAGGCACCCATCTCTTCACACGGCTTGACGCGGCCAATACCGATCCCGACGAGAAGATGCAGTTGGTGACCACCAATGGTGTTTCGTCAGGCACTTCACTGGCTGCATATGGCCACCGCCTCGGCGCGATCGCAACCGACTACATAGACTTCCTGCTGCTCGCGGGCAGCACGCTGGTAGCCGCAACCGACTACCGCGTCGTGTTGACGCTGCAGGCCTGTGTCGACACCGTTGCTGGCGTACCTGCAGCCGGGGAAGTCCGGGTGACCTTCTACCGCCTCGTCAATGGCAGCCCTGTGAGTACCACGCAGCAGCAGCTCTCGACGGTGGCCTCGTTCAACACCGGTCTGCCGGGGCAGCTTCAGACGGCCACGATCGGACCGCTCGCGAGCGTCGTCGTGAGGCAGAACGACCAGATGCTGGTGCGCATCACCAACTCAACTGGTACGCCACTCCCCTCCGACACCTTCCGACTGGTGGCCGTGACCTACAATCTGGATGAGACATGACCTACTCTGTCACCTTTGATAAGAGCATCACCCTGAGCGCTGATCCGGCCTTTGCCCCCTCGCCGGTCAGGGCTCAGCTCACCGTGACAGGTGTCGTGGGGTTTAGCGACCTCGGTGTCTTCACATTCATGATCAACCAGGTGACGAATACACCCGAATACAACCACGTCGCGACCCCGCAGGACCTGCAAGACTATAACTTCCAGGTACCTGGGGATGACACCTTCGTGCGTGAGAGTGCGATCGATCTCTACTACGAGACCGCCTCTGCTGCCGAGGATGGCCTGGAAGACATCGAGGCACGGATCCTGCTCCTCTGCAATGACATGGATACGCTCGACGACTTCGGTACTCCGGTCTCGGTGACGATCAGCTCGACGTGAAGACCGTCGGCGTCGACGTCCCCTACATCACCCGGCTGGCCAAGAACAGCGCCTATAACTGGATGGGGTCGCTGAGGCCTCTGCGGATACACCTTCTCCGCTCGACACCGAAGCGACGCTGCGCTGCGTGTCGTCAACCCCTACCGAAGCTGAGCGACGATCTGGTCAACACCATCACAACGAGTATGCGCTTCCGCTCAGATCTCATCGAACTGAAGAAGCGGTTGCGCGCCGACAGGCTTATCGTGAGTGTTGGGCCGCTCAGGCTCTCGATTTAGACAGGTCGAACAGGTCGTCCCGCACCATATCCTTGTAGAGCGTAATGGTCCTACCGTCTTCGGTCTCGACCCGCACCACGCCATCATCCCCGTAGCGCAGCTTCCGCTTACACCGGGTGTTACCCTGGGCGTCAGTCTCGCAGAACTGCTCTGATTCTGCGGGCTCCTTCTGGCTGTATTCTTCTTCGGCAGCCAGGTAGTCCTCGAACTCAGGACCATGCTTCTCCAGGTGGGTATCCCTATTGGCGTCAGAGGTCCAGGCCGCCTCTTTGGGCTGCAGGTCGATACCGAGGCTCATCAGTTGCTGTAGCAGCTCGATAGCGGTCTTTTCGATCCACTGATCAACCTCGTCTGCACGCGCCTGAGCAGATCCCCACGCGCCGGCGTAGTACTGCGCATCGTCGTGCCCTTCCTTCTTCACAGGGCGCGAAGGGGCGAAGTAGAGTGCCTTGGGGGCGCGATCCATGCCTTCATCGTCGAGAACAACGCGCGCGTACTTACCGATGTGCTTGGTGTACGGGTTTTCCTTATCACGACCCACCGGCTCGGGGTCATTCATCGCCAACTCGGTAACAGCCCAGGCGACCTCGGTGACGGTAGGGATGCCTCGGTCAACACCGACACCAGTACCGTTGAGCGCGTTGACTGTCTCGTCGAAGAAGGCGATATCGCGGTAGACCCGGTCGGTCGACATCGCGGTGATCAGAGCCATCATCTTATCGAAGACTTTTCGGGGCAATTCGACCCCGAAATCTTCCTTCAATTCCATCTGATAGGTCGCCGGGTCCCAGGTCAGTGCCTCGACCCCGTAGAGCATAACGATGATCGCCACCAGGGTGGTGGCAAAGGCTTCCTTCTCACCCGTCAGATAGGGGAGGGCGGCCTCTTTGAAGGCTCTATTCAGCGTCACCATCGTCGTCCTGCTTTCTCTTCGATCACGATCAGGTCGTCGACCTCAGTTTCGGTGGTGGCGCTGTTCTGATCAACTGGTACTTCAGTCGGCCTCTTCTTGGGCGTGATCGTATTGGTCAGATCATCGATGATCTTCATCAGGCCCTCTGAGGGGCTGTCACTCTTGAAGGTCACCTTGATATCGACCACGTCAGAGCGCCTGTGGTCGTGCTGAGAGCCTTTCGGGCACAGTTCGACGTGGTAGGACCCCTTCTTCACTTCGTGGTCTAGGGCGGCGTGTGTGGCCTTCTTGATGGCGTCCAGCTTGAGCTTCACCGAGAGTTCCATCTCCAGTGTGTCGAGCTTGTAACCCCCGGGCTCAATCAGGCTGAGCAGGGGTACATCCATGTAGTGCTCGGGGGCGATGGCAATACGTACCGTTTTTGGTACAAGTGACCCGTCCTCGGCCTTCTCGAAGTAGTGATCGAGCATGTAGAAGTTCTGCTGACCAGCGGTCGTAGCAGCCTTCTGCACGGCGCTCATCACGCCTGCGAGAAGGGCCGAGAACTTCGAGCGCTCAGCCATCTCTTCCTCCTCCTGGGATCTCCCCCAGGGCCACCACCAAGCCATTACTGATCAGCGTTGGGTGTCGGGAGTGCAGGCTGGCCGTCGCTCTTCTTGGCACGGGTAGCCTCATCGACCATGGCATCGAGCACCCGCATCATGCCCTCGGGTGGCCCCGCCCGCTTCGCCAGCACCGAGATGCTGTACTTGGCCCGGGTATCGGTCTTGCGGGTCTGCTCGCTCTTATGCGAGACCTTGCCGTGGACCTTGACGCTGAACGGGCCCCAGCCGATCTTGGCCTCGAAGCCACCCTCACCCGAGGTCGAGCTATGGTCCTCTTCCGAGGTCTCGATCGTCATCTCGAAGTCGATCTGCACTTCTTCGACGTTGAGATTCGGATGGCTGACGAGGGCCAGCAGGGGCACGCTCATCTTACGAACGCGGGTATCGACAACGTTGCCAGCCTCGTCGATGATGTCCTCTTCGTACTCGAAGGGGATCATCACAGCTTTGCCGTTCTCAAGGCCGACGGTCTCGACGAACTCCTTGTAGGCGTGCGAGGCACGGACCTGAGCAGCGATGGCCGCCATGAGCGGTGCGCTGATCATTTTATCGATGGGCAAGCTTTGCAGTGCACCCCCGACTGCCTGTCCGATATTTGCCATGAGAGTCCCCTGAAAGAGTGGGTTAGCGAGCGGCCTTGTCGTAGCTACTAATCGCCTTATCGATCACTCCTTGGAGGTCGTTTTTGGTATGTCGACTCATCGCGTACCCTAGGCCCGCGCCACCCAGCCCGCCAAGACCGCCACCGATGCCGGCACCAATAAGGCCGCCCTCCGCCAGTGCTCCGAGTGTGCTGTCTTCACGCTCCTTCAGCAGGTAGCCGAGTATGGCGCCGGCGCCGCCACCAAGAGTAGCGCCACCAAGGGCGCCTACACCGCCTGTGAGGCCAGCCATCCGACCAGGGTGGTCAGCCACGAAGTGGGCGCCTCGCTCAAGTTGACGACGATTGGGGCCCCAATCGTCGTCAACTTGGCGGTCCTGTGCTGTTTTAGTACTCATTGTGACTCCTTCTATGAAAATAAGAGACGTCTCTTATTTCTTCAGTGGGGGTTGCGACGGTCGGTTCCGGTTCTGCCAGCGTTCGGCCTGTGCCCGAAGCTCAGCGTTGAGGGCCTGATATGGCGTGAGGCCTTCGCGGGTGCCAGCTGCACCCGTGATGCCTTCCCGGTACTGCTGCTGACTTGCCAAGAAGGGCATCGCGTCGTTGTAGTAGCCGTAGCCGGCTCCGCCCAGGCCGCCTATGGCCGCCCCGGCCAGACCACCCTTGAGGGCAGCACCAAGTCCGCTCTCACGGCGGCGCTTCAGCAGGTAGCTGAGCAAGGCCCCTGTTCCTGCACCGATGCCCATGCCCCACGCGCCCCGGTTGTACATCGGAGCCTGGAGCGCTTTGTTCGTAAGGGGGTTGGCGGACCCGCTGCCCACGTTATCAAGGTCCCAGCGGTCGGCGTAGTCCGACACGCCTTGCAGGCCTTCGTCGGCCTGACTGCGCAGTTCTTCGACAGACTGACTCAGCTTCTGGAACATGTTCATGAGGGGCCCTTACGCCAGTCGGGCGAGCAGGTCGGCGTCGCCCTTGGGGAGAGTGGGGAGTACGTCGATCAGGTCGCTCTGGGCCAGCTTCGCCAGCTCAGGGTCGACAGCGGCCAGGGCCTCTTTCGACAGCTCCTCGACATTGACGGTCCTACCATTGGAGAGGTCGACCGCGATCTTCGAGTAACCAGCAATCTTCTCCAGATCACGGGTTGTCGTACCGATGATCTCTTCCGGGAAGTCGATGGTCTTGCAGTAGCCGCTGGTCAGACCGGTGCCGGCGTCGTAGGTCTCAAGCGCCTCCATGGCGATCTTGACCTGGGCATCGTCGTAGCGGAGCTGCTCGTCGTCGATGAGCGGCTCGATGACCTCGGCCAGCTTGGCGTTGAGCGCATCGTTGTCGCACTCGTTGAAACGGCAGACCAGGGCCTCCTCAAGGGTCTCCTTGGTGGGATACCCCATCGCGGCGCTCTTGTGGAGATCCTGGTTGACGAACTCGGGGAAGTTGACCCCAAAGCGCTCGCCACGGGCCAGCAGCTTGGTGGCGGCCTCCTTGCGCCAGGCCATCGGCAGGCGGTCTCGCTGATTGATGAATGCGAGTGCAGCCTGGCGGGTACTGTCTTCGTCATAGGCGGCGAACTTCTTCAGATCGCCCTGTACCAGCGCGAAGTCGGTATCCTTCAGCTCAGCCGGCTTGTACTCAGCGATTTTCTGCACGGCCGCCTTGCACTCATCTGTGATACCCCAGAAGTAGGCGTAGTCGTTACAGCTCTGTAAAACCTCGGCAGATGCCTGCTTTACGTGAGCGGTTACAAACGAGCAGAAGGTTGCATTTCGGTCGTTGAAGGAGTAGTCTTCTCGGGCTAAGGCATTCTTCTCGAATGCATCTTTGCGGCCGAGAATCTCGAAGGCCTTCTCAGGGGATAGCGCGCTCATGTTGGACCCTCACAGCGTCCTGGAGTTGTTGGGCATCGATGCCGGGTGGAGTTATCCGGTCGCAACTAATTGTCCCCTTTGCGGCGGGGGTGGCAAGTTAGAGATCCGGAGCCCTACCCAGGCCCATTGTCGAGAGTGCCACTTTATAGGTGATCTGGTCGAACTTCTAGCCATAAAGCGGTCAGAGTCGCTTGAGGCGGTGTTCGACGAGTTGCGAGAATCGGCTCTGGTAGATTGTGATGAGCGCTTCCGTCGACGGTATCTGACTGAAAAAGCACAGCGAGCGAAGCTGATAGAGCTACTCCGCATCAAGTCTGGTCACCTGCGCCAGGGTGTCTCCGGCGCGATCCGGGCGATCGTCGACGTCTTCCCGTTCCGGGTACCCTTTAAGACTCTCCAGCGGCTGACCCCGCATATCATCCCCCTGCGGGCCGATGATTTCGAAGACATGGGCGTTACACTGCCGAAGTCGGCCAGCTCCTGTCTGAAGTGGTGGAAGCAGTATACCGCGCTCGCCATCCCGTGTTGGGACGGCGTCGATCTGATCGGGTTCTGGCTGCTGACCACCAAGGGCTACAACTACCTCCGCGTGAACGACTATAAGCATGGGTGCGGGGGCAACGGCTTCGCGTTGGTCCCCTCGTTTAGCGACGACTTCTGCGTGGTGGTCGAGGATCCCAAGACCGCCCTGCTCATGACGCTCTGGTCTATGATCGCCGTCAACAGACCTGTCGGCTTCGTCTGCCCCCATGGCATGCGCGACAACGCTGAGACCTACCGTTGTGGCAAGACCGTCTTCTGGTCACCGAGCGGTCAGCTGAACCACTACATCCGCGCGCTGAGCACCCCTGGGGCACTGACGCTCGATCATACCCTCACTCCGTGCGATCCTGAGAAGGACCTCCCCAAGAAGGGCAACTGGGGTCAGTTCGCATACCAGCTCAACGGTGCGCTGCACGCCCACCAGGCACTGGCTCTCTACCTCACCGACCTCAATGTCGCTGATGCGCGACCGGTGCTCTCGAATCGGCCGATCGATATCGGCGACCAGGCGAAGATCAAGGCAGCCGTGACGGGGGCCGATTCCAAGCACATCGAGGACATCTTCGGTGAGAGCCTTCGCGAAGAGAGCGTGATGTGGGATGGGACGATGATCACTGACGCCCCGGAGGGCTGGCGGGTGACCGGGAAAGTCGGTCGCTCGAAACTGATCACCGAGGCGAAGCTCCATCTTGACCAGGTGCGCCCGCAGGGTGACGAGGGCGAGGCACAGGTGCTGGGCACGATCCTCTACCGATCTCCCGACGGCGAGCGTGTCAGCTTCAACTTCAAGGAGAACCTCTCTCGTATCATGGCTAACCCAGGTCGATGGATGCAGGAGAAGGTCATTACGCGGTCGGGGCGGATACCCTACGTAGACCCGGGATGGTCGAAGAGGCTCTTCGCCATCGCCCAGGCCTTCCATGTGCCCACCCCGGTCATGGGCGATCAGGTCTATGGCTGGAGCGACGGTAAGTTGCGCATGCCCTGCTTCACCGTCGATCAGAACAACCTCTACGCCAATCGATCGCTCGTAGAGGGCCCATCCACTCAGATGCCTGAGCCCCTCAGCGAGGGGGAGTGGGAGTCGTTCAAGAGCATATCGTTCTGTCGGGTGGTATTAGCGCTCTTGGGCAACCTCGTGCGCACCTCGCGTGACCGGCAGGGTGTGGGCATCATGCTCACAAACGAGCCGCACACCGTTGTCAGGCTTTCCCAGGCTCTCGGTGTCGAGATCGTCAACAACCCCTCAACCTATGATCTGGAGGAGCACGCCTCCGACCCACTGCCCCTCTTTACCGAGTGGACCGATATCCGACTTGGGCAGGTGCTACGCGCGTCTGATGGCTACAAGAATATGGTGTTGAGTGTCGATAAGCATACCGCCAAGCTGAGCCGCCTACGCCCTGACTGGCTGCACCTGCGTGTTGGCGAGCAGATCGATTATGGTGCGCTACGTACCATCTTCCTCTTCCTGCCACGCCTCCTGCGGAGCCCAGACCTCAACGTCGATTCGGATATGTTCTATCGCGACCTCGCCGACACGCTGGCCACCGACGTTGGTGAGAAGTGTCGGAGGCACCGTATGAACGCGGCTGCGATCGATCTGGATACCCACAACACCTACCGGGGTGGCACTGCGGCGACACGTATCTTGGAAGCCATCTTCTACTGCGTCGAACGCGGCGAGATCAGCCCTACGGTTCGCGATGATGGTATCGTCGTCGTGTCGAAGAACCAAACCCTGCAGGCACTCCTCAACCCGATTATACCGACCCCGTCAATAGATGAGATATCGGGTCGTCTTGAAGACGCCCGATTCCTGGTCGGTGAGGACAGTGTTCAGTGGAACATTGACCGGACGGCCTGGGATCTCAACGTTTCTCTAGTGGGTTGACCGTCGGCAGGTACTTACGCACCTCACAGTTGAAGGTCGTATCAACGTCTCTGACGAACTCGTAGGTGAGCTGCTTCAGGTACGGGCGGTCGGGCCATCCCATCATGAGGTTCATACCTTGGTAAAGACTCAGGGCCGCAACGCCGGTGAGGGCGTCCGGGTGATACTCGGCGAAGAGTCGACGGGCGGGCTCGTCATCTCGAACTTTCCCAAAGCGACCGAGCTGGAGTGCCTCCCAGGTATCGGGGCACTTGTTGAGTGAATCCCAGAAAGCACTGCACGGGAAGTCGCCCCACTCACCCTCGACGAGGACCGATTTGCGGTCGAGCCATTCCTTGACGACTGGGTGGCCCTTCCGACAGCTGATGAGATTGGGCTCCGGGTTTACCGCATCGATGTGGACCCGGAGCTTACTGGTCTCAAACCAGCTGTGGAGTGAACTGGTGAAGAGGGTGTCAATATCGGCGTACATGCCTCCCTCTTCCATAAGGATCTGAGCACGCTTCAGATACGCGATTTCGCTGAAATGTCTAATTGGTTTACCAAGTACCTCCCGGTCGAGACCGGATTTTCGGACTTCTACCCTCCCCGCGACGAGTGGCCACCAGGGGCCACCTATAGGCCCGTCAGCATGGACGACGACATTGGCGTAGGGCTGGGTCTCCAGGCACGACACGAGGCAGAGGTAGTGGAACAGCATGAAGTCGAGTGGTCGACTCCCATCAGCGAGCGGCTTTGTTACGAAGACGAAGTGAATGGTCTTCGGGGGCAGCTCGTTCACCCCTGACGGGTTCGGCCCCTCGCGCTTGATCGCCTCAATAAGGTCCTGCTCGCTGTACTCCTCTGGATGGGCGAGATCGTGTACCTTTCCGATATCTCTCGTGACCCCGTAGAAGGCGCGGAGTTCATTCTCCGGTAGGCTGCTCACCCGCCAACGCTGTACACGCGAGTCGTCTTTATACTTCTTCACTGGGAAGCTGCGTTCGGTGCGATAGTGCACGATGTGAAGGACGGGACCGGTACATTGCAGGATCTTGCCGGAGGCTATACGCGATATCTTGATGATCAGGTCATCGTCTTCGAGGCCCCAGCCCCAGTACAGTTCTGTCATACCGTGAACGTGTTTGAGTACGGCTGTTCTGACCGGGAAGATACCTCCAGCGGTTTTGAACGGCATTTCGAGCACGACATTCTTATCCGGGTTCTCTACAATATGCAGGTAGTCGAGTTGGCCGTCTTGCATACGTCTGAGGTGTTTACGATCGACGTGGAGGACTCGGTTTCCGGGTATGATGGCGTGTATGCTTTTATCTCCCCGTAGCGTTGTAAACAACATCTGCAGTTGGGACAGGCTCACCACAACATCGGCATCCCACAGGGCAGTGTACTCGGTCATCAGCCAGGGGAGTGCGGTGTTGAAGACCCGAGCCTTGTTCCAGACTTCCTCGGGCCGCTGTTTAACAAACAGGTACCGTATGCGGTCGTCGAGCAGTGCTCCCAGTGACGGTCTTTCGCCGTACTCGACGACGATGACATTTTTCATGAACAGACGGTCGAGGAGGTAGGTCGTGAGTATGAGTGCGTTCTCAAGCCGGTCCTGGTGTTCAATAGAGACCGGCATGATAATGGTAAGGTCGTCGAAGTTGGGGGCGCTGAGGTATTTCCGTACAAGGTGGGTATAGGCCGACTCATATTCGAAAATGCGCCATTCGTTGAAATGATGGAGCGTTTTAGCGCAGTGTGTCTGGCAGAGATTTACGACTCGGCTACCGTTGAGGTCAGCGTGGTCATAATAGAATCGTCTACCACCTGTTTTGGTCCAGGCAGCGTGGTCGAGGCGGTCAATCTGTTCGATGCGACGCTCAGGGATGTATTTGTTGAGAATCTTTCCCAGTGCTGTGCTCGCGAAGTGCGCCCACTCCTCGCTGAGGATGTGTCCAGCGTTATCGAGCCATTCGCCGACAATGTGGTGCTTGGGCGGTGCCGACATGATAGACGATATAACGACGTCGCCTTCCTGCTGAACGGTGACCCCATCGAAGTGGAACCAGTGCTCAAGTGAACCGATGAAAAGAGTGTCGAGGTCGGCATAGAGGCCACCCTCCTGGTGGAGGATCTGTGCACGGCCAAGATCAGCTACGCAGGGGTAGTTCTGTATTGGTATGTCGCCGATAGAGTGATCGAAGTCACGTCGGCGCACCTCAACGTCGTCGCGCACCTTCTCCCACCAAGGCCCTGTGATCTCCCCGTCGGTGTGAATGACGACCTTGGCGTATGGCTGGGTTTCCAGGCATGACCTGATGCAGAAGTAATTGTGGAGTAGAAATGGGGCGGGGTCGGCGTCTTGCCCGGCAAGCCGTTTCACCAAGAATATGAAATGGATGGTCGTCGGGATCATGAGACGCCGAAGAGGTCGAGCCATTCGCGTGCGCTACGCTCCCAGCTCGCCTCATCTGAGGCAGCCCACTGAGCGCACTGCTTCCGCATGTTGCGTAGCATATCGGGGTCGGCGAGTGCGTTGGCGATGGCGACAGCACCGGCGTGTGGGTCGACAGCCCGAACAAACTCGTTGGCCGACCAGGGGGCCCATCCGAACTCGGTACAGGGAAGCTCGATCCCACGCCCTGCAACCACGTCGACCCAGATGTGCTCATTCGGGGCGGCGACTACGGTACCGGCTGCGGTCGCCTCTGTAGCGGTGAAGCACCATCCATTGGCGAGGTCGGTGTTGAGCACGATGTCAGCCGCGTTGTATAGGAGGTTGAGGTCCTCGTCGGTAATCATCGTCGAGCCCTCAGCAAAGAAGCCGTCACCCCACAGGACATCCCTATGGGGCATGAGGTCGTTCCCTTCGGCGAGGAGGCTCAACACGATGGGCCGCTGTTCAGACGGCTCACAGGCCATATGAAAATAGCCACGTACGCGACGGGTAGGGAGCAGGTCCTGGAGCTGGCGCAGGAGGGAGCAGGCCTGGGGGAGGCCCTTGCGTCGTGTTTTCTGCCCTGAGATCATGACCAGCAGGTCACCGCTGGATACCTTGTCCCCGAACATCGCCTCACGTATCTCTTCACGACTCGGCTCACCTGCATAGACATCCAGGGGGCGGAAGACACGCGTATCGACCCCAGGCAGAATGGTCGTCACGTTGACCATGGCTTTATAGAGCGCCTTGGGCACGTGGGTGGCCTGATACGCAGCCAGTTCCTTATAGGCCCCGAGGGCCATCCCCGACATGCAGACGAAAAAGTCGAAGTAGGCTGATACCTCAACGTGGCGGGTATCGACGAAGGGACCCTCGATGATGGCGTAGCCGTAGACCAGCTGATCAGGCAGGTTTTCCTGTGTCAGACCAAGGGAGGCGAGCCCGTAGAGGAATTCGATGGTTCCCATGATCCAGATATGGGTGTAGCCGCCCTCGGTGATCGTCTGGCCGAGATGGGGGTAGCGCCGCTCCAGGGTATCGTTACCAGCAGGTACCCAGTACTGGTCAACCCCGTCTACCAGCTCCTCCCCCTCCTGGGGGCCCTCGTAGACGCTCCAGACATCGATCGTCTCAAACGATGACTTCCAGAGGGGTATAAGGGCGGCAGGGATACGGCCATAATGCGTTTTCAACCCCGGCCAGGGGGTTACACAGAGCAGTTTCGCCATGTGGGGACAGTACGTGTGAACGCTCCATACGTCAAGGGCATTGTACTACGGGTACGCCCATCAATATAAGAGACGTCTCTTATATTGATGGTCTTCTCTTCGGAAGGTAGACCGTGTGATAATACAGGATGAGTTCATAGGGGTCGCGTCGTTTCAAATGATCGATAACGAGTGGTGCGCTCATCTCGGGTAGATATTTCTCTCGTAACTCAGACGCGCACATAACTTCACCATGATATTCCACCAACACGCGGTTCGTTCTGTTACGAGCGTTCTCTAGGGGAGTGACCAATCTACAATTACCGGGGCTGTATCCACAGTCATTATCCATGCGGTCGATCTGTACTGCCGGGCGGCCATAGCCAGGCTGCTGTGCTACCCACTCCAGAAATGTTCTCTGATCGTGCCACTCTATACAGACCTCGATGCCTCTACCACCATAGTAGTGGTAAGCAGGTACGTCGGTGTCGTAGCACCTACTCTTCATGCCGTTGAGGATATTCAGCCAGCGCCTACGTATTTCGTCGTCTGCTATGACGTCGGGGGCTATTTTGGCTCTTATGGGGTTGCGCTTCATTCTTTCTGCACGCCTACGCTTACCACACTCTCTGCAGCACGTAGACCTACCAGAGGTGAGGTTGCCGTAGAACATCTCCACTGTTATGCCGCATGAGCATCTTGCAGACACGTAAATAAGGTGCTTACGCTTAGGGGCACCCCCGACAATGGTCCAGTCCCCAAAAGCGGTTCCAATTGTCGGTTTTGGGTGTATTCTCTTACGTGTCATAATTGTAGTATACATAATAGTACGTTGGGTCAACCCCCCGTACCCCCTTCTATTACTGGTTTTACGCCCCCCAGGGGGCTTCAACCCCCTGGCCCGGGTGCCTTAATCATTAAGGTGGATTTCGTATATAATAATAAGGCGAATATATCTATGGATATATGCTGCCTTGGTGGATACACGCTGCCTCTCTTCACGGAGAGGAATCACCAGCACGTATCCCGTTCGCCCGCTAGGAGTACCTGGCGGCATCTTCCTACCTAACGGTGGCAGGATCGGGGCATGAGCCCGGCGGATGAAGTTCAGCAAGTCCAACGCGCGGGTGACCGTGCGGCGCATGAGCGTTAGGGGCGTCGTAGTCAATACGATGTAGCCCGGGGCGAGTTGAACAGCACAGAGCCTAGGGGAGACCCTTGGCGAAGTCCCTCGTGATGGGGAGCCTCTAGCCGCTACGGGTAGGAGGTGTGTTCCGGGGTCCTAGCCCCGTTGGTCTCTGTAATGGGGACGAGTCGTAATCGGTTGGCACCCGGTTACCGGCTTTCGGTATGTGGAACCGACGAGAGTAATCCACAACAGTCAGATCCGGCTTGTAGCGGCCGGAGATCGGGAGAGCCAGCAGGAGATCGGGCCGCCCGCCCACAACGAGCCCTTCGGGGAAATCGTGTCTCTCTGGCGAGTAGCTATGACCGACCGGGTAGCACCGGGAGGATTCAGCTGCTAGTTCCTGGTCGAAAACCAGGTGACCCCGATAATTCGGGTCCCTTCGGGGATAAGGCGGTACCTATTCATACTCCATTGGGGTAGCCGGGTAGGTATGGCTGAAACTTTTTCTTCCCCTGCCTCGTTTCGACGGGGCAGGGATTAGGTCGCCGTATCCGTAAGGTTCCGACGACCCAATCCCTTTGTTGCCGAGCCGGAGCCTGTGCGCCTTTCTCACCAGCCTTTCACCCGGGGATGGGCTCCCGAACGAGACCCTGAAAGGGAAGCATTATGAAACTCGTAGCATCCATGTCCATGGACCTCCTCCAAGGAGGTACCTGGAAGACCCTCGACCCCATGGAGCTGGTCGGCTCCGTGGGGTGGAGTCGCCAGAACCTGCAGCACCTGCTCGACGATCCGAAGGACGTCGAGCTGGCCAGGGCCTACAGCCAGGGGAGCGGCATCGCCGAGCGCGATGTGAACACCCAGGAGTTGGAAAACTTCCGGGAGCCTTAACGAAAAGCTGGGTGAAGCGATTGATGAGGCCGAGTCCATTGAGGCGTTGTGCCAAAACGCTTCAGCGCTTGGGGTTAAGGACATCGTTGAGTTTCTCAACGTAGTCAAGCCAAGTCACTAGTTGCCGTAAAGACAACCCCCCTACCAATAGTGAAAGGTTAAGACATGATTGAATATACAGTTAAGGTTACTGATGAAAAGACTGAGTGGTACTTTGAAGGCAATCGTCATCGTTTAGATGGTCCTGCAATTGAATGTGCAAATGGTCGTAAAGAGTGGTGGGTTGAAGATAGAAAAATGAGTGAAGTCAAGTTTAATAGTCTTGTCAAGGTTAAAGAGTTGAGTGTCAAGGAAATAGAGAAGTTATTAGGTTATCCAGTTAAAGTAATTAAGGAGTAAGACA
>Ga0307980_1000012_pt1 | contig 102252 bp, 89 predicted proteins | sample OrgLakmetage1060_FD_201817 | JGI IMG/M metagenome (GOLD analysis project Ga0307980, IMG submission 201817) | Saline water microbial communities from Organic Lake, Antarctica - #1060 | ecosystem: Environmental > Aquatic > Non-marine Saline and Alkaline > Saline | place: Antarctica: Organic Lake... | reverse complement strand
GTTATTTTCGATATCTTACCTTTCACTTTAGGAATTGGTATCGCTACAGGTGCTGGCATGGGACTCGCTATTGGCACAGCATTTCATCATGCTAATCAAGACAAAGAATAACTCTAATGAAAGCGCTCGGCATAACAACCGAGGCGTCAAACACGGTTCCCTCAAACCAGTCCTCACCACTCGACTATCAAACCCCAAACGAGTACGCGGTTATCACCCGAAGCAATTTGAAATCATTTGGAGGCAGCTTGGGGTGTCACCCGTAGAACCGCCCGAACCGACTGTCGGATAGGTGCTGTGGTTCGGTGTCCGTGCAAAACCCGGAGATTCTCAGTCTCGTTTTTGATTTCTGCAATAGCTATCTTTGCAACGACAGACAGGACCGAACGTGAGCTTTTGACGGTTTGTAATGAGGTTCTTCTAAGACCACCGCATAACAGCCCAGGCCTTGAGGTGTTCTGTCCTCTTGGCAAGTAATTCTGGAGTCCAGTCTCCACTTTTAGTGAAATCTCGAGCAGACTTATATTTTGACATTTCTCTGATTTTCGATTTCTTGTCTCCGTAGGGAAGCTGCGCGACATTTTTGTTCATCTCATCAGTCAGAGGAATTAGATTTCCAGCCTGATGCACAACTCGCTGGTGAATCTTCGAGTCAAATGCTTCCCAACCTTTTTTTGGAAGAGTTTGAGGTAATACATGTTCAATCCAAAGTCTGTTTTTGTAGTCCTCTTTGCCGTGTGTATCCCCGCCAAGACTCCTGTCGTATTCCCAGATGAAGTATTTTCCAATCCCTTTTCCATATAGAGAGTCGTCGAGGAACTTCCGAACTTTTTCATCAGTTGGATACTCGACTGTCTTGATGTTACTCAGGTACTCTCTGACAGCTGTCCCGTTTATTCGACCATCAAGCGAAAACCAAAGACCCTTGAATACGGCATGGAGACCCGTTGGCTCTATGCTGCAGATTGCTCTTCTAACAAGAAAACTTTCCAATTCATGGAGGACATGAACGGCTACATCTTCATCGATATTGCCGGCCCTTGCTTCTAGTAGAACCTTCATTGCGAAAGGGTAAGCTGCTGCGGGCAGAGACATCAGATGGAGATTCATCACGCTTTGGGCAAGTGGCTTGCCGAATCCGCTCTCATTCAATCCAAACACCAAGTCTTGGTAGGGCACCCGAGAAGAACTCAACTCCTTCATGATGTCCTCAGCAAGCCAATCTTTCCAACGGTATCTCAGCGCAGGAAAAACATCATTTTTCTTAAGAGTTGGGTTGATTAGCAACCCCATTGGAAAAAAGAACTTCTCAAAATAGTCTCGTTGCGCTTTATCTCCAGCCTTTGCAAAAGAAGCATAAAAGGGATGCCAGAGTTCAGTGTCTAGCCGCATGGCTTCACTCGGATCCTCTCTCGCTACTCGGCCGAAAATCTCATTTCTCACGAGGTCACCGGTCGTTATTGGTTCTTGCCTACTGTTTAGGCTGTCAAAGATTTTTGGTCCTGCCGATGGGTCCTGAACAACAATCTCAACAGTGCTCAGAGCACCTAGGGCTATCTCCGTCAACTTCAGAAGCTGCTCGATTGAGATTTCGGTCGCGAACTGTCGGAATTTAGTCCTAATTTCCCTATATGTTCTGGAAATTTGGGCCTCACGCTCTCCCAGGCTTGAAAGCTTCCTTCATGAGTAGACCTTCAAATGGGGAGACTTTTCCAGCCCCTCGTTGAAAAGACTGCCCAGAATCTGGTTGAGGTCGTGCCTGTCAGGCATGCTAGGCGAAATCTTCGGCACAAAGTATCCATTATTGGTAGCCAATAGGTACTTGGCAGCTAGAGCGGAAGCTTCATCCAGTTTCTGGTGCTTCAATAACACCGACACGGCAGCACACACAATTAAGTAAATTGTGGTGATTCTCTGCTGGCCGTCTATCACTTCATAGGTATCCAGGTCTGTCGTTCCCCCTGGTCTTCGGTCCATAATTATGGCCCCCATGAAGTGAACGTCCTCTTGCTCTTCGGAGATTCCAATAAGATCCTCAAAAAGCTGTTCGAAGTTTTTCTTTTTCCATGAATACGGTCTCTGAAACGGTGGTATCGCAAACTGCCGGTTGTTACCAAGCATCTCGCCGAAACTGGTTTCATTCTGACTAGTGGTGATTTTTGCGGCCACTGCTCCCCCTTGGTTTCTTCCTAGATTAAACATTAGGTCATATGCCTTCTGTTGACGTTAGCTCTCCAGTCGAAAAACCTCGCAAGTCCACCTGTACCGCCCAGGGCTACTGCCTTAGTGTCCTAATCAGACAGCTAGTACTTTTTTACCCATAGTGGAAACCTTCTATCCAATTCGGCGTAGCAGGCATCCAGAATCTGAACTTTTATACGCTCCAACCATTTTGAGCCTTACCAAATCTTTGAGCTAATGCCCAGGTCCTTTGACGTCTACCCAAGAGTCCAAAATCAGTGTTGAGTTGATTCCCGCAGAGCCAAATTCAGGACGAGTATGCCTTCAGAAATTAGTAATTAAAAGCACTTTTTACGAGGAGGTGCTTTTCACGGGTTGCACGTAGGTTGCACGACGGCTATAAAAAAAACCGGACCCCGCGTGTTTACTGGGCTGTAGGGGTGGGCGATACTGGGTTCGAACCAGCGACCTCTTCCGTGTCAGGGAAGCGCGCTACCACTGCGCCAATCGCCCAGCTGTCATGCTGGAGGTGAAGACGGGATTCGAACCCGTGTACGCGGCTTTGCAGGCCGCTGCCTCGCCTCTCGGCCACTTCACCAGTACAGGGACCTAAGCCACTGAGAGCGGATGACGAGATTCGAACTCGCGACCCCAACCTTGGCAAGGTTGTGCGCTACCACTGCGCCACATCCGCATGTTCTTTTTCAAGAACTAGATAATCATGCCATAAAACTGTTCCCCATGAATGCATAAAGGCGGGAGAAAGATCTCCCGCCTTTATGATTCCTTCAATCTAGTTGTGTTACTTGACCTCTGCGTCCTGACCGAAGCTGTATGCAGCTTCGCCGTGGACAACTGAGTCAACGCCTGCTATTTCATCTTCGCTCTTGACTCTGAAGCCAATGGTCTTCTCGATAGAGAAGCCAATAACAAGAGCAAGTACGAAGCTGTAAGCAAGAACACCGAAGGCGGCAATTGCCTGGACGACCAGCTGTCCGATGTCTCCACCCGTGAACAGTCCAGTGTCAATTGCGAATAGGCCTAGGTACAAAGTTCCAACCAAACCAGAGACCAAGTGGATACCGACCACGTCAAGCGAGTCGTCATAACCGAACTTGAACTTCAAGTCGACCGCAAGCGCAGATAGCACACCTGCTAGGACACCTAGCAATAGTGCGAAGACCGGAGTCACATTTGCACAGGCCGGAGTGATGGCAACAAGTCCTGATACAGCTCCAGAAGCGGCACCCACGGATGTTGCCTTGCCCTCTTTCATCTTTTCAATAACAAGCCAACCAAGGATGGCGGCTGCCGTTGCACCAAGGGTGTTGACAGTAATGAGTCCGACGTTTTCCATTCCGTTTAGGAACTCAGCTCCAACGTTGAATCCAAACCAACCAAACCATAGAAGTCCTGCACCTAGCAAAACCAGTGGAACATTGTGTGGCTGCATGATCCCCTTGGCAAAACCAAAACGCTTACCCAGGACTATTGAAAGTGCTAGAGCGGCTGCTCCAGCATTGATGTGCACCGCGGTACCACCGGCGTAGTCAATAACTCCCGGCATGTCTAGCCAGTTGCCGAGCTCCATGACCCATCCGCCACCCCAGACCCAGGCTGCGATTGGGAAGTAACCAAATGTTGCGAATAGTCCAGCGAAAATCAACCAAGAGCCGAATTTTGCTCGGTCGGCAATCGCACCAGAGATGAGTGCGACGGTGATGATCGCAAAGGTTGCGCCAAAGGCTGCTCCGATAAGCCCATCGTTTCCAAGTCCTTCAAGACCGAATGTTGCGAATGGGCTTCCGGCAAAGTCCATCGGGCTTTCAACTGCCGACATGCTGTAGCCGTAAAGGACCCAGAGCACTCCAACTAAAGCGATTGAGCCAAAGCTCATCATCATCATGCTTACTACGGACTTGGCCTTCACCAATCCTCCGTAGAAGAAAGCCAAACCTGGGGTCATGAGTAGTACAAGGGCTGTTGCGGTGACAGCCCAACTGAGTTCTCCTGTGTCTAACATTTGTTTTACCTCTCCAAATAGGTTCAAAGCGTCCGAATTATCCGAACACCTGCCACAGCATTCCGTCTCAAGGTTTCAAGTAGGAACCCTGAATGTTTCCATTTGGTTACATATGGCAATTTGGCCAACGAACACGAGAAGGTTCATAAGTCAAGGTATTGTCTACGGAGGACACAGAGTTGGAGGGGTATGAAAAGCGATCGTTCAGCCGCTTTGCTGCTAATGGGTGCGGCAATTCTTGGCATCGTTATTGCCAACAGCCCATTTGGACCCGCCTTCTTGGACTTTAAACATGCCTATGTTGGCTTTGAGTCAATCGGACTCAACCTGAGTGTCGAACATTGGGTGAGCGATCTGCTTTTAGTTACATTTTTCTTTGTAGCAGGACTTGAGTTGAAGTACGAATTGTCGATTGGCGTCCTGTCAAAACCTGCAAGCGCGCTGGTGCCGGTGTTGGCTGGTATCGGTGGCGTAGTCGTGCCGGCACTAATCTATGTCGCATTCAACTGGGGCACCGACTATCTCAACGGCTGGCCTATTCCCACAGCAACAGATATCGCTTTTGCGCTTGGTATTCTGGCAATCTTCGGAAGGGGTCTTCCAAAATCTGCCAGAATTTTCCTGCTTGCACTGGCAATCTTCGATGACCTGGTTGCGATTCTAATCATTGCTGTCTTTTTCACCGACGATGTTCAGGCTCTCTGGCTCGTTGCGGCTGCAGTAATAGCGGGTCTTCATGTACTGGCTGAAAAGTATGGCAAGCTGCCGATCAACTACGTTCGAATTCTTACTTTCATATTGCTTTGGTACACCGTCTACCAGTCTGGCGTCCACGCGACAATCGCTGGGGTGGTCTTGGGTTTGATTATTCCAAGCAAGAAGACGCACTCGATCGTGGCCAAAGTGCAGCCCTGGACCAACATGATATCGCTTCCGGTCTACGCATTCTTCGCTGTTGCAATAGCGCTGCCGACATTCAACGGAGCGTTCTCAAGCGTGTTCGTTGGCATTGCAATAGCACTGCCAGTGGGCAAAGTCATTGGGATTACCGCCCTTGCGGTCTTGGCCAACCGTATAGCCGCAAAACCTGACCGACTCGATCTGGAGCCCCTCGACTTCTTAGCGATAAGTGGTCTGGCGGGTATCGGGTTTACGGTTTCACTACTAATGACCAACTTGGCTTTTGTCGGGACTCAGTACATCGTTGCAGAGGCCACCCTTGCGGTTATTTTAGGGTCTATGACCGCAATGGCTTTTGGTGCCTGGCTGTCCCAGTCAAGGGGTCGTTACTACATGCGTAAGCATCGCGAAGAAAACGCCGAGCAGAAGGCTAAGACAGACTAGTTAGCGAGCCCATTCTGGAGATCGTTCTCAAGTACTTCTTTCGATAACCACCGGATAGCATCGTTGTCGAAAACACGGCGGTGATCGGTGTGTTGCCAGAGGTGCGAAGAGGAACTTGGAACTCGTACAACCGATCTATGAAGGCAACAAGTCTGAGCGCGTGAACCTGATCGTCGAGCTCAAAGACATTGGTTATTCCTAGAGCTCCCACGTTCGCCACCAACGCCCGATATTTTGTTGGATGAAGGGTACCAAGGTGGGTGAGAAGATCTTCGAAGCCATCGCTAAAGGCCTGATTGTGGCTCAGGAGCCAAGCCTCGAGGTCTTCCATGTCGAGCGTCTCAGCCTGGGAATCAATTTCACGATGCCGAAAGTCTTCGCCGTCGACGGACACGATACGAAAACGATCACCTAGACCCTTGATCTCACGCTGAAAGTCAGTTGCGGCGAACCTGCCATCCCCTAGTGCGTTTGGTGGGGTATTGCTGGTGGCTGCGAAGCGAGTGCCGCTGGTCTCCAGCTCCTTGAGGAGACGGGACATAATCATGGTGTCACCTGGGTCGTCGAGTTCGAATTCATCGATACAGATCAGGCCATACTTCTTGAGCTCTTTAACCGTCTGCGCGAACCCCAAGTAGCCCACGAGACTCGTGTACTCTAGGAAACTTCCATACGCCTTTGCCCCTGGATAAGAGTGCCAAATCGATGCGAGCAGGTGAGTCTTGCCCACTCCGAAACCGCCGTCCAGATATATACCCGGGAACTTTGTAGGCTTTGAAAAGATTCTCCGCTTGGGGCCAAACACAAACTCCTTGCACAAGCCCAATGCAATGGATTGGCTTTCAAAAGATCTGTCAGGTCGGTAAGTCTCAAAGCTGGCATGATTAAACTCTGGTGGTGGTTTGAGCTGTCCAATAAGCTTTAGCTTAGAAACCTCAGGATGTCTTGTCAGCAAGGAATTGGGTGAGCCCAAATCTTGTTCCGTCAATGTAAGCACCCTTCGTCAACATAAGTGTAGATAATGGAATGGAGAAACATGGACCAGCTCGCAAAAATATCGGAATATGCACACTCAAACGTCTTGGTGACAACCGACTGGTTGAAGCAGAATCTTGGCAGCGTGATTGTTGTCGAATCGAATGAGGACATTCTTCTTTATGACACTGGCCACATTCCAGGTGCGGTAAAACTCGACTGGCACACCGAACTTAACCACCCATTGCGTCGTGATTATTTGGAGAGCGCTCAATTTGCGGAGCTTATGAACCTCAAGGGCATAGGCCGAGAGGACACCGTCGTTTTATACGGAGACCGCTCTAACTGGTGGGCTACATATGCGTTTTGGGTGTTCAAACTATTTGGCCACGAGAACGTACTGCTGCTGGACGGTGGCAGAAATAAGTGGATTGCCGAAGGCGGCGAACTAACAAAGGACAAGCCAAGTACTGCGAGCAGGGATTACCCGGTTGTGGACAGACATGACAATCAGATTAGAGCCTTTCGCGACGAAGTCCTGGGACACATAGGCCAGCCAATGGTCGATGTGCGCTCCCCCGAGGAATATAGCGGCGAGCGACTTCACATGCCAGATTTTCCAAACGAGGGTGCGACTAGAGGCGGCCACATTCCGACGGCTGCCTCCATCCCTTGGTCGAAATCTATACAGCAAGATGAGACCTTCCGCCCGCTTTCGGAGTTAGAGAACCTCTACTTCTCCGATACGGGCTTCGACCGAGACTCAGACTTCATTGCCTACTGCAGAATCGGAGAGCGCTCCTCGCACAGCTGGTTTGTCTTGAAGTATCTACTTGGAGTAAAGAACGTTCGAAACTACGATGGCAGCTGGACCGAGTGGGGCAACCTAGTCGGTGCACCCATCGCCACCGGTTCCGAACCTGGAGTGGTGGTTTGACCCAAGCCGCTGATGCAATTGCTGCAGACTTCCTGTTTCTCGAAGGTAACGACAGGCTGCAGCTTCTTCTTGAATTTAGTGAAGCACTGCCAGAGTTGGACGACCGATTTAGCGACCACCCAGAGCTTTTAGAGCGAGTGGAAGAGTGCCAATCGCCGGTGTTTGTCTCGGTTGAAGGCACAGCGGCTAACATCACACTGCACTTTTCGGCCCCAAGAGAATCACCTACAACAAGAGGGTTTGCCAGCATCTTATTCAGTGCGCTGAGCGCTCACTCTGCAGCTGAAATACTGGCAATATCGGATGATTTCCCAACAAGGCTTGGCTTAGATCACATCATCACCCCACTTCGAGTCCGAGGTATGCGCGGGATGCTCGCGAGAATAAAGCGTAAAACTGCCGAGCTGATATCTCAGGGTGGCTAGCCTCTTATCCTCACTCGTTAACGCCCAAATCACTGCGTCAATGGTGGTCGGTCTCCACGGTGAGCATGTAGGAACCGATGGCACCTCAAAAAGCCTCGGCGGACAAGAAGACTTCGAACTGCTGATGTTTTTTAGAAAACGCTCCAACATTGTCCTAACCACGGGAAAGACAGCCAGGGCAGAAAACTATCGACTTCCAAGCACTGTCTCGTTAGCGGTACTGACACGACTTGGCAGGAACTCACTTCCTCCTGCACTTCAGGTACCCGAAGTTTTATTGCTTGGAAGTGAAGGCGAAATCAGTCCAGCGACTGCTATCAAACAGCTGTCAAAAGGGTCTTTAGGGCCAGTCCACATAGAGTTTGGACCTAGTGCACTGCTTGAGACACTTGCGGTTCTCAACGAGGTTCGAACCTTCATAAGTAGCGAGCACAAAACTGGCGGACCAAGATTTGCAGTAAATCATCAACTCAGGGTTGTTTCCGGTTTTCGGTACGGGAAACTCTATGTAACTGAGGTTAGTGGGCGAGCCTGAGAGTAGGCCATGGATTACCTAGATAGTTTTTAACCGTGGAACTTGACCTTTCAAATATTTCTGAGCCCTTCTCCTCGATGCTTCGTGAACTTTCACGTGTAGAGGTTAGGGAAGAGATATCGCTGACCCAGATACCATCCCCCGCTGGAATCGCTCCAGAGTCCATTGCTATTTCCGCCGAAATCGTTCATCAAACAGCGTCCGACCACGGTGTGTCCAGGTTGGTATTTTGCCGTGATACCCAGATTCCGGAGGGCTGGAACTCCGAGTTTCGAGTCATCGGATATGCCAAATCTCCAATCGAGCTGGAAATGGCAAAGGATGACTACACGGCAGCACTGCCCTGGGAGTGGCTAAAGGACTCCCTAGCCGCTGAAAAGGCTGGCTTTGCCCATGAGGCGGGAACCACGACTACAGTTATCTCTACGGGCCATGGAGCGCTTATAGCGCAACCACAGCATGCGGAACTAGAAATTCGGGCAAGTTGGGCTCCAACATCATTCGATTTGGCATCACATTTATCGGGATGGATTGAGCTCTTGGCTTTAATTTCAGGCCTGCCGCCCAAAGATAGCAAAGTTATGAGAATTAATTGATCCTAGATACTCCACGTCGCGAAGTAGTTCAAGTCGTTGACGAAGAATCGCTGTCAGAACTCCATCTGGCCCTCAAGGCAAATACCAACACTCTCGCTGTTGATACGGAAAGGGCCAGCGGCTTTCGATATTCACAACGTGCATATTTGGTCCAAATCGGCTTAGCCGAGGGGGCCATATACCTAATTGATCCAGTTGCACTGGACGAATGCTCCCCGGGTTGGAGCAAACTACTGGCCCCGGAAATAAACTCCAAGGCGTGGTTATTGCATGCCGCAACACAGGATATTCCCTGCCTGACGGAGCTGGGCTTCAAGTCCTCCTCGATCATCGATACCGAACTTGCTGCTCGCCTGGCGGGTTATGAAAAGGTCGGGCTTGGCTCGATGGTCGCCGAACTGTTGGAACTCGAGTTAGCTAAAGAGCACTCCGCTTCAGATTGGTCCCTGAGGCCGCTTGCGTTTTCCCTGCTGAACTATGCGGCATTGGATGTTGATGTTCTTCACGATTTATGGGCCGCTATTGAACAGAGCCTAGAGTCCCAGTCAAAGACGCAGTGGGCGACTGAAGAGTTTGCTGCGCTGCAAAACTTCAAACCAAAACCCGTTTCGGTAGAGCCCTGGAGAAACCTTCCCGGCCTGAGCCGTGTTAAGGACCAGGTGAAGCTAAAAGCGGCAGCTGCACTCTGGCTGGTTCGAGACGAAATGGCACGCGAAAGCGACCTAGCGCCCGGACGACTAATTCCGGACCGTTCAATCATGGCCGCCATCGACAAGGTTCCGCGGTCCAAGCACGAACTGTCCCAGAACAAGCTATTCCAAGGCAGAGCGTCAAGGTCCAAGCTTGGAGTCTGGTGGGAGGCCATTGAGGGCTCGAGGAACCTAGAGATTCTGGTGGCACCTGAACACACCGGGGCGTTGCCGAACCATAAAAGCTGGGAACGAAGGTTCCCCGAAGCACACGTTCGGCTAAAGATAGTCAGAGAGTTAGTCACGGCAAAAGCTAGTGAGCTTTTGGTTCCGGTAGAGAACCTTTTGACGCCGGAATTTTTGAGAAGAGTCTGCTTTGAGCCAGAGCAAGACGTTGCTGCTCAGCTGGAAAAATTAGGCGCCAGGAATTGGCAGATTGAACTTACCTCAGCCGTTATATCTGAGGGTCTTGCGAAAGCTGCGGCCGAGAATCTGCTTCCTCCGACGCCTTAGCGTGTGGGACCTTTGAACCAAGAACCTGAGCCACGATATCCAGGGCAATTGCCTTTGCACTAAGGCCCAGTCGTTCCAGAATCTCAGAGCGCTCCGCATGTTCGAGGAATTCAGCTGGAACCCCCACCTCATTAAGTGCAGTGTCAACCTCGTTGGCCCTTAGTTCTTGACGAACTCTTGACCCGAAACCACCGGTTTTCAAGCCGTCCTCAATCGTGACAACCAAGCGGTGATCCTTTGCTAATTCGACAAGGTCTGGATTGATGGGCAAGATCCATCTTGGATCCACAACCGTGGCCCCGATCCCCTGGCTTGCCAAAAGCTCAGCAATGTCTATCGCAACCTGAGCGAAGCTGCCAACGCCGACGATCAGAACATCCTTACTAGCGGCCTGACTTAGGACATCAACCCCATTCTTGGTTCGCTTGACAGCAGCTATTGTCTTAGCCACAGATCCTTTAGGGAATCTCACCACGCTTGGAGCATCAGCAATTGCAATCGCCTCTCCAAGCTCTTCTTGGAATCGCTCCTGGTCTCTCGGAGCGGCGATATGGATCCCTGGAACCATCTGCAGCAGTGGTATGTCCCAAACGCCGTGATGGCTCGCGCCATCTGGGCCTGTTATGCCAGACCTATCGAGCACGAAGGTAACCCCGGCCTTGTGAAGAGCGACATCCATCAGTACTTGATCAAAGGCCCTATTTATAAAGGTTGAGTAAATCGCAACCACTGGATGGAGACCGCCGAATGCCATTCCAGCCGCGGCTGCGACCCCATGTTGTTCTGCAATACCGACGTCGAAAACTCTGTCTGGGAACTCATTGGCAAATTTATCTAGGCCTACTGGAATCATCATTGCCCCGGTGATACCGACGACCTTGGAATTTTCCTTGGCGATGCTTAGAATTTCGTCCGCAAAGACTTCGGTCCAAGTCAGCGTGCCAGACTTGGGCGTAGCCATACCGGTCTCTGGGTTGATCTTGCCCACAGTATGGAATTGGTCAGTCACGTCCTGCACAGCTGGATCGTAGCCCTTACCCTTTTGGGTAATGGCGTGAACAACGGCCGGTCCATCATGAGCCTTGGCTCTGGATAGCGCCTGCTCGAGGGCCACAAGATCATGCCCGTCAATTGGGCCAAAATACTGTATATCCAGGTTCGGGAATATTCCTCCAAAATTACCCGGGCCAAATAATGACTGCAACCCCGCTCGAGTGGAGTCAAATACCGCTCTGCCTGCCGGCCCAAGCTTGTAAAACATCTTTCTAGAGAGCGAGTAACTTGCCTGGTACAAAGCGTTTGCACGAATCGAGTCCAGTCGATGCGCCAGGCCGCCCATTGTAGGTGCGTAGGATCGACCGTTGTCATTGACAACGATTACTAGATTTCTATCGTTATCATCCGTGATGTTATTCAGAGCTTCCCATGACATACCCCCGGTTAGTGCTCCATCACCAATAACGGCCACTACGTGCCTGTCCATTTGGTTTGTTGCCTTATAGGCCCTTGAGATGCCGTCTGCCCAGCTAAGCGAAGAGGACGCGTGTGAGGACTCAACGATGTCATGTTCGCTCTCAGATCGCTGCGGGTAGCCCGCTATGCCATCCTTTTGGCGAAGAGTGGAAAGATCTTGGCGTCCAGTCAGCAGTTTATGCACATAACTCTGGTGGCCCGTGTCAAAAACAATCGAATCCTTAGGTGACTCAAACACGCGATGAAGAGCAATGGTTATTTCAACAACGCCCAAGTTGGGCCCTAGGTGCCCTCCGGTTTTGGAAACCGAATCAACAAGGTGGTCTCTAATTTCCTGACTCAGTAATTTCAATTGGGCGGGGCTGAGCGCTGCAAGATCTTTTGGTGCGCTAATGCCAGTCAAAAAACTCATGCTACTTACCAACACCTACTCACTTGGAGTATTCCTAGGCGACCAGAGAACGAAGTACATACTGAAGAATGCCACCATTACGGAAATAGTCAGCCTCACTAGGAGTGTCAATCCGAACCACTGCATCGAACTCAATCCGTCCCTTACTGCCTGGAGAGTGAGCCGTTGGCTTTGCAACAACGTGGACAGCCTTAGGAGTAGTTCCGGCATTGAGTTCTTCGATACCGGTGAAGTCAAACTCTTCGGTTCCATCAAGACCCAAGCTAGCTGCAGTCTGTCCGGATGGGAATTGCAGCGGCAATACACCCATGCCTATCAGGTTGCTCCTGTGAATTCTCTCGAAACTCTCGGCAATTACAGCCTTGATCCCTAGGAGGCTGGTTCCCTTGGCAGCCCAGTCTCTAGAAGAACCAGATCCGTATTCCTTACCGGCAATTGCAACTAAAGGCGTCCCGTTGTTGCGATAGCTCTCTGCGGCGTCAAAGATGAAGCTTTGAGAACCACTGTCGGTATTGAAATCTCTGGTGTAGCTTCCTTCGACATCGGTCAGTAATTGATTGCGCAACCTGATGTTGGCAAACGTGCCGCGAATCATGACTTCGTGGTTTCCACGACGTGATCCATAAGAGTTGAAATCAACCCTTCCGACTCCCTTGTCCATCAGGTAAACACCAGCTGGGGAGTCTGCCTTAATGGCTCCGGCTGGAGAAATATGGTCAGTAGTGACCGAATCCCCTAGTAGAACCAGGACTCTTGCGCCATGAACATCAGAAACCGGTTCTGGCGTCAGACCCATGCCCTCAAAATATGGCGGCTTTCTAACGTAGGTGGAGGTCTCATCCCATTCAAAGAGTGCGCCTTCCGGTGTTGGTAACGACTGCCACCTGTGGTCGCCATCGAAAACCGATGCGTACTGACTGGCGAACATCTCGGAGCTTATTGAACTGTCTATGGTTTCCTGCACCTCTGTTGCAGTGGGCCAAATATCCTTGAGGAACACATCTTGTCCTTCTTGGTCTCGGCCCAGTGACTCTGTTTCAAAGTCAAAATCCATGGTCCCGGCTAAGGAATAGGCAATTACCAACGGAGGTGAGGCCAAATAGTTCATCTTGACATCCGGGTTAATACGCCCCTCGAAGTTGCGGTTTCCGCTGAGCACTGCGGTCACGGCAAGATCCCCCTCATTGACCGCAGCTGAAATTTCTTCGGCCAGTGGACCCGAGTTGCCGATACAAGTGGTGCAACCGTAGCCGACCAATTGGAACCCAAGCTTGTCAAGGGACTCAGTAAGGCCAGACTTATTGTAATACTCGGTGACCACCTTGGAACCAGGCGCAAGAGAGGTTTTAACCCAGGGCTTTGCCGCAAGGCCCTTCTCGACAGCCTTTTTGGCAAGCAGGCCTGCAGCGAGCATTACCGAAGGGTTCGAGGTGTTTGTGCACGAAGTAATGGAGGCAATCGTCACCGCACCGTGGTCAAGCTGAAAATCCTTGCCCTTGACCGGAACCGGAGCGCTCAGTGATGGCGCGTAGTTCTTTAGGTCCCTTTCGAAGGAGGACTTGCTTGCAGATAGCTCAACGCGATCCTGCGGACGCTTTGGTCCAGCGATAGAAGGAACAACACTAGAAAGGTCAAGCTCTAGATACTCGCTGAAATCTGGCTCTTGACCTGGGTCATGCCACATTCCCTGAGCCTTTGCGTATGCCTCGACCAAGTCGATTTCGGCTGAGTCACGGCCGGTGATGCGCAGGTAGTCAAGTGTTACCTCATCGATGGGGAAAATAGCCACGGTTGAACCGAATTCCGGTGACATATTTCCGATGGTCGCGCGGTTGGCCAGTGGGACTCGAGCAACACCTTCGCCATAGAACTCAACGAACTTGCCCACTACCCCGTGGTTACGAAGCTGCTCGGTTATGGTCAGCACAACATCGGTTGCCGTTGCGCCAACTGGAATGTCACCCGTGAGCTTGAAGCCAACAACCTTCGGAATAAGCATTGACACCGGTTGACCAAGCATGGCCGCCTCGGCCTCGATGCCACCTACGCCCCAGCCCAAGACACCAAGTCCGTTGACCATGGTGGTGTGAGAGTCAGTGCCTACGCAACTGTCTGGATAGGCAACAACCTCACCGTCAACCTCACGGGTCATAACGGTTCGGGCCAGGAACTCGATGTTGACCTGGTGAACGATTCCAGTTCCCGGAGGAACAACTTTGAAGTCATCAAAAGCCGTTTGACCCCAACGTAAGAACTGGTAGCGCTCTCCGTTTCGATTGTATTCAAATTCAACATTTCGCTCAGCAGCATCTGGGCTTCCAGAGACATCGGCCACAACGCTGTGGTCGATAACCATCTCGGCTGGTGTAAGTGGATTTATGCTCTGTGGGTCTCCGCCTAATTCCCCTACCGCCTCGCGCATTGTGGCAAGGTCGACAATGCAAGGCACTCCAGTAAAGTCCTGCATGATTACCCTGGCGGGGCTGAATTGAATCTCAGTGTCTGGCTCGGATGCTGGGTTCCAGGAGACAAGCGCATCGATGTGCTCCTGGGTTACATTTATACCGTCCTTGGTTCGAATCATGTTTTCCAGCAGCACCTTCAGGCTGTAGGGCAGCTTCTGAACACCAAGCTCGGCCATGCTGAAGTACTTATAGTTTTTATTGCCGACGCTTAGACTGCTGGCTGATGAGCTCTGGGACATGAGAATACAACTCCTTGACGATTTACCCCTCTAATCTATCGTCAATTGGGTTCGCAATGCGTCGAAGCAGGATCCAGGTCAGAGCAAGAAGTCCAGCGTAAGCAGGAGCTCCCATGACGACCCTTGAGGCCGCTAGTAGTTCAACCTGACCTGAGAAATACAGCGGGAGCTGAACGGCGAGCCGAGCCAGAAAAAAACCAACCCAAACCAGTGTCACAGTTCGTAGTCTGCGGAAGACCGCTGGCTTACTTCGCCAATCGGCCAAGCCAAACAATAACTGCGCGCCGTAGCCCATTAAGGGCCTTCTAATGATTACTGACCCTAGAAATGCAATCGCATATGCCGCATTCGTAAAGAAGCCAGGAACGAAGTAGTCGGCAGCTTGCCCACCATCACGAAGTGCCAAGAAAGCTGCAAATGCTATCGCAGCGGCACCCACGATGGCCTGAGTAAGAGACTTGCGCTGCCCAAGACGAATGGCGATGAAGAGTGCAGAACTTGCGCCTGCCACGGCAACTGCAGCAATTGGTTCACGGGTTATTCCGAAAACTATTGAAAATAATGTGGCAGGAAGCACTGCTTCCGCGATGCCAAGTGGCCCGCCAATGCCAGCTAAAAGAGACTGACGGTTTAGATCAAAGCCGTTTTCGTTCTTTTCAATACCAAGGCGCTTAGCCACTGCATCCGGGTCACTCATCATTTTCGCTCACTGGCAATCGCAGCGGTAGCAGCTCCCCCGGTGGCATGGCGACGTCTCCACGATTAACGGCCGTAGACCTGAATATTGAAACAAGCAGGCCGTATGTTTCTTCGTTAATCGAAGGGGCAGAAATAACCCCTCGTAAAAACCACCTCGGTCCATCCACTCCGATGAACCTGGTTGGTCTGGAAACTTGCCGGTCACCACTTTTGGCCTGTACGCTCCCCCTGAGCTCTGGGCCTAGTATTCCTTCCGCGGTTTGAACAGAGCCACCTTGGTCGGCAATGCCCTTCAAAAGAGCCTCCATCGTCTGCTCCCATAGCCCCAATGACTTGGTTGCTGCGAACGCCTGAAGCTGCAATCGATGTCCGTCTACCTCCACCGTTAGGGCTATGACTTTCTTGCTAGCGTCGTCAACATCGGCGCGAATTTGCATCTCTTGTTTTGGTGCAAGCCTTATGGAGCCAAAGTCTAGATAAGGAGTCAAGATCCCTATTTCGGAGACGTCGAACGGCCCGTTAGTTCCACGGTCTACTGGGGTTGACGTCGCCACTATAAGAGTCCGCTCGATCCGAAGCCGGTTTCCCCACGCGAAGACTCCGGCAACTGCTGAACTGAAATAAATCTGGCTTGCTCCACTTTTTGAAAGAGCAGTTGGGCAATTCGATCGCCCTTTTGAATACCAAAGTCCTCGTCAGATGTGTTGAGCAAAGTTACCATCAACTCACCGCGATAACCGGCGTCTACGGTGCCCGGTGCATTCAGCACAGTAATTCCGTGTTTTAGCGCCAGTCCGCTTCTCGGGTGCACCAGACCAACGTAGCCGTTTGGCATCGCCAGCTTAATGCCGGTTTTTACAAGTGCACGCTGTCCTGGGCCAATAACGAGAACTTGAGCAGATCGCAGGTCGCAACCAGCGTCTCCCGCTTTGGCATATGAGGGCTCAAGGCCCTTCTCGGCAATAATCAAAACTTCTAAATCCACTCCTAGAGCGTAATGTATTCCTATGGTCACTTCCTCTTATTTCGAACGCTTATACCCATCAGTCGGATTCCTCTTGGCTCTGGGGCTAATTTCGCCCTTGGTATTACTGTCACTGCTACCAGTCTCCCAAAACATCGCGATAGCACTTTCCGCTCTGATTCCGATGGGCCTAATCGGACTCTCGATTTTCAGCGCCCCAACAATTAGGGTTACGGATTCGATCCAAGTCGGTCGAATCAATGTGCCGCTCACTGCTCTGGGAAAGGTGAATAGCCTAAGCGGAGAACCGATGAAGGCAGAACGCGGTCCAGGCCTTAGCCCTGGAGCTCAGTTCTTGATTCGAGGTGACATAAAGTCGATGATAAAAGTAGCCGTTACCGACCCTAATGACCCAACCGCGTATCTTCTAATAAGCACTAGAAAGCCCGAAGAGTTAGCCAGCGCAATCAATGCAAACAGGAGCTGACCGCGGCTTTGAAGCTCGCTGAGCGTGAGGCTTAACTAAGAAGCACTTGACACAAGTAAATTCATTTTCCTGGACCGGAAGCACGACAACTTCTAGCTCCTCATTGACCACATCTGGTACGGTAAAACCATCGGCGTTGTCAACATCATCCTCGCCACCGGAGGCTTGGGACGGGATTCGTTCCTTCAGTGCATCGAGGGACTCAGTGTCGTCATCGGTTTTTCGAGTAGCGTCATAATCCGTTGCCATTTGCTCCAGCCTCTCTGTGCGTCTCGGCGAGAACTATGCCCTAGGAATCATTTTTTTGCAAGCTCGGCTCGCCAGAAGCTGAAATGTGTTCAGTAACTCACCGTTCTAAATCAGCACACAATGCCTACCAAGTGACACACTTCTTAGCTAGGAGGCAAACATGGATTTAAGATTCGTAGCGCGAGATGGTGAAGATCTAATTCTCGAGTCAGATCAAGGACAACGTTTCCAGGTTCAAATAGATGACTCGATTCGAGAAGCTATCAAGAACAATCCAAGAGTTTCTGCTGCTGACTTTAGTCCGAAGCAGGTCCAAGATCTAATTCGCTCTGGTTCGAGCGTCGAAGAAGTTGCCGCTCGCCTCGGTCAGGATATTGCGGCTATCGAGCCTTTCGCGGCACCGATTCTCGACGAACTTCGATACGTTTTGGAGGCTGCCCTGAACACGGAGGTCAGCGATGGCGCTCAAATGCGTAGGTTTGAAGATCTAATAACAGCCAGCGAACCCGAGGCATCGTTCAGCGTTGCAAAAAGCGACAACGAATGGCACATTACCGCCAGAGGCGAATCTCTTATGTCATGGAGCTTCGATCCTAGAACTCGCACTATTGAACCAACTAACCCGGAAGCAAATAAATTAGCGAAGCAACAATCTAAACGGGACGTTACCGCACCGGTTAGCCCCAGGCAGGCCAGTCAGGCAACAAGGCCAGAAATCATCGAGCCTGAGCCTGATGGCGAACGGACTGCCTCCGTGCATAGCCTGGTCGAAGAGCTAAGAAACAGACGCAAACAAGAAGATCTTAAGCCGGCAACTGCCAAGGGCAGAGCATCATTACCCAGCTGGGACGAAATCGTACTTGGAACCACTAATTCAGAAACCGATTCGGATTAGCGGTACCCGTATTTCCGCAGTTGAGAGCGCACCGTGATGCGCAATCATGTCGAAGCTTCTGGGTTTGAAGAATTTAGAGTGATACAAGGTAAAATCGGATTTCGCCAGGAGCATTAAATCCGGCAGTCTGTCCCTGGCTGGCTGCAGTACCTCTCCAAACCAATTGGCTCGGATCGCTGCTTCGGTCTCCACCGCATCAAACGCGTAACTAAATAGCTCCAAATCCGCGACCACTTTATGAACCTCACTGGGGGCATCAAGGTAGACATAATTTACTCGAGTGTCGCCACCGACAAACTGGACGGAACCGCTTTTTTCGTAAGCATCATCCAGCACTAGTTGCCTGGATTTGGTTGTTTCCACCATCCCGTGGTCTGCCGTAATAATTACCCCGGTGTCCGCAGGCAGCTGATCGCAGAACGAACGCAACATTACGTCCAGCTCTTCCAGCATTGCCGCCCAACCGGAAGATGACCAGCCATTTTGATGTCCATACTTATCAAGTTCTGGAATGTACAGATATGTAAGCGACTGCTCTCTTGCGTGCACAATCGACCTTGCAGCATCGAATTTTTCAGACCAAGTGTCCGCGCCAACAAAATTTGCTCCGCGCATTGTCGCTTGGGTATAACCGGTATCGCGATATTCGGTAGCTGCAATTACGTTGCACCTCATTCCCACTCGGGCGGCTTGTTCCGCCACGGTCTCTTGAGGTTGCCAAATTTCGGGATCAGTGCGCTCATTCCACCCCACCAATAGGTTTATCTGCTCATCGTGGTTTCTGTCCCATACTCGGTGACCAACCAGTCCGTGCTGACCGGGAGATGCACCGGTGGCAAAAGAGGCGATATTCGCACTCGTAGTCGCCGGGAACCCACACAGCGAAATATTTGGTTTGGTCATTTGTCCACTTAGCCAGGGAGCGTGTCCGCCGCGTTGAATTATCTGTTCCGCACCAAGACCATCGATCAAGATGACAACAACTTTTTTCTTTGCCCTTAGCCCTAAGGGGTTAGTTTGGCCCTGCAAAGATCTAAGCCCGGAAGTGAACACGTGACGAATGTTCCCTAAAGCATTAGGGACAACAGGTAAAGTCAAAGGCACTTGATAAGTTTCGCATAGCTAGGGACCATGACCGATACATCTGAACGAATTGTAGACATTGACGTCTCCGCAGAAATGCAGGAGAGCTTCCTGGAATACTCCTACTCAGTCATATACTCAAGGGCACTGCCGGATGCCAGAGATGGCCTGAAGCCAGTCCAGCGTCGCATTATTTACCAAATGGGAGAGATGGGCCTAAAGTTCGAGCGAGGCCACGTCAAATCCGCCAGAGTCACCGGTGAAGTAATGGGGAAACTGCACCCGCATGGCGACCAAGCAATCTACGACGCTCTGGTCAGAATGTCCCAAGACTTTTCACTTCGCCTCCCCTTGATTGACGGTCACGGAAACTTTGGAAGTCTAGATGACGGTCCGGCCGCGGCCAGGTACACCGAGGCAAAGTTAACAAAAGCGGCCGAGGCCCTGAATCAAAGCCTCGACGAAGATGTGGTCGACTTCTCGCCAAACTACGATTCCCAGTTGACTGAGCCCTCTGTCCTACCTGCTGCTTTTCCAAACCTGCTCGTCAACGGGGCCAGTGGTATTGCTGTCGGTATGGCAACCAACATGCCGCCGCATAATCTCCGCGAGGTAGTGGCTGCTCTTCACCTTTTGATTCAGAACCCAGACGCCACTCTCGAAGAAATAATGGAGGTGCTACCGGGACCGGACCTTCCAGCTGGAGGTGTCGCACTTGTCGGAGATGGTCTGCACGATGCATACCTAACCGGAAGAGGCGCTTTTAGGACCAGGGCGAAAATCTCTGTAGAAATGGTTGGACCTAGGCGCACCGGTCTCGTGATCACCGAGCTTCCGTATCTTGTCGGGCCAGAGCGCGTGATTGAAAAAATTAGGGATGCAGTGACCTCCAAGAAACTTGAGGGCATCCACAACGTAGTCGACTTGACCGACCGCAATAATGGCCTCAGGCTGATTGTTGAACTGAAAACAGGGTTTGATCCGGCGTCAGTGATAGACGCTCTGTATCGACTGACGCCAATCGAGGAAAGCTTTGGCATAAACAACGTTGCGCTTGTCGAAGGCAGGCCGCAACAGATGCCATTAAAGGCACTTCTAGAGGTTTACCTCCAACACAGAATTATTGTGACTACTAGGCGAAGCAAGAACCGCCTAGACCGGAGAATGGCGCGGCTTCATCTCTTAGACGGATTAGCGGTAGCCGTTCTCAACATAGACGAGGTTATAGAAGTAATTAGAACCTCGGACACGGCTGATGCAGCGCGCGAGCGACTCAGAACAGTGTTTGACCTATCCGATCTGCAAACGGACTACATTCTGGAGCTAAGGCTTAGGAGGCTGACCAGATTCAGCCTCATCGAGCTTGAAACTGAAGCCGATACTTTAAGAAAAGAGATTGCGGAGCTTGAGCAGCTTCTGGGCAGTGATCATCTAGTTAGGCGCCTCGTCTCCAAAGAGCTCGGAGAAGTTGCAGAGGAGTTTGGAGATGCAAGGCGCACTCAGCTCATCGACGCAGAAGGGGCAACCATTTCGCGTAAGCCTGTTCAGGTTTCTCAACTAGAGGACTCCCCCGCTCTAGTAACACTGGACAGCCTTGGAAATCTGTATCGATCAGAACCTGGATCTCGCTCCGAATCAGTTGACTCCATATCGACCTCGTTGCGAAGCGATATTGGGCTTGCTACATCCAAAGGCAGGATGATTCAGGTTCACGTATCGGACCTTCCAACTGTTTCCGCTGGAGTATCGACGAGCATTTCCAGTGCGGATGAATTCCTGGGACTGACTGGTGAATCGGTAATTGGACTTGCAGATTGGACAAAGAACACAACTTATGCCCTTGGCACTGCCAACGGGGTGGTCAAGAGGCTAATTGGACCTTTCATCGAGAAGGAAGAGTTGTCGTTGATTGCCCTTAAGGAACAAGACAGGGTAGTTTCCTTCGCTGTTGCCGAGGAGGACTCCGAACTTTGCTTTGTTACCAGCAACGGAAGCCTCTTGATATTCCCAGCAAAATCAGTCAGACCTCAGGGACTTAGTGCTGGCGGAATGCTCGGCATAACAACCTACGATGCCAGAGTTGTGGCTTTTGCGGTGGTGGCAGTTGATGCTCACCTCGTCACCGCAGCGAACTACTCCCAAGCACTCGGATCCACCGACCCGGGAGCCGTTAAAATTACTCCTTTGGACCAGTACCCAAGAAAAGGTCGTGGCACACAGGGTGTTAGGTGCCATCGCTTCCTAAGGGGCCAGGACCAACTTTATTTCGCTGCCCTCTGCGGTGCAAAGCCAACCCTTTTGAATTTTGATGGGTCTCAAATGCCAGACATGGAAATCGACGAGCGCCGTGATGGTAGTGGGATTGCAGCAAGCGACTACGTCGCAGCTGCTCACTAAGCGTCTATTTTCTCTCTGTCGAAATCATCTGCCGAACTTACAATGAAGTCTCTTCTCGGGGCAACCTCGTTGCCCATTAGCAGTTCAAAGGTTCTCTCGGCAGCCTCAGCATCTACTGCAGTGACGCGCCTCAGCATTCGGTTAGAGGGTTGCATGGTGGTTTCAGCCAGCTGATCGGCATCCATCTCGCCGAGGCCCTTGTAACGCTGAATCGGGTGCTTATAGGACCTGCCGGCTTTCTCTAAGCTCTTTAGAAGATCAACCAACTCCTGCTGCGAGTAGGTGTAAATGACTTCCTTATTACGCCCCGATATCTCCACCCGGTGCAGCGGCGGAACTGCGGCGTAGACTCGGCCAGCCTCCACAAGTGGTCTCATGTAACGGAAAAACAGGGTCAACAAGAGAGTGCGAATGTGTGCACCATCAACATCAGCATCGCTCATGAGAATGATCTTTTCGTATCGAACCTGTTCAAGATCAAAGGTTCTGCCTGAGCCGGCTCCAAGCACTTGAATAATCGCGGCACACTCGGCGTTTGACAGCATGTCCGACAGCGAGGCCTTTTGAACATTTAAAATTTTACCCCTGATGGGCAAAAGCGCTTGAAAGGCCGAGTCTCTTGCAAGCTTTGCGGTTCCAAGTGCGCTGTCACCCTCGACGATAAACAGCTCTGAACCAGCGGTCGAGTTCCCACGACAGTCCACCAATTTACTCGGAAGCGAGGATGATTCGAGAGCATTTTTTCTGCGCTGAGTGTCCTTGAGGCTCCTAGCGCTGATCCGAGTTTTTGCTTCGCTGACAACTTTGTCCAGTAGCGCGTCTACCTCGGCCTTAGTGCCACGAATCTTCCCCGACAACAGCTCGTCTGCCCACTTAGATACCGCGTTAGCGACAATTGCCTTCACCGCCGGAGTGCCAAGGGTCTCCTTGGTTTGACCTTCGAATTGAGGTTCCGGGAAGCTCACCGAAACCACAGCGGTCAACCCTGCCATTACATCGTCTCGCTCGATCTTAAGCGACGTAGCCTTGAGCTTCCTGGAGTTAGCGTCAACCGCGCCCCTGAAGGATTTTAGAAGCGCCTGCTCGAAACCGGTTAGATGAGTGCCGCCCTTGGGTGTCGAGATAATGTTAACAAACGACCGGACTTTAGTGTCAAACCCAGTGCCCCATCGAAGCGCAATATCCACAACGCATTGCCGTTCAACGTCCTGGCTCTTCATGGCACCAGTTTCACCGTCGAGCACCGGAACCGTCTCGTGAAAACTGGTGGTCTCCTGAATCCGCCTAGTCGCCAAAACCTTGCTGTCCTGACCTAGGTATTCGACATATTCGGTGATTCCTCCCTCGAACAAGAACTTCTGGCTCTTTCCAGAGGCCTCATCCAGGACGGTTAGCTCTAGACCTGGCGCCAAAAACGCAGTCTGCCTCAGCCTTGATTCAAGGTCTTGCATCTGAAACTCGGCGCCAGGCTCAAAAATTTGAATGTCGGGCCAGTACCGAACTCTCGTGCCTGTCTTGCTCTTGGCAATTTTACCCGAGCTTTTTAGTTCGCTTTTATCTACAAAAGGTGCGAACTGAGCATCTGGCCCAGGCCCTGAAAACACTCCAGGCTCACCACGATGAAATGACATCGACCACGTCGTGCCACCTCGGTCTACCTCAACATCCAATCGCGAGCTGAGGGCATTGACGACCGACGCTCCAACTCCATGGAGTCCTCCGGATGCCCCGTATGAGCCGCCGCCGAACTTGCCGCCAGCGTGCAGTTTAGTGAAGACCACTTCAACGCCAGATAGCCCTGTCCTTGGTTCGACATCAACTGGAACACCGCGTCCATCGTCCTCGACTGCAATCGATCCATCGGTGTGAATTTGTACTGAGATCGATTTCCCGTGGCCCGCCAAAGCCTCGTCTACGGAATTGTCGATGATCTCCCACAGGCAATGCATAAGCCCGCGTCCATCGGTCGAGCCGATGTACATGCCGGGGCGTTTTCTAACCGCCTCTAATCCCTCGAGAACAGAAAGGTGTCTTGCTGAGTAATTATCCACTTTAAAACACTACCGCCGCTTCACTGCAGCAACTCAACGCCACTTCGCGGTTAGCGAAACTTCGCGTAAATGTCACGCGGGACTTGGCTACCCGTGGTTTAATAATGGCAATGGAAAACATGACGGAAACAACAAAGCTATTGGTTAGCGATCGCTGCGACGTTTGCGGAGCGCAGGCATACATGCGAGTTCAGCTTGCAGGTGGCGAGTTACTGTTCTGCGCACACCATGGCAACGCCAATAAGGCGAAACTAGAGCCGATCACCATCGACTGGCACGATCAGAGTGCTGACCTTAATCAGGCCTAGTGTCTCGTATTTTCTCAACCCAAGTTTTCATGTCTTGGCTCCACTCAGCAGCCAATCCGCCACAGGCAATCAGAATCTGATCCAGTAAATCTGGGTTCTTTGCAAGGATCGGGCCAAAAAACGTGGTTGTAATGAAATTCCCTTGGAGGATGAAGTCCGACCCCATCATTTTACTGTTGCGATAGCCAAGGACTGATTCGCCACCGACTGTTTCCAGCGTTCTGAATTCGCTCACCGGTGCGCCATATTCCGGTTCAGCCATCCATGGAACCTTGCTGGCAAGAAATTCAAAGCTCGATCCAACTATCAAAGTTGCCATGCCGCTGGCATGTCGTTGATGCAGTGCCGAAGCAGTCTCCAAAAGTTCTTTGCCGTAATTACGAACTGCAGCACGGCTGGCGTCACCTATCAGAACAAAGTCCGCGCTGCTAATGTCCTCAGTTGACTCAAAATCAATCCCCTGCGCCTTCAGAAAAAAGCCTAAAACCTCTAGGTTCCCTTGATCCCCATTGTTATTAAAGTGCTCTGGGTGAAAACTAAAGTAAGTACTCATGCTGCAAGCCCCCAATGTCTTCTTACTCGCCTCATGCAGTCCGCACTAAAAAGCACGGTGTGGTTATTACCAGGAAGTTCCAAGAACTTGTCCGCGGCCACCGTGGCGTCCTCCAGCACCAATCCAACCTGAACCCCGGCGAAGGAAAGCCTTAGGGCCAGCTCAGCCGCATTGAAACCAGCGACAATATCAACTTCTTTTAGGCTGCTAAAATCTACGGTCCAAAGCCAACTTGGGTCATGAATATCGCTCCCAGCCATCAGCATTAGTGGTCTCTGGCTTTGATTTAGTTCATCCAGGTTCAATTGAAAACTCGTAGGGTTCTGAACCAAGCGAAGAGCAACTTCGCTCTGGGAAACCTTGACGGTTTCGTTGCGCGCAAAAACGGGCTGGAGGGCCTTGAGGGTGCTGGCTACCACTCGCTTATCTGGTTCTATCAATACATAGAGCGCGGCTACAGCTGCCGTTACGTTCAAGGCCATGTGCTTTGGCAGCACTGGGATTTCATAGTGGATCACCGGATCTGCATTAACTATTAACTGATCTTGACCGGCCTGTGCCAACAATTGAACATCCGGGTGTGGGCCAAAGTTTAGGGCGTAATCCGATACACCTTCTGCAATGGTGCTCTCAAGCAAACCAAAACCTACCGTAGGTGCCTCGAATGATAATTGAGCCAAGTTTTTATCATCGGCATTCAGCACGACCTGGCCTGCCGATGAGCCGATTACCGACAGCATCTCGATAACTTCGTCCGGGTCGTTGAAGCGGTCCAACTGGTCTGATAAGACGTTCGTCAAAACTGCTAGACGAACTTGCAGCTCCTTGGCCAACACTGCGCCGTGACCTTCGTCCCACTCAAGAACAGCAATGTCAAAGTCTAACCGCCCGCGCCAATTGCACTGCTTGAGCAACGAGGCTACGAGCCCCTGTCTTATGTTCGCTGTGCTGCTGTTTGTAAAGACCCGCATCCCGTGAGACGACAGCAGCGTAACCAAATACTGAGTTGTGGATGATTTACCAGCCGAACCGGACACTACAACTAGACCACCGGATAGATCGCGGAGAGAATTTCGTAAAAGATTGCCGTCAATTATATTTGCGACAACCCCTGGCAGGGCTGAGCCTCCGCCAGGCCTAACTAATCGAACTAGAAAACGTAAGAACTTCCCGATCAAGACCGCCAGGATGGCTCGCATTTAACCGTCCAGGTAATCGCGAAGCAGTTGAGACCTGGAAGGGTGACGGAGCTTAGACATCGTTTTTGACTCGATCTGCCTAATTCGCTCCCGAGTGACACCGAACTTCTCGCCAATTTGGTCCAAAGTCATCTGCACGCCATCGCCAAGACCAAAACGAGAGCGAATAACGCCGGCTTCGCGTGGGTGAAGGCTGTCAAGTACTCGTTCGAGCTCTTGCTGAAGCATTGTGAAACCAACAGCGTCTGCTGGGACAACCGCTTCAGTATCCTCGATGAGGTCACCGAATTCACTGTCGCCATCTTCGCCCAACGGGGTAGATAGTGAAATTGGCTCACGACCATACTTTTGAACTTCTACAACTTTCTCAGGTGTCATGTCAAGTTCTGCAGCAAGCTCTTCGGGGCTTGGTTCTCTACCTAGGTCCTGAAGCAACTGGCGCTGGACCCTTGCCAACTTGTTGATTACCTCAACCATGTGGACTGGAATACGAATCGTCCGTGCCTGGTCTGCCATAGCCCTGGTAATTGCCTGCCTGATCCACCAGGTCGCGTAGGTAGAGAACTTAAAGCCCTTTGTGTAGTCAAACTTCTCTACAGCGCGGATTAGGCCGAGGTTCCCCTCTTGAATAAGGTCCAAAAACTGCATGCCGCGTCCGGTATAACGCTTCGCTAAAGAGACCACGAGACGAAGGTTGGCCTCAAGGAGGTGAGACTTAGAACGCTTACCGTCTTTTACGACCCAATTGAGATCTCTACGTTCAGCTGCAGCATGACTTTTCTCGGTTGCAAGCTTTTCTTCGGCAAACAATCCAGCTTCAATGCGCTTTGCAAGCTCAACCTCAAGCTCTGCATTCAAAAGGGCGACCTTGCCGATTTGCTTTAGGTAGTCCTTGACAGGGTCTGCTGTTGCTCCGGTGATAGCTAGGTTCTGTACCGGGATGTCATCTTCATCATGATTAATGACTAAGGCGTCTTTCGGCAGCACAATGGGTGAAGTTACCGGTTCAGCATCGGTCTCAGCAGCCAAATCGACCGCGGATGTGGCCTCGGAGACTATTTCCTCGACCGAAGAATCTTTTTTAGGCTTAGCTTTTGGCTTAGCCGCTGCTTTCTTTGGTGCAGCTTTATCGACACCTGTAGGGGTGGTTTCCTTAGCTTTCGCCTTTGACACTGTTGCGATGATAGACCTCGCTCTTGGGCAGACTTTAAACCCTTGTCAAGTCTTGCGACCTGAAAGGGCTTCGAACAGCTAGTATGCCACTAATTTTCGCCATTCGGAGTCAAGAAGACGAAAAGGTCAGATATTATTCCTTGCCGTCGCTATTCTTTCTCATCGTCGATAGGTAGTTCTCCAGCTCCTCAGCAAGCTCATCGACGCTACGGGGTTCTCCCGAAGGCTTGCCGATAGGTGCTTTAGATGGGCCAGACCCACCGCTGGCGTAGCCCTGTTCTAGGGTCTGCACCAATTTGCTCAACTCAGGATTTTCAGCGACTTGCGCTTTGACCTTAACCTCAAACTTTTCAGCATCCGACCTAAGCTCATCCGATGGAAACACCAGGCCAGACGCCGCGCTGATTAGCTCTAGGCCTGTTATAGCCGCGTTCGGGACTTCGTTGTCCGCCAGGTAATGTGGCACCAACAGCACAAAGCCGGCGGTTTCAACGCCCTGGGCGCTCAGACGGAACTCTAATAAGTGGGTGACGTTACCCGGAACTTGAGTCTGCGGCTTCCACTCTGAAAAGCGTTCAATCATGTCCTTACGGTTTCCCGACACAGTCACGCCTACCTGCCTGGTGTGTGGAATGGGAAAGGGTATCGAGTGGACCCAAGTGAAATTCGAGACCTGAAAACGTTGAATTATTTCCAGCAGGCCAGCCGCAAACGCTTCCCATTTCAAATCGGGTTCATAGCCCTCGAGTAGTAAAAATTGCTGGTTTGCCTCATCACTGACTAGGTGAACTGCTAGCGATGGAGGCTCGTAGGATTCGATGTGGTCTTTTTCAAAGTAAAGTGCCGGTCTGCGCGACCGGTAGTCCAGGAACTCATCGTTATCGAAGCCAAGCACCTTCTCATGGCTGAGCTCAGCGAAGAAATGATCGGACAGCTGCGAAATGGTGGAACCTGAGTCACTGAATCCAGAAATCAGCGCAATCATGGGTAGGCCAGCCGGAACCGGGCCGTGGGCAAATTCTTCGTATAGCTCGTTCACTCGTTAAGCCTAACCGACCTAAACTTAGATGCATGCATGACATCACTCTCGTAACCAAAAGAACAAGCACGTCTACTCACCTAGCCGTACCACATACCACCGCCGGCGTGGAAAGCCAGCTGGTAGCGGAACCTGAAAAGCAATCCTTTCAAAAATACGGTGCCACAGCCAAGCCAGACAGTGACACCCGGGTTCCGGGCTCAGATGCGGTACTGATAAGCATTGGCTGCGGTGACAGCATTGACTTCAGGAGCTACGCCGCATCGGCTGTTAGGGCCTCTAAGGGCGTGACAAATCTAAGCATCGACCTGACCATGGCAAATCACCTAGAACTAATGGCTGCTGCCGAAGGAAGCCTGCTGGGCATGGATACGCCCAGTGCCTATAAGAAATCGACAACGGACCTTCAAACCGTTGAGCTAGTGGTGGACGAAAAACTTTTAGGCACAGATTTGTCGGCTTCGTTGAACCTTGCGCATCGAATTGTTGAAGCCAGACAAATTATCAACACCCCTGCCAACGACTTGTGGCCGGCAAAGCTCGCAGAAATCTGCGCGACTGCATCCCTTGGGCTACCACTTGAAGTTGAAGTCTGGGATGAAGCCAGGCTAGAACAAGAAAAGTGTGGCGGAATACTGGGTGTCGGCAAAGGCTCCGATAAGCCACCAAGACTTATAAAGATGTCCTACCGAGGCGGTGGAAAGCACCTTGGTCTCGTGGGCAAGGGAATCACCTTTGATACTGGAGGACTTTCCCTGAAGCCCGCTGAGGGAATGGTCGGCATGAAATACGACATGGCCGGAGCAGCGACAGTTATGGCCGCCATGCTCTCCATCGCCGAGCAGGGTCTTCAAATAGATGTAACCGCAATTTTATGTGTGGCAGAGAACATGCCCTCCGGACAGGCCACCAGGCCGGGCGATGTACTGACGATGCGAAACGGCAAAACCGTTGAGGTTCTCAACACTGACGCAGAGGGTCGACTCGTTATGGCCGACGGTCTTTCCATTCTTACCGAGATGAACCTTGACCACATTGTGGACGTGGCAACCCTCACTGGTGCGGCGACAATAGCACTCGGCAACAGGTATGCCGGTGTGATGGGTCACGGCGAAGCGGTCAAGCATGTTCAGGTAGCTGCCGATCAAGCGGATGAATTGATCTGGGAGATGCCGCTTCCTAAAGAACTAAGACCATTGCTTGATTCGGACCTCGCCGACCTTACGAACGTGAAAATTGGCAACCGAGCCGGGGGGATGCTAATCGCCGGATGGTTCCTAAGCGAATTTGTCGACCCAAGTGCCTCCTGGGCCCACCTGGATATTGCCGGTCCGGCTAATAACGATGGCGGACCCTTCGCCTCAACCCCCAAGGGCGCTTCGGGGGTAGCCATTCGCACGCTTGTGCAAATGGCCAAGAATTTGAGCATTAAGTAAGTAGTAGAGTTGAGGCTATAAGCCGAGTTTTTTGGAGTTGATTTTGGCAGAGAATAATTTTGACCTAGTTATCCTTGGTAGCGGAAGCGGCGGCTATGCAGCTGCGCTTCGTGCAGCCCAACTAGGACTATCAGTAGCCCTAGTTGAACGAGACAAACTTGGCGGAACCTGCCTTCACAGGGGCTGTATACCCACCAAGGCACTTCTTCACTCAGCCGAAGTAGCTGACATGACCAAGGAAGCAGCTCATTTCGGCGTAAATGCCACTTTCCAGAGCATAGACATGGTCCAGGTCAACAAGTACCGAGACTCAATAGTCGACAAACTTTATAAGGGGCTAACCAGCCTCGTGGGCTCCAAGAACATAACTTCAATTCAAGGCGAAGGCCACCTGACTGGACCCAAGTCAATCACCGTTGGTACCGAGGTCTATACCGGAAAAAACATACTGCTAGCCACCGGCTCTTTGATCAAAACTCTGGGGGTAGAGATCACTGGCCGTGTAATCACGAGCGACCAGGCTCTGCAAATGGACTGGGTGCCTTCAAAGGTGGCGATTCTCGGCGGCGGCGTAATCGGAGTTGAGTTCGCTTCAATATGGAGATCATTCGGATCCGAAGTAACCATCATTGAGGGATTTGACAGACTCGTACCAAACGAAGATCCTGCTATGAGCAAGGGGCTTGAGCGTGCCTACAAGAAGCGCGGTATCGAACTAAAGCTCGGCAATAAATTCATCCAGGTCACTCAAGATGATTCAGGCGTGGTTGTCACTCTAGAAAATGGCGACAGCGTTACTGCCGACCTATTGCTAGTAGCTGTTGGAAGAGGACCAAATGCAGCAGGGTTTGGCTTCGAAGAACAGGGCGTAACGATGGATCGTGGATTCGTTCTGACCAACGATCGCCTGGAGACTAATCTTCCAGGCGTCTTCGCGGTTGGCGACATGACACCCGGACTGCAGCTTGCCCACCGCGGCTTTATGCAAGGTATTTTTGTTGCAGAGGAAATCGCTGGCCTCAAGCCAGTGGTGGTTGATGAAATGGGAATTCCTCGCGTCACATACTGTGAGCCAGAAATTGCCTCCGTGGGTCTAACTGAAGCTCAGGCCAAGGAGAAGTTCGGAGCCGATAAGGTCTCCATTTACGAATACAATCTTGCAGGCAACGGTAAGAGCAACATCCTCGGAACTGCCGGTGTTATCAAGCTGATTCGCGAGGTCGACGGACCGGTGATCGGATTCCACATGATTGGCTCACGTGCCGGTGAGCAAATCGGAGAAGCCCAACTAATAGTCAACTGGGAAGCATATCCAGAGGACGTGGCTCCGCTAATCCATGCACACCCAACTATGAACGAGGCAATCGGCGAAGCCCACCTGGCATTGGCTGGAAAGCCACTCCACGCCCACGCTTAAGATTACGAATAAGGAGTAGGTATCCAAGATGAGTGAAGTAACCCTTCCAGCACTGGGTGAATCTGTCACCGAGGGAACAGTCACAAGATGGCTGAAGAACGTCGGTGACACAGTTGCGATTGATGAACCTCTAGTAGAGGTCTCCACAGACAAGGTCGATACTGAGATCCCGTCACCATTCGCTGGCACACTTCAGCAAATCATGGCCCAAGAAGACGAGACAATCGCCGTTGGCGCAGTGCTCGGCATAATCGGTGAAGCCGCTGCCACCAGTGAAACACCTGCGCCTGTGACGGCACCTGATGCAACCGAAGCTGCACCTGCCCCTGTTGCTGCGAATCCTGTTGTTGCGGCTCCTGTTGTCCCTGAAACGCCTGCTCCTGTTGCTGCGGCTCCTGTTGTCCCTGAAACGCCTGCTCCTGTTGCTGCGGCTCCTGTTGTCCCTGAAACACCTGCTCCTGTTGTTGCGGCTCCTGTTGTCCCTGAAACACCTGCTCCTGTTGCTGCGGCTCCTGTTGTCCCTGAAGCACCTGCTCCTGTTGCTGCGGTAGTCCCTCAGCCTCCCGTCGAGCAAAGCACTGATCCGAACTATGTAACACCAATCGTTCGAAAGTTGGCCACTGAGCTGGGCATAGACCTAAGTACTATTCAAGGTTCTGGCGTGGGCGGTCGCATTCGCAAAGAGGACCTCACGGCGCAACCAGTAAGCCCAGTTTCAAGCACGGTAACTCACTCCCCCATCGAAGCTTCACCACTTCGTGGCACAACAGTACCGATGTCTAGACTGCGCAAGGTTTTGTCCGAAAGAGCAGTTGCTTCGATGCAGCAGAGCGCTCAGTTGACCTCGGTAGTTGAGGTGGACGTTACAAAGATCGCGGATATGAGACAACGAATTCAGGCTGAATTCAAGCAGAAAGCTGGGACAAAGCTGTCCTTCATGCCGTTCTTTACTCTTGCAGCTGCCGAAGCGTTGGCCGCCAACCCTGTGATCAACGCAACCGTTGAGGACACCAACATCGTGTATCACGGTTCTGACAACATCTCGTTTGCAGTCGACACCGAGCGCGGGTTGCTTACACCTGTTATTAAAGATGCAGCCCACATGTCCATTGCAAACATGGCCCAAGTAATCGCAGACATGGCGGAGCGAACCAGAACCAACAAGCTAACACCGGACGAACTTTCGGGCGGTACTTTTACGCTGACAAACACCGGTAGTCGTGGCGCCCTATTCGACACCCCAGTTGTATTTCTACCCCAGTCCGCAATTCTGGGAACTGGTGTGGTAACTAAACGAGCAGCGGTAGTGAAAGATGCAGAAGGACAGGACGCTATTGCGATTCGCTCCATGGTGTACCTAGCACTGAGCTACGACCACCGAATCATTGATGGTGCAGACGCTTCCCGTTACTTGATGCAGGTCAAGACCAGGCTTGAGGCCGGGCAATTTGAAGCCAACCTCGGCATATAGTAAAAAGATAGGTCGCTACTTTAGCAATGCCTGAATTTGAGAGAGTCGGTCTAGATCCAAACTTCATCGACTACCGCTCTGGGGTGGAGATGCAGCTAAGGACCCATGCCGAAGTGGCAAAAAACATAAGACCGAATACGGTTTTACTTCTCGAGCATAAGAGCGTCTACACGGCTGGCAAGCGAACTGAAGAGCATGAGCTCCCCGATGACGGCTCTGAGTTCATAGAGACCAACCGCGGTGGCAAAATCACTTGGCACGGGCCTGGTCAACTAATTGGCTACCCAATTATGCATTTGCCCCAGCCGATTGACGTTGTCGGGTATGTTCGATGGCTCGAGGGCATTCTTATTTCCGTCGCAGCCGAGTTCGGGGTCCTAGGGGAACGGGTTGAAGGGCGAACAGGCGTCTGGGTCAATACCCCAGGAGGCTTTCAAAAGCTTGCTGCAATAGGTATTCGTGTTAGTGAAAAAGTCACGATGCATGGCTTTGCGCTGAACTGCAATAACTCGTTAAAGCCATTTGACCATATAGTTGCATGCGGCATAGACGACGCAAAGGCAACAACTTTGTCCAAACTAACCGGAATCGATATCTCGCCGGCTCAAGCAGCTACGCTTGTAGAGCAGCAGATGGGAGACATACCGAATGTCAGAAGCTAAACCAGAACGCAAACTCCTCCGCCTCGAGGTTCGTAACAGCGAAGTGCCTATCGAACGAAAACCAGAGTGGATTCGAACCACTGCCAAAATGGGGCCTGAATATCAGAAGCTTCAGGCGCTGGTTAAGGAAAAAGAGCTTCACACGGTCTGCCAAGAAGCCGGTTGTCCAAACATTTTCGAATGCTGGGAAGACCGTGAAGCCACTTTCTTGATTGGTGGCAGCCAGTGCACCAGGCGCTGTGATTTCTGTCAAATCGACACCGGTAAGCCGGCTGCATTTGACGCCGATGAACCCCGTCGCGTCGGCGACTCGGTCAAGCAGATGAACCTTAGGTACGCCACGGTTACCGGGGTAGCCAGAGACGATCTTCCAGACGAAGGAGCCTGGCTTTACGCGGAAACAATTCGCCAGATCCAAAAACAGTCTCCCGGAACTGGAGCAGAAATTCTTATTCCGGACTTCTCCGGAAGACCTGAGCTTCTTCAAAAAGTATTCGATACCAAGCCGCAGGTGTTTGCCCACAACGTGGAGACTGTGCCAAGAATCTTTAAGAGAATCAGGCCCGCTTTCACTTATGACCGCTCGCTTGATGTTCTAACTCAGGGAAGAAACGCTGGAATGGTCACCAAGTCAAACCTGATTCTAGGGATGGGCGAAGAGATCTCCGAGGTGCTTCAGGCTCTGCAGGATCTACACGACGCCGGTACCGACATCATCACTATTACTCAGTACCTAAGGCCTTCGCCGAGGCATCACCCTGTCGAGCGCTGGGTTAAGCCCCAGGAGTTTGTTGAGCTCACCCAGGCAGCCGAAGAAATTGGATACCTGGGGGTTTTAGCAGGCCCCTTGGTTAGGTCCAGCTATCGCGCTGGAAGACTTTGGGCTAAATCCATGATGGCTAAGGGACGAGAGATCCCAGAGGAACTTCAGCACCTCGCCGACAAAGTCGAGTTTGCGCAAGCAAGCGCAGTTGCCTGACTAAACTAGAGCCGTGGCTAAAGACAAGAAAACCCCAGGACGCTTCCGACAGCTTTGGCGCGTCTATAAGACAACCGCTAAATCCGACCCATCATCAGCGTGGCTATCCCTGCTGGTTCTACTGCTTTGCTCAGTAGCTGGGCTAGGTGTTGGCTTCGTTACCGGAGATGGAAACGTGTTCACCTTGGTCCTATGGGGCCTATCTGGATTCATTACCGGGGTTCTCTTAGCGATGATTGTTATGAGTAAAAAGGCGGAGAAAAATGCCTACATGCAAATCGAAGGTCAGGCCGGAGCAGTTGGTGCGGTACTCGATTCGCAAATAAAGCGTGGTTGGAAAACTTCATCCATGCCAATTGCAGTGAACCCCAAATCAAGGGAAGCGGTCTATCGCATGATCGGGAAGGCCGGCGTAGTTTTGATATCAGAGGGCTCCTCGGCACGTGTTCATCAAATGCTCGATGATGAAGCCAGAAAAGTACTTCGTTCAGCCCCAGGGGCTGCTGTTCACAAAGTGAAGGTTTCGGTTGATGATTCCGGGGTCAGGATATACCGCCTGCTAAAGCATGTCTACAAGCTCCCAAAATCGTTGAGCCGCGGAGAGGTGTCAGCGGTTTCGAATCGTCTAGATGCACTCGGGGCACACGCTTCAGTTCCAATTCCAAAGGGAATAGACCCCAATAAGATGCGATCACCAAAGCGCAAAGGTTAACATTTCTGAAACATAGCTTCGTTAGTTTGTTTCGTGAGTAAGTAGAAATACCCGTAATTACCTAGGAGAGGTACCTCAATGTTCAAAACAGCCTCAGATGCGCTGCAGTACATCAAGGACCACAACATTAGATTTGTGGACGTCCGCTTTACCGACATGCCAGGTGTGCAACAACACTTCAACCTGCCGGTGTCTCAGATCGACGAAGAGTTCTTCGCGGTTGGGCAGTTATTCGACGCCTCATCCATCCGAGGCTTTGCATCCATTCACGAAAGTGACATGCAGCTAATTCCGGATGTCTCTACAGCTTGGGAAGATCCATTCAGGGTTGAGAAGACTCTGATTATGAACTTCGATATATACAACCCAAGAAACGGTGAGCTTTATCACCGTGACCCCCGTCAGGTAGCCCACAAGGCCGAGCGCTACCTTCAGTCAACCGGCATCGCTGACACAGCGTTTTTTGCACCCGAGGCGGAGTTCTTTATCTTCGATGACGTGCGCTACGAAGTGAAGTCAAACACCGCTTTCCATATCGTTGATTCAATTGAAGGCGCTTGGAACACTGCCAGAAAAGAAGACGGCGGAAACCTTGGAAACAAGACACCCCACAAGGGCGGATATTTCCCAGTTTCTCCAGTAGACCACCTAGCGGATATTCGTGACGCAATTGTGTTGGAGCTAGAAGAAGCCGGACTAAGCGTCGAGCGTAGCCACCATGAGGTTGGTACAGCTGGCCAATGCGAGATCAACTACCGCTTCGACACTCTTGTGAAGTCTGCAGATGACCTTTTGAAGTTCAAGTACATCGTGAAGAATGTGGCCCACCAGTACGGGAAAAGCGCAACCTTCATGCCTAAGCCGCTCTACGATGACAATGGCTCGGGTATGCACGTTCACCAGTCGCTCTGGAAAGACGGCAAGCCGTTGTTCTACGACGAGGCTGGCTACGGTTCGCTCTCCGACTTGGCTCGCTGGTACATTGGCGGCCTTCTAAAGCATGCTCCGAGCTTGTTGGCGTTCACTAATCCGTCGATAAATTCCTACCATCGACTAGTGCCAGGGTTCGAAGCACCTGTGAACCTTGTCTACTCCGCCGGCAACAGGTCCGCTGCCATCAGAATACCGATGACAGGATCTAACCCAAAGGCTAAGCGAATTGAGTTCAGGGCTCCAGACAGCTCAGGTAACTCTTACTTGGCGTTCGCTGCAATGCTGATGGCGGGGCTGGATGGAATCAAAAACCGTATTGAGCCTCACGAGCCAGTCGACAAGGACCTCTATGAGCTTCCTCCAGAGGAAGCCAAGATGATCCCTCAGGTCCCAGGCGACCTAGAGTCAGTACTAAAGGCCCTTGAGGCTGACCACGAATACCTCATGGAGGGAAATGTGTTCACCCAAGACCTCATTGACAACTGGATCGAATACAAGCGTGAGAATGAACTGAAGCCGATGGCTCAGCGACCACACCCTTACGAGTTCGAGCTTTACTACGGCGTATAAAACTTCCGTAAAGAAAAGCCGGGTGGATTTTTCCACTCGGCTTTTTTCTATTCCACAAACAACTTCTGGAATATGGCTCTGGACTTTCTGGTTATAGACAGGTAGCTCTCTTCAAGTTCAGTGGCTGAATCTGGTTCGAACTCCAAGATTCTTGCGATGGCCTCAAGCTTCCCGCGATGAACGGGTAGCTCGTCAGAAGACTTTCCTAGAGCTAGAACCTGAGCACTTCGAATCCTGCTAGCCAACACCCATGCGGCATCTAAAACTTCGGCATCCTCGGTGTCAATGTGTCCCAAGTGCACCAGAATCGGCAAAGTGGTGAGGGTGCCCAGATTTCTGAGAGCTTCCTGGTTACCTGCAAAACGTAGTTGCATCAACTGAACAAGCCATTCCACGTCACTGATCGCTCCGGGGCCCAATTTTAAATGCCGTATGGCCTCCATGCCCTTTGGTAATCGTTCATTCTCTACTCGGGCCTTTACAAGGCGCACAGCGACCAATTGCTTTTGGGTCAACTCTGTTGGGTAACGATATTGGTCAATCAAGGCCGTAAAGTCTTCTCGTAGTTCTACTGAGCCGCCCATGGGTCGAGCTCGGAGCAACGCCTGAAACTCCCATGTTTCCGCCCACTTTTCGTAGTAGCCCTTATATGCCTTGAAGGATTTAATGCGGGGGCCACTCTTTCCTTCTGGCCGAAGATCTAGATCCAGCTCAAACTCAAGAATCGGATCCCTCACCAGCGAGATAAAAGCGCCCGTTAACCGCTCAGCCTCGGCTTGGGCTGCGGGGCCTGCGTCCTGGTAAACAAGCATGACGTCTGCATCAGAACCGAAGCCAAGCTCCTGTCCTCCCAGCCGGCCCATTGCAACGATGGACAAATCAAGTTCAACACCCGTCTTGCGGGCAGCCAAAACTGCCATTGATTCCAGGTAAATGTCTGTTACGTCGCTAAGCGCAATCGCAATTTCAGGCATTTGAATGTTCCCAAGCGTCGCACCAATCGAGATCCTCAGCACCTCGCGACGCCGAACCAACTTCAGCCCCTCGGCGGCCTTCTCTGCTACAAGGTTACGTGCCAGTATTGAAAGTGCCTCGGTTTCCAAGGTAGACCTTTTTGTGGGCCGAAGTTTAGACTCGTCCGCGAACCAAGCAGTAGATTCCGGAGTGTATTCGAGCAGACGAGCGATGTAGACAGAATTTGACAACGCCTGCATTAACCGCTCCGCAGCCCCTGAAGAGTCGCGCAGCATCTTTAGGAACCAATGCTGATCCCCAAGCAGCTCACTAAGCCTTCTGAAGCTCAGTAGCGCCCCGTCTGGGTTCATACCATCGGCCATCCAGCGCAGCAGGACTGGCAGCAAAGATCGCTGAATGGTCGCACCACGTGACACGCCATGGCTAAGGGCCCTCAAGTGTCGCATCGCGCCCTTTGGGTCAGTGAAACCAAGAGAAAGCAATCTGTTCGCGGTTTCTGCCGCGGTCAGTGAGATTTCTCCCGGCGACAAGGCGGCGGTAGCCGCCAACAGTGGTCTGAAAAAGATCGTGTCATGGAGCTTGGCAACTTCCAACCGACTATTTGACCAGGCGTCGCGAAGCCCATCCGCTCCAAGCCTAGGATTGACTCCCCTAGCGATCCGCCTCATTTCCGATGGTTCGGTCGGAATCAAATCGGCTCTACGCAGCTTTACCAGCTGAAGGCGGTGCTCGATGACCCGAAGTAGCCGATAGTGCTTCTGAAGTTCATCCGCATCGTCCCTGCCCAGCAAGCCGGACTCGGTTAGGGCCGATATCGCCGGAAATGTCCCCGGATCCCTCAATGAATCGTCCGCGACTCCGTGAACAAGCTGGAGCAGCTGCACCGTGAATTCGACATCGCGCAGACCGCCACGCCCGAGCTTAAGGTTGAGTTCCTTGTGCTCTGCTGGAATTTGAACAATGACTCTATTGCGCATCTGTCTGGCATGCTGAACGAGGTTAGACCGCTCTCTGTCGCCCCAAATTTGGGGCTTGACCTCCGAAAGGTATTGGTTTCCCAGCTCCAGGTCCCCCGCCGAAAATCTGGCCTTCAACAGGGCCTGAAACTCCCAAGGCTCCGCCCACTTTCGATAATGAGCCGAATGGGCAGCAACGGTCCGAACCAAAGCACCCTGTTTTCCTTCCGGCCTTAGATTGGGGTCCACTTCCCACAGACCGGGCTCTATCTCTGACTCATTGACCACCAATGCGAGTCGCTGAGCGATCAGGGTTGCCGTGGCAACCGCATATTCCTCAGGACCTGCCGCAACATAGACAACATCAACGTCGCTGACATAGTTCAATTCATTCGCGCCAGTTTTACCCATAGCAATAACTGCCAATTTGGTGTTCTGGACTTTCTCGGGAGAGGTCCTGCCTTCCGCAACTAGTTCTGCCGACGCAACGGCTAAACCGGCCTCCAGAGTGAAGTCCGCAAGAGTGCTAAGTGCAGCTGTTATTTCAACTATCCCAGCCGATGGATCAGCCTGACTAAGGTCCCAATCAGCAATGGCCAGTAGGCAAGTTCGGTAGGAGACCCTCAGGCTCAGCCTGTCGCTGCGGTCCAGGTCAACGCGCCCTGGTATGACAGCCTTTCGGCCAAAAAGCGACAGGCGTTCGGGGTGGCGATAGAGAAACTCAGCCAGTCCATCAGATGCACCTAGCACCGCAATCAAACGCCTGGCCCCTGTTGCCGAGGACAGAGCCTTTTCGACGAGCTTCAAGTTATCTCGTGCGAGAACCAGAAGGTGTTTTAGGGCACGATCTGGTGACGCAGAAGTCTCGAACGAGGGTTCACAGAACTCATAACTCTCGCCAAGTAGATTATCTAGCTCCGCAAGATCTTCCTTGGCAACTGATAGTGACTCGAAGCCCAACCGGACTATGTCACTTAGTGATGTAGCTCTACCGGTTACCATTTAGAGAGTTTTGAGGTTTTGTTCAATCTCGTAAGGGGTGACCTGGGCCCGGTAATCTGACCATTCATTGCGCTTGTTTGCAAGAACGAAATTAAAAACAGACTCTCCAAGCACTTCGGCGGCCAGCTCTGAGTCCTCAAGCATTCTTATTGCGTGGTCTAATGACTGCGGAAGCGCCTCAATACCCATGGCTTTACGTTCCATGTTTGAAAGAGTCCAGACGTCCTGCTCAGTCTCATCCTCAAGTTGGTATTCATTCTCGATCCCCTTGAGGCCGGCTGCCAAGAGCAATGAATATGCCAGATAGGGGTTGGCTGCCGAATCCATAGCGCGGTACTCGATTCGCGTGCTTTGGGCCTTTTCAGGCTTGTGCAGAGGAACTCGAACAAGGGCGCTTCTGTTGTTATGCCCCCAGCTGACATAGCTTGGAGCCTCTCCGCCGCCCCAAAGCCTCTTGTAGCTATTCACGTACTGATTGGTGACCAGTGTGATTTCCGGTGCATGACGAAGAATGCCGGCCATGAACTGCCTGGCAGTATTTGATAGGTGATACTTCGCTGCTGGGTCGAAGAATGCGTTCTTATCCCCTTCGAATAGGGAGAAGTGGGTATGCATGCCGGAGCCTGGCTGGTTCGTAAAGGGCTTTGGCATGAAAGTTGCGTAAACACCCTGCTCAATAGCAACCTCTTTGATTACGGTTCGGAACGTCATAATGTTGTCCGCCATGGTCAAAGCGTCCGCGAATCGCAAATCAATTTCGTTTTGCCCTGGACCACCCTCATGGTGTGAGAACTCAACAGAAATTCCAAGTTGCTCAAGCATTGTTACTGCGCGTCTTCTAAAGTCGTGCGCCGTACCGCCTGGCACATTGTCAAAGTAGCCTGCATTGTCAACCGGAACCGGCTCACCAGCTGCATCCACATTGCTGGACTTGAGTAGGTAAAACTCGATCTCGGGGTGAACGTAAAAACTGAAGCCCATAGATGCCGCTTTAGCAAGCGTTCTACGCAGTACATTCCTAGGATCAGCTGCTGCTGGTTGCCCATCTGGAGTGGCGATGTCGCAATACATTCGGGCTGCCGGATCAACGGTTCCTCGCCACGGCAAGATCTGGAAGGTAGAAGGGTCTGGCAATGCCAACATATCGGCTTCTGAATTGCGTGACAGACCTTCGATCGAAGAGCCGTCGAAACCAATGCCCTCTGCGAATGCACCCTCAATTTCGGCTGGTGCTACAGCTACCGACTTGAGCGAACCTGCCACGTCGGTAAACCAGAGGCGGATGAACTTAACACCGCGTTCCTCGATGGTTCTTAACACAAACTCTTGCTGCTTGTCCATATTTCCTCCTGATACTGGTAATAGGCTATCGGTTGTGACGTCAATAAAAGTGGCATTTGCTCAGACAAACCCTGTAGTGGGCGAAGTGAGGCATAACCTTGAGCAGCTTCTGAACTATGCCGAACTGGCCGCAGGCAACGTAGACGTCCTGGTATCTGGAGAGTTAGCGATGTCAGGATACCCACTTGGAGACCTAAGCTACCGTGAGGACGTCATAGCGCTGTCCAAAACAGCCATCTCACAACTAGTGTCAGCTTCCGGATCCGCAAGCCTTAGGGACCTGTACTTCGTTGTTGGTCACGTGACCAAGGCAGACAAAAAACTGACCAATATCCAGTCCTCAAAGGCCATTGCTCACAACTCCGCGAGCGTCATCCACAACGGGAAACTGATTGGCACATATCACAAGCAGGTCCTGCCAAATTACGACGTGTTCGACGACTGGCGAAACTTTATACCCGGCGACCAGGAGCTGATCTTCGATCTGCGTGGAACATCCTGTGCAGTAGCCATTTGCGAAGACATTTGGGACCCGTCATCCACCAGACCAAGATTTCTTCAGTCGGCCGGGGTGGAGCTTTTGATTGTGCTGAATGGTTCCCCGTACACCAGAAATAAAGCAGTTGAGAGAAGATTGGCAGCTCAAGCATTCCAAGATGGCTTCGGTCTGGCGTATGCAAATCTGGCTGGCGGGCAAGATGAACTGGTCTTTGATGGCTGTAGCTTCTTACTCGATACTGATGGAACAGAAATCCAACGCGCACCCCAAGCCGAAGGCTGCTTCTGGGAGCCAAACGATCACCTACCAGCTATGGCAGCTGATGACACAGCGCTGCTCTGGTCAGCTTTGGTAACCGGTCTTCGCGACTACTGCAGAAAGTCCGGACAGACCAAGCTTTTGTTAGGCCTCAGTGGTGGCATCGATTCTGCTCTGTCGGCAGCGATTGCCGTCGAAGCGCTTGGTGCCCAGAATGTAATCGGGGTGGCGCTCCCATCTCGATACTCATCTCAGCATTCGATAGCTGATGCCAAGAAATTGGCCTCAAACCTCGGCCTACAGTTCCGAGAGATTTCCATCGACTCAGTTCATAAGGCGTTCGAGGGCGCTATGGAATTTAGTGACTTGGCCGGAGAAAACCTGCAGGCAAGGATTCGCGCCGTGCTGCTCATGGGCATTTCAAACACTGAAAATGCGCTACTGCTATCCACTGGTAATAAGTCTGAGATTGCCGTTGGCTACTCAACAATGTATGGCGATTCGGCCGGAGGCTTTGCCCCAATAAAAGATGTGTTCAAGACAGACGTGTGGCGAATCTCCAGGTGGCTAAATGACAGCGGCGGCGGCGAAGTAATACCGCCAAATTCAATCACCAAAGAGCCAAGCGCTGAACTGAGACCCGATCAGGTCGACACCGATTCGCTCCCTGAGTACCAACGGCTAGACGCAATACTCGCACTTCTGATTGAGAACTCTGCGACCATAGAAGAGGTCGTAGCTGCTGGCCACGACATCTTGCTGGTGGAAAAGATCGAATCAATGGTACGAGCATCTGAGTGGAAGCGATCTCAGGGCGCCATTGGCACTAAAACCACCTCGGTTGCATTCGGAACCGGGCGCCGGGTACCGCTCACAACGAGGTTCACAAGGCCATGAAAATACGGACAAGCTCTCTAGCGGAACTGAAGAAAAAGGGCATCCGATTTGCCGCGCTCACCAGCTATGACATGCACACAGCAGGCATTTTCGATGCTGCGGGCATAGAGGTGCTACTCGTGGGCGACTCTGCAAGCGACAACGTTTTGGCCAATCAAGGAACAGCTCCCATCACGCTGGACGAGATGATTCCTTTTGGAAGAGCCGTAGCTAGGAGCGCGAAGAACTCACTGGTTGTCATCGATTTACCATTTGGCAGCTACGAAATAGATGCGGAACAGGCTCTAGTCAGCTCAATACGGGCGATGAAGGAAACCGGGGCCGCTGCAGTGAAACTAGAGGGCGCAAAGATTGATCAAATTTCCAGGATTGTCGAGAGCGGCATCCCAGTCATGGGCCACGTCGGCTTCACTCCACAAACTGTCCACGCGTTGGCCGGATTCAAAGTCCAGGGGCGCGACAAAAAAAATGCAGAGCGAATCACGAATGAGTGCCTTGACATAGAAAAGGCTGGGGCGTTTGCAGTTGTGCTTGAGATGATTCCGGCTGCCCTGGCAAAAGAGATCTCCGAAAGGCTCCAAATACCGACCATCGGAATTGGAGCGGGATCAGACTGTGATGGCCAGATCCTGGTTTGGCAAGACTTCGCGGGTCTAAGTGAAAAGACTCCAGGTTTTGCAAAAAACTATCTGAGCCTGAGAGATGCTCTTCATTCTGCAGCAGCTACCTATCGGCTAGAAGTCCAGACCGGAAACTTCCCACCAGCAGACAAGCAGTTCTAGTCTTCCCAGTCTCTCTGGTCTTCTTCACGTAGTGCTTTTGCACGAGCGATTATCACATCTGGGCCAGCTTTTGCTGAATCGAAGTCGGCAAATGGACCGATGCGGTCTAACGACAGCGACTGGGGACCCTCTTCAACAAGCTGTGTTTTCAAATTAAACCAATATTCGGGCTTAGCGGACAATGTGCCTCCTGATGCTCGAATGAAAAATAGACTGATGCAATGCCAAAAGCTAATGACTCATCTCTAGTGCCTGGAAAACTATCTCCACTTAGATCGGTCCCTTCAACCATAGTCAGACCCGAGTACGTTGGAAAACCAGCTCCCACTACACACGTCGGTGGCGATAAGTATGACGCGAAAACAGTTCAGCGGATTCGAGTTGCTAGCAGAATTGCCGCCCAAGCCCTAGATGCGGTACTTTCGGCCGTTAAGCCGGGAGTCACGACCGATCAACTTGACCAAATTGGCCACGAGTTCCTAATAGCGAAGGGCGCCTACCCATCAACTCTTGGATACCGAGGGTTCCCAAAATCACTCTGTAGCTCACTCAACGAAGTGATTTGCCACGGTATTCCTGATGACACCGTTATCGCCGAAGGTGACATTGTGAACATAGACATAACTGCCTTTATTGATGGAGTACACGGAGATAACAATGGAACCGTGGTCGCAGGAGATGCTTCTGATGAAGTCCGATTACTAGTTGAACGAACACACGAGGCAATGATGCGGGGCATCAAGGCCGCCAAGCCGGGCCGAGAAGTTAACATAGTCGGTAGGGCTATCGAGAGCTATGCCAAGAGATTTGGCTATGGCGTAGTGCGCGATTTCACCGGACATGGGGTTGGTACTAGCTTCCATTCCGGCTTGATCATCCCCCACTACGACGAGCCTGCTTACAAAGAGGTTATAGAACCTGGAATGGTCTTTACCGTGGAACCGATGCTCACCCTCGGCTCTCAAGACTGGGACATGTGGGAAGACGGCTGGACAGTCACTACCAAGGATAAAAAGTTTTCCGCCCAATTTGAGCACACAATTTTGATAACTGAATCCGGCGCTGAGATATTGACGGAGCCATAAATGCAAAACATTGCAGTGGGTATCGATGTGGGTGGATCTGGCATTAAGGCGGCCCTTGTCGACACCCTGACCGGAGAGCTAGCATCAAACAGATTGATGCTCGCGACTCCACAAGGTGGAGAACCAAATGATATTGCCGCAATCTGCAAAAAGTTACTTGTTGAACTAGACGTTCCAGCCGGCGCATCGGTGGGTGTTTGTCTCCCGGCTGTCGTAACGCATGGCGTAACTAGGTCGGCAGCTAACATCAGTAACGACTGGATCGACTACAACGCCGAAGATCTTCTGAGTTCGGTCCTTAGTCGAGGAGTCCACGTCCTCAACGACGCCGACGCGGCTGGGGTAGCGGAAATGAAATATGGCGCAGGGAAAAATGCCTCTGGCGTCACTATTCTTACAACCCTGGGGACCGGCATTGGCTCGGCACTCTTTTTAGATAAGACCCTTGTTCCAAACACAGAATTCGGCCACTTAGATATCGGCAAGTTCACTGACTATGAGACCTATGCCTCATACAGTGCCTTCGAAAGGGATCAAATCTCGCTACCAGAATGGGCGAACAGACTAGAAATACTCTATGCCCACTTGGAAACAGTCTTTAGCCCTGATTTATTTATAGTTGGAGGAGGGGCCAGCAAGACACACGAGGAATTTTTCCCATTTATTGACATAAAAACCCCGCTTGTTCCGGCAAGCACTAAAAATGCTGCCGGCATCATCGGTGCAGCTGCCATGGCGACTAAGAATTTATAAAAGTGAGATGGGCCGGCCGATACGCCGGGTTCTGTAGTGCGTGAGCACTGACGGCCATCTATCTCGGCCACAAATTGCTAAGTGGCTCTAGCGACCTACCCAAAGACTCGAACGAGCAGTTCTTAGCGTCTTCTGCTTGGTCTTGCTCCCGGTGAGGTTTACCTAGCCGAACTAGTCACCTAATTCGCTGGTGGTCTCTTACACCACCGTTTCACCCTTACCCCCTAGGGGGCGGTTTACTTTCTGTTGCACTGTCTCTTGGGTTACCCCAGGTGGGCGTTACCCACCACCGTGCTCTTTGGAGCCCGGACGTTCCTCGGCAATGCCGCGACCGCCCAGCCGACCCATCTCGAGTCCAAGACTAGCCCTGAATCAGATGGGCGCAAGAGTTGACGGTAAAAGTCTCGACGAGGCCTGTCCCGAAAAAGCGATAGACGCTGATTCCGCAGGGAGAAAAGTTCACATTCCAGTAGGTAGCTTCTGCTGACCGCTGCGCGAGCTTTGCAATTGCCCTGGAAGGCATCATGTGTGTGACCAAAACAACTGTCTTGCCTCGATTTCCTGCCACAACCTCGGAGACGAGGTCCTCTACCCGCGATCCAAGCTCCAATATGGATTCTCCGCCGGGAGGTTTTTGGCTTGCAGAAGAGCGCCACTTGGTAATTTCAGTAGATGAGTCCATCTCCATGTCGGACATGGACCTACCATCCCATTCCCCAAAGGCTATTTCTCGAAGGCGCTCATCCGAAACCAAATCCAAACCCAACGCACCGGATATGGCATCGGCAGTCTGAATGGTTCTCTTCATCGGAGAATGAATCAAGGTCGTAGCGGGTGGAAGACTGAAGAAGTCAAGTAACGGTGCTATTGCTGCCGAAGCACTTTGCGCTTCATTGAGTCCCTTATCGTTTAGTTCCGGATCCTCGCCATCTCCACCCGAGATCATGTGGGCAGCGGTGCTAGCAGTGCTCCCGTGCCTCACAGCAACAATTGTTGTTGGTTCAATCTGCTGCCTTGGCGCTCTAATGCTTCTGGGTTGAATTGTCGACAGAGGTAGCGGCGCTTCTTCGTTTTGAAAGTCACCATCGTCCAATGCCTGATTCGCCATAGCGTCGGCAATGGAATTCTTATCTCTGGGAATCCACTGCAAAGTGGCGTCGAACGCCCCAAGCAGCTCACTTGCCTCAAAGACTAGTTCCCGAATCTCTGGGCTCTTGACTTTCCAGCGTCCGCTTAGCTGTTCAACCACAAGCTTCGAGTCGAGTCTTATGGTGACCAGTCGGTATTGCGTGGAGGTCAAAAACCTAAGGGCGGCAATTACACCCTGATATTCGGCGTAGTTATTGGTTTGATGACCCAGGCCTTTCCCGAACTCGGCGATGGTAGTGCCAGCCTGATCTTCGATATGAACACCATAGGAGGCTGGGCCCGGGTTACCCCTCGATGCTCCGTCGCAATAAACATAAATCATTGTTGAATCAGATCACTCTCGAACCAAAATTGCACTGCACTCGGGGCAGCTGGCCAGCTCATCCTGAGCCACTGCACGAATCTGCCCCAGCGCCGTCGAAGTTAAATTCATGTTGCAAGCGCCGCAAGTCGAATTACGCAGACCGCCAATTGCAGTGCCTCGTTTGCTGAGTCTTTCAAACAGTTCTAACAGAGTCGAATCGATCCTAGATCTCCCTTGCTCGGCAAGTGACCTGAGGTTGGACAACTCGAGGGTCAGTCCGGCCAAGGACCTGTTTGCCTCTTCAGTTGCCTGTCTCAGCTGTTCCTGAAGATCCTCACGCTTTCGCTGAGTTTCCTGCTGAAGGGCTTGTGAAGACTCCACGCGGTCCATTTGCTCTAGCTGCGCTTCTTCCAGGTCGCCCTTACGCTTGCCCAGCGTTTCAAGTTCATGCTGTATTCCAGAAATTGTTTTTGTGTCAGCCGACTGCTTTAGACGCTGCTCGTCTTTCGATATCCGAGCCTCGACCAACTCAAGATCATTTTCCGAACGGCGAAGATCGCGCTCTATCTCCTCGTGGTCACTCAGCATTTGACTTGCCTCAGCGCTAAGGCGCAAAAGTGCTTCGCGAATTGCCTCAGACTCGACGCCGGAGGCTATGTGAGCCGACTGCACCTCAAGCTTTCGAATCTCAATAATCTGAGTTTTCAGTTCCATTAGTAGGGGAAGTTGGTTCGGATCGATTTTCATTGCATCACCACAAAATCCCAAGGGTCGGTCGATATATCACTGACAATAAAGCTAACGGAGCCAAACTTATCACTCAGCTGCCCTTTGGCTTTCTCAAGCCATAACCACTCGGCAGCCCAGTGAGATATGTCCATTAGCGCAGCGCCGCCAATTAGCTGACTCTGCTCAATGAAATCTTGCGATGGGTGGTGTCTGAGATCAGAGGTAATGAATAGATCTAGGTTTGCACTCTGAGCAATATCCAAGTAGCTGTCCCCGGCACCAGCTACCAATCCAACTCGAGAAATCATCCGATTCGGATCCCCGGAAACCTTTATGCCCTGTGCTACCGAAGGCAACGACTTCGCAGCAGCTTTAGAGAAGTCCAGCAGCGAGATTGGCTCGCTCAGGAGCCCAAAGAGGCCCTCCTTGGTATGCGGATCCAAATAATCAAGCGAGCCCAGACCCAAGGACTGGGCAAGAGTGCTTGACACCCCTTCGACTGCGAAATCGGCATTGGTGTGGGCGGCAAAGACGGCGATTTCGTTTTTGATCGCAAAGGCAGCGCTCGCGCCCTTTGTGGAATCTTCATCAAGTAAGTGAACACCCCTCAAGAACATTGGGTGATGCGATAGCACAAGGCTGGCACCGACACTTTTTGCCTGTTGGAGAACTTCCATGGTCACATCAACGCTAAGTAGCACAGTGTCAACTTCAGAGGACAATTTACCCAGCATCAGACCTGGCCTATCCCAGTCCGCTACAGCAGACTCAGGCCAGAGCAAATTGAAGTGCTCAATGAGTGAAGACAATTTTTCCATAGCTACAGCCAATCGGATTATTGCTGCCAGTTTATGGCTACTGGGGTCTCAAAATTACGACTAAACCGTTCGAGTGGGCCCTACCGGGCTCGAACCAATGACATCCAAGGTGTAAACGTGTCGCTCTACCGGCTAGAAGAGAAGCCGGGAACCAAAAATTCTTGACTCTATGCCGGTTAGGGCGTAGCCAGTTTGTGGAGAATGATGAACAAACATAGGTTTGCTTTCGGCCTCTAACGTTGCCACACCCGTGCCAGCCCACCCAACACGTCGACGACGGTGGCATCATCGATCGTGGCCGTAGGGACTGACATCTCCTCCATGCCCGATGTGTCACACACTGGATTCCCTAAAGCGTGGATCAATGTCTAGGCTCTTAAGCATGGATGTAACGTTGCTCTACTTAGAAGGAAGCCCGAACTGGAAGATCGCGTACGAGCGACTTAGGCGGCTCGCGATCGAACGCCCAAACGTTTTGGTGAGGCACCAGTGGTCGAGACTCTCCAGCGGGCTCGCTCGCAGATGGGACTGACCTCTCGAAGATACTGGACACCGGTCCGCTACGAGGGCGCACGAAAACTTGAGCAGGCAGGCAGAGTGATCGCGGATGCATAACGGGGGCACCACCATCGCGCCGAACTCTTCCTTAGAACCAGTCATGAACGAAACGTACGATCTGATCGTTATCGGTGCCGGTATGGCCGGCATCGCGGCCGCAAAGAAGGGTGCGACCCACGGTTGGCGGGTCGCTATCATCGACTCCCTTCCCTATGGCGGGACATGTGCGTTACGAGGTTGCGATCCGAAGAAAATCCTGCGGCGTGGAGCCGAAATCATCGACAGCGCCCGGCTCATGAGAGGCAAAGGCATCGATGACACCGGACTGGCGATCAACTGGCCGGACCTGATGAAGCATAAGCATGGCTTTACCGATCCTGTTCCCCGGCTTATGGAAGATGACCTGGCTCGCAACGGGGTCGAAATGCTCCACGGGCACGCACACTTCACCGGCGTCGGGCAGATGAATGTCGCTGACACCAACTACCGCGCCGACCGTTTCCTGATTGCGACTGGAGCGCGAGCGCGACCTCTCGGCTTCCCCGGGGCGCAACACCTTATTGACAGCAGTGAGTTCCTGGATCTTGAAACACTCCCAGTACGCATCCTTTTCGTCGGTGGAGGCTTCGTCTCCTTTGAGTTCGCCCACCTTGTCGCCCGTGCAGGAAGCACCGCGGTCATCGTGGACCATGGGGCACGTCCTCTTAAGAATTTCGACCCTGATCTCGTCGATCTCCTTGTCGAGCGCGGAAGTGAGGTCGGTGTCAGTCTTCGAAGCAACACCAACGTCAAGGCCGTCGAGCGGTTCGGCGATGCTTACCAGGTCACTATCGAGTCCGACGGTGTCAGCGAAACGATCGAGACCGACCTTGTGGTCCATGGAGCGGGGCGAATCGCCGACCTTGCCGATCTAGGCCTAGATGCTGCCGCCGTGGAATGGAGTGAACGGGGCGTGCGCGTGCGCGGCCACCTGCAGAGCGAGACAAACCCTGCTGTGTGGGCTGCCGGTGACTCTGCAGACACGGCAGGGATGCCGCTGACGCCGGTCGCTATCTCCGAAGCAAAGGTCGCCGCATCCAATATGATCAAGGGCACCTCCAGCATTCCTGATTACGCCGGAATCCCCACCGCGGTCTTCACGATCCCCGAACTTGCCCGCGTCGGCTTGCTCGAATCCGAAGCCAGGGAACAAGGTATCGACCTAGATATTCGCTACTCCGATACCAGCAGCTGGTACTCCAACTACCGGATCGGCGAGAGCACTGCCGCGGTTAAAATTCTCATCGACACATCGAATGACGTCATAGTCGGCGCACACCTGCTCGGACCCGAGTACGGCGAACTGATCAACACTTTCGGCCTCGCCATCAAGCTCGGACTCACGACCCGCCAGCTCAAATCTGCCACAACCGCCTACCCCACCGTCGGATCCGACCTCGGCTCTATGCTCTAGAGCCTTTTGCCACGCTCAGCACAACCGCCGCAGGCTTAGCTAAGCGCCGATGGGTGAGACCCGGACCTCTGTCGGTTCGGTTCGCCTCTACCAATTCGTTTGAACCAAAGGGCTTGAGAGCATCCCATAAAACAACCACAGATCTAGGCGCTCCGGGCCGAGCGATGAATTTATCACCCTTTTCGGCTCTATCAGTCGGAAGTAACACCTGCCGGAAATGAAGAAAACCCCGCAATTTCAGGGTTTTCTTCTTGGTGGGCCCTACCGGGCTCGAACCGATGACATCCACGGTGTAAACGTGGCGCTCTACCAACTGAGCTAAAGGCCCCCGCGCCAAATCTTACTACCAATAGCGGAAGTTAGAGAAGCTCAAGTGCCTTTTTGTATGAATCAAAGTCCCTTGGCTCCCCCGGTGAAGTTATGAACTTTGCCACAAGTTCGCCGGATTTATTTATGACAAAGGTTCCGCGAGTGCCGTGTCCGCGGTCCTCCAGGAAAACGTCGTAGAGCTTTGTCACTTCACCGTGTGGCCAGAAGTCTGCGAGCAATTGGAATTTGTAACCCTGGTCTTCGGCAAACTTTGCTTGAACAAACTTGCTGTCTACCGAAATTGCCATTAGCTCGACTTCAGCCGAATCAAAAGTTGCGAGATTATCACGAAGTTCGCAGAGTTCTTCGGTGCAGGTCCCTGAAAACGAAAGCGGGTAGAACACCAGTACTACTGGCTTTTCCGTTTGATAGCTGCTTAGGGTCACTGTCTCACCAAACTGGTTCATGAGCGTGAAATCTGGGGCCTGGTCTCCAACGGTTATAGACATGAATACTCCTTCTTTTCAATAAATCTGACTTGTCTTGCCAAATCAAGAAACCTGTCAGAAAGATTTCTTGGTCCTAGGTAGACTTTAGACGCTCACACAAGAGCACAACGAAACCAAGCCACGAAAAGAGGCTTCAGTGTCACACAACAACCAAGATGCGTTTGTTCCCCCATCCCCGGACCGCGACCCACAAGAGACTGCGGAATGGATGGAGTCCCTCGATGCTTTGGCCAAAGCTCACGGTCGTGGGCGTGCCAGAGAAATAATGCAGTCGCTGCTGCGTAGGTCGCATGACCTACAGCTAAATGTCCCGTTGGTACCCACCACTGATTACATAAACACCATCTCCCCTGAGGACGAGCCGGAATTTCCTGGAGACGAGCAAATAGAGCGCACCTACCGAGCATGGATGCGTTGGAATTCAGCAATCATGGTTCACAGGGCTCAGCGCCCTGGCATAGCCGTTGGTGGGCACATCTCTTCGTACGCATCAAGCGCTTCGCTCTATGAGGTTGGTTTCAACCACTTTTTCAAGGGCCACGATCACCCTGCTGGCGCTGACCAAATATTTATTCAGGGTCACGCTTCTCCAGGACCCTACGCCAGGGCATACCTCGAAGACAGGCTCAGTGCCGAGACTCTCGATTCGTTCCGCCAAGAGAAGTCGCAGCCAAAAAGCGGCCTTCCTTCCTACCCTCACCCGCGCCTGTTGCCGGATTTCTGGGAGTTCCCAACAGTTTCAATGGGGCTTGGACCAATCAATGCGATCTATCAGGCCCAATTCAACCGGTACCTCCAAGGGCGAGGATTCAAGGACACAAGCGAGCAACACGTCTGGGCCTTCCTCGGGGATGGAGAACTGGACGAGGTCGAATCCAGAGGCGCTCTTCAGCTTGCGGCAAACGACAGTCTAGATAATTTGACTTTTGTTGTGAACGCAAACCTTCAGCGCCTGGACGGACCCGTTCGCGGAAACGGTAAAATAATCCAAGAGCTAGAAAGCTTCTTCCGTGGAGCTGGCTGGAACGTTATCAAGGTTATTTGGGGCAGGGAGTGGGACCCCTTGTTGCAGCGCGACACCGAAGGGGCACTTGTCAACCTCATGAACCAGACCCCGGACGGCGACTACCAGACCTTCAAGGCTGAATCTGGCGCTTTCGTAAGGGACAATTTCTTCGGCAGGGACCCAAAGACCGCCAATATGGTCGGTGAAATGTCTGACGATCAGATTTGGGGACTAAAACGCGGTGGGCACGATTACAAGAAAATCTATGCGGCCTACAAGTCGGCCACCGAACACAAGGGGCAGCCAACAGTAATCATCACCAAGACGGTGAAGGGTTATGGCCTGGGCAAGAGCTTTGAGGGGCGTAACGCAACTCATCAAATGAAGAAGCTCACGCTAGAGAATCTTAAGGGCTTTAGGGATGAAATGAGAGTCCCAATAACCGACGCGCAATTGGAATCGGATCCATACAAGCCGCCGTATTACCACCCAGGTAGGGACGCTCCAGAGATTCAATACATGCATGAGCGCCGCAAGGAACTGGGAGGATATCTTCCGGAGCGAAGAAGCAAATACGTAAGCTTCGAGCTGCCCGACGACAATGCATATGCTTCGCGCCGTAAGGGTTCCGCCACCCAAGAAATAGCTACGACTATGTCATTCGTCAGGCTACTGAAGGACCTACTCAAATCTGACGGCATGGGCGAACGAATTTGCATGATCATTCCGGACGAGGCGCGAACTTTTGGTATGGATGCGTTTTTCCCGACCGCCAAGATCTATAACCCAAACGGCCAAAACTATCTCTCGGTGGACCGCGAGCAACTGCTCAGTTACAAAGAGGCAACCAACGGGCAAATGCTCCACACCGGTATTAATGAAGCTGGCTCAGTCGCTGCCTTCACTGCCGCCGGCTCCAGCTACTCGACCCATGGTCAGCCGATTATCCCTTTTTATGTCTTTTACTCGATGTTCGGATTCCAAAGAACAGGCGATGCAATGTGGCTTGCTGGGGACCAGATGGTGCGAGGCTTCATGATCGGAGCCACTGCAGGCCGAACGACACTGACTGGTGAGGGTCTGCAACACGCAGACGGTCACTCACCAGTATTGGCCAGCACCAACCCGGCCGTTGTCAGCTATGACCCTGCATACGGATATGAAGTCGCACACATCGTTCGGACTGGCATCGAAAGAATGTATGGCGGAGAGCACCCGGATCCAAACGTTATGTATTACATAACCGTTTACAACGAACCAATGTTGCAGCCACCAGAGCCTGCGGACGTTGATGTTGATGGCATCGTGCGAGGACTACATCTAGTGAACAAGAACGCCGCACCGGGACACAAGGCGCAGATCCTAGCCTCTGGTGTGGCAATACCCTGGGCACTGGAAGCTCAGCAGCTTTTGCTTGACTGGGGGGTTTCTGCAGATATCTGGTCAGTCACAAGCTGGACCGAACTGAGAAGAGACGGTCTCAAATCAGACGAACAGAAGTTCTTATTCCCGAATCAAGAACCGACAGTCCCCTATCTAACTCAAAAGCTGGCCGATTCCCAGGGTCCGACTCTTGGAGTAAGCGACTTCATGCACGCTGTGCCAGACATGATTAGACCTTGGATCGGTGGAGAGTATGCAACCCTCGGAGCCGATGGCTTCGGCTTCTCTGATACCAGGGCTGCAGCTCGGAGATATTTCAAGATCGATGGCCCTTCAATCGCCGTGAGGATTCTCGAACAGCTCGTGAAACAGCAGAAGATCGACTCTTCCGTCCCTCAGCTAGCCATAGACAAGTATCAACTGCACGATGTCGCTGCCGGAACAAGTGGAACGGCCGGTGGAGACTCCTAAGCACCTTGCCTGGCTGAACTCCATTGCCGGAGAGTTGGCCACAGCAACCCTCATTCGGCTTGACGAAACGCTGCCCTGGTACCGCCAGATGCCCCCCGCTCGCAGGGCCGCAATTGGCAGTGTTGCGCAGACCGGTATTACGAGCTTCATCAGCTGGTACGAAGACCCCAAAGCCCAGCCCTGGGTTGCGGCAGACGTTTTTGGCAGCGCTCCAAGAGAACTGCTCCGCTCAATCTCACTTCAAGAAACTCTTCAGGTCATTCAAGTTGTGGTTGAGATGGTCGAAGAAACCGTAGTCAAAGAGCATCCCGATCTTCACAACGCGGTGCTCAAGTACTCCAGGGACCTGGCATTCAGTGCGGCCGACGTCTACGCGAGAGCAGCGGAAGCGCGAGGCCTCTGGGACGCCAGGCTGGAAGCACTCGTTGTTGATTCAATAATCAGCGGTGAAACATCTCAGGAGATTAGCTCCCGAGTAGCTGCTCTAGGCTGGCAGGCCGATGGGGCGGTCGCTGTTCTTCTTGGCTCCACTCCGGCCAGCGAGGATACAGACGGCATCCGAAAGACCGCCAGAAAGCACTCCGCTGATGTCTTGATTGGAATTCAAGGACGAAGGCAGGTGGTTGTGGTCGGACTAATGGAATCCATGACCACAACAGAGCAAACAATCTATGAGACCGCGTCCGCCCTAGAGGGTTATTTTGGCAATGGACCGCTGGTGTTGGGACCGACGGTGCTTAGTGTTTCCGACGCTTCAAAATCTGCCAAGGCCGCACTTTCGGCCCATGCAGTTGCAGGAACAGTTACCAAATCGTCTCGGCCCACAGAAGCCGATAGCCTGCTACCAGAACGCGCACTTGCAGGCGACCAATTGGCCAAGCAGGCAATGCTGGATAAGTATTATTCGCCGCTCGCCGATTCTCAATCCGACCTGCTTCCCACTTTGCGCGCGTATCTAGAATGTGGCAGATCACTGGAAGCAACATCTAAAGAGCTCTTCGTTCACGCAAACACCGTGAGGTATCGCCTGAAACGAATTCAGGAGATCATTACAGAGAACCCAACGGATGCGAGAACAGCCTTTATGCTACAAATTGCGATCGCCCTAGGTGCCATAAGCGACAGTGAATCTGGAGTTAGAAGATAACAATGCTAGTCACTTCATGCCCAGGACAGGGCTCACAGACCCCCGGATTTCTGACTCAATGGATCTCCGAAGTCGAAGGCTTTCAAGCCCAACTGGAAAGGCTTTCCGAGGTTTGCAATCTTGACCTAGTAGCCCTTGGCACCGAGGCGGATGAAATTCAGATCAAGGACACCGCAATAGCGCAACCGCTAATCGTGGCAGCATCAATCGCTGCGTACCGGACTTTGTTCAAAAGCGCGGACGCCCATGGAGCCCTTGGGCACTCAGTCGGAGAGTTCGCTGCAGCAGCAATAGCGGGAGTCATCACTGATGAAGCAGCGGTAAAACTCGTGGCAATTCGCGGACAAGCTATGGCAAGAGCAGCAGCTGACCAACCAACGAGCATGGTCGCAATTCTTGGTGGAGACTTCGATGAAGTGATACAAGTCACGAAGGACATGGGACTAGAGATCGCCAACTATAACGGAGCGGGGCAGCTTGTGGCCGCCGGCACCAAGGACCAAATTGCCACCCTAATAGCGACCCCGCCCTCCAAAACACGTGCCATAGAGCTCAAGGTGGCAGGCGCTTTTCATACGCGATATATGGAGTCCGCCCGCTCAGAGCTAGCAGAGGCCGTCGAAGGCCTAACAATTTTGGACCCTCTGATAAGACTCTGGAGCAACGTAGATGGGGAAATCTGCACCAGCGGGAGACAGTTCGTCGAGTCACTAGTTAGCCAAGTCTCTGCGCCTGTCCACTGGGACCTTTGTATGGCGAACTTACCGACCGAACAATTCGACTTCGTCGAACTTCCACCCGCGGGCGCCCTAACCGGTCTTGTCAAAAGAGCCGTGCCCAGTGCGAACCCGATAGCCTTGAAAACGCCAACTGATTTTGAGAAGGTAACCAGATGAAGCAACTGCAAGAGGCAACCCCAGTATCACACAGTCGCATTTATGCTCTCGGTGCCGCCAGGGGCAATGAAGTAGTAACAAATGATGAGATATCCGGTCCAATTGATTCATCGGATGAGTGGATTAAGCAGCGGACTGGAGTAGCAACAAGAACCAGGGCATCCGAGGAACAGTCAATGATGGACCTAGCTGTAGCAGCCTCTAAAGAGGCGATAGCTAAATCAGGCATAGACCCAAACGCCATCGGCGCTGTGATATTGGCAACCATCTCGTTTCCGTATCAGACCCCTTCGGGAGCGTCTCTGCTTTCCGAGCTAGTGGGGGCACATGATGCCGCCGCCTATGACATCTCTGCTGCTTGTGCGGGTTACTGCTACGGCATCGCTCAAGCCGATGCCTTCATTCGCTCCGGTCTGTCCAAATACGTTCTGGTAGTTGGAGCGGAAAAGTTATCTGATTTCATATCCCCCACCGACCGAAGCATCAGCTTCCTATTGGGAGATGGAGCGGGAGCGGCGATTGTTGGACCCAGTGACCATGCGGGAATCTCCAACACGGTTTGGGGTGCCGACGGGGCCAGCTGGGACAAGGTCGGAATGACTGACTCAATTTTGGATTTCCGAGATGGAAAAGCTCCTTGGCCGACATTGACACAAGAAGGCCAGACAGTGTTTCGCTGGGCCGTATGGGAGATGTCAAAGGTTGCAAAACAAGCCCTTGAGGCAGCCGGTATTGAGGCAAGCGATCTAAGCGCTTTGGTCATGCACCAGGCAAACCTTCGCATAATTGACGAATTTGCCAAACAGATGAAATTACCTGAATCCGTGGTGATCGCAAAGGACATAGTGGAGACAGGAAACACGTCTGCAGCCTCGGTACCTTTGGCAATGCATCGCATACTCGAAGAAAAAGTAGTAAAAAGTGGGGGTTACGCACTTCAAATTGGTTTCGGCGCGGGGCTTGCCTTCGCCGCGCAAGTTGTAGAACTCCCCTAAAATAAAGCGGTTACTAACGAAACAATTAGGAGAAGCCCACATGGCACATTCACAGCAGGAAGTACTAGCTGGACTGGCTGAGCTCGTAAACGACGAGACTGGCATAGGAGCAGACGCTGTTCAGATGGAGAAGTCATTCACCGATGATTTGGACATTGACTCCATTTCCATGATGACTATCGTGGTAAACGCTGAGGACAAGTTCAGCGTTAAGATCCCAGACGAAGAAGTAAAGAACCTAATCACTGTCGGAGACGCAGTGAATTTCATCACGGCGAACCAGGACTAACGTGCGCCGCGTAGTTGTTACCGGTATAGGGGCTACGACTCCCCTTGCCGGTGACGCCACGGCAAGCTGGGAAGCCTTGTTGCAAGGCAAGAGTGGCATAACCACCCTTGAGCAAGAGTGGGTTTCAAAATACGATCTTCCTGTTACGTTCGCAGGACAAGCAAAAATACCTGCTGCCGACGTCCTCACTCCTCAGGAAGCTAAGCGTCTGGACCCATCCAGCCAGTTTGCTCTTATATCCGCGCGGGAAGCTTGGGCAGATGCAGGCGAGCCAGACGTTGACCCAGAGCGATTGGCCGTCGACTTTGCCACCGGTATCGGTGGCGTGCAGACCCTGCTTGACGCGTGGAGCACTCTTCAAGAGCGTGGTCCTAGGCGCGTTCTTCCGATGACCGTCCCGATGCTGATGCCCAACGGCCCAGCTGCTGCCATTGGCATGGCGCTGGGCGCCAAAGCTGGTGTCAGAACTGCAGTGAGCGCCTGCGCATCAGGCAATGAGGCGATTGCCAACGCCTTCCACAGAATTCAGCGAGGCGAAGCGAATGTAGTAGTTGCTGGAGGCGCCGAAGCGGCACTTCACCCACTTCCGATTGCGGCTTTCGCCGCAATGCATGCTCTGAGCAGACGAAACGATAGCCCAGAAGAAGCATCTAGGCCCTACGACACAAATCGAGATGGGTTTGTAATGGGCGAAGGCGCTGGAGCACTAGTACTTGAATCCCTTGAAGGAGCTCAGGCTCGTGGGGCAAGAATTTACTGTGAGATTGTTGGTGGCTCGGTCACAAGCGATTCATTTCACATAACCGCGCCAGACCCCGAGGGTGAGGGCGCTGCTCGAGCAATAACGGATGCTCTTGGCCAAGCAGACGCTTCGATTCAAGATGTCGAACACGTCAACGCCCACGCCACATCAACCGCCGTTGGCGACATTGCCGAATATACTGCGATCCAAAGAGTGTTTGGAACACACACCGAAAATCTAGTGGTAGCCGCCACAAAAGCTTCAACCGGACACCTTCTTGGCGGCGCTGGGGCCATTGAAGCGATATTTACAATCCTGGCCTTGAAACAGCAGCAGGTCCCTCCTACCATCAACCTCGTCGACCAAGACCCTGCAATTAGACTGAATGTCCCTCGAACTATATCCACACTGCAAAGACCCGACGCCATTGCCATATCGAATAGCTTTGGTTTCGGTGGTCACAACGCAGTTCTTGCGTTCCGCAATCTCTAGACAGCTCGAGGCAGGAGGCGCACATCCTCTGGCATCATTCTCAAGGGCTCGAACAAGTCGAGCCATGCTTGACCTTCGGCCAATCTGATGAGTCTTTGAAATTCGGCCAAGTTCCCATCGGACTTTGCCAGAAAGCTATTTAGCTGACCGATCCTCAGAACTGGCTCGCCAGAAGCATCTATGCTCTGACGTTGAATGCCGAGCCGTGGATGGATCAGGAATCGCTCGGACTCCGCCCCTACGCTCTCTAGTTCGCCAGTAATTCCTTCAACAGCTAACTTCGAGGCAAGTTCGGAACCGAAGCCATTTGGAACATGTAGGTCTACTCTGAGCTGATAACTAAAAGGGTTAGCTGGCTGGGCCATCCATTTTTCGGACACACCAAATTCTGCAAGGATTCGATCTATGTCCTTGCACTTATCTTGTGGGCAAGAAAGAACCCACAGTAGACAGGTGTCCAGCTTCAACCTCCGATTCAGAGAAACATCTTCCCCAATGTCCTGAATCGTTGCTTGCAGAATAAACCTGAAGTCAGCTGTAAGTCAAAATAATCACAGCAACTCCGCAGGAATCAATGCCAGTTCGCATCTCAGCCACTAACCTAATTGCCTAATGAGTAAACTCTACTTTCGCTACGGAGCAATGAATTCGGGTAAATCTACTGCCCTGCTTCAAGCTGCCTACAACTATGAAGAGCGATCACAACGCGTATTGATTGCTAAGCCAGCGGTTGACTCCAAGGGAGACAAGGCAATCATTAGCAGGCTTGGAGTCTCGAGGGACGTTGACTTTCTAATCCCACCTGCTCAGAACCTTCGTGAGCAATTCGCCGCCCAGGCGCTGGCGCTAGAGCAGTCGGAGATCAAACACGTTGCCTGCTTGTTGCTTGACGAGGCGCAGTTCCTGAGCCCCGAGCAAGTGGACCAATGTCTTGAGATTGCGGTGCTAGATGGCGTACCCGTTCTGGCCTACGGAATTCGTACCGACTTTAAGACTCTGAGCTTTCCAGGGAGCAGAAGACTTCTCGAAATTGCACACAGCCTCGAAGAACTTAAGACGATATGCCGCTGCGGCAGAAAAGCAATGTTCAATGGGCGCCTTCTCAACGGAACTTTCATATTCGACGGCGAACAAGTGGCAATTGATGGCGAAGCCATCACCTACGAATCACTGTGCGCAAACTGCTATTTAGACAAGACCAAATAGCTCAGTCACGCTTCAGTAACAATTCCCAAACCTAGTCATAAGCGGTGGTTTCTCGATTTACATTTAATGCAGGCACACTCTAATTGGGTGCGCGGAGCTCAACGACTGGTTGAGCGAAGTGTTACTCCACGAAAGGGGCGTGTAAAAAGCAAGTCAATATCATTTGCGCGATAGGTGGCAGACCGAGTCATCATCATGGACGCAGAAGAAATAGTCGAGGTCGGTACTCCGACCGAAATCCTTGACAACCCCAGAGAAGAGCGAACCAAAAAGTTCGTATCCCAAATCCTTTAACCCAAAAAGACACATTATTTCAATTGATTTGCCGTAAATTCTTTGCGCTGTAACATTTAGCTTCGGAGGGCAACAATGAATAAACTGACATTCCAGGAACGCTTGCAAGAACCAGAGCCAATTATTTTGTCTGGTGGCTACCTCTTTGAAGTCGAAAGACGTGGATACCTAACAGCCGGAGAGTTCGTCCCCAAGGTGGCCCTTGAACACCCCGAAGTGTTGAAGCAGGTCACAACCGACTTATTAAGGGCCGGAAGCGATATTGCACTTGCCTTTACCTATAACGGTCACCGAGAAAAAATGCGTCTGATTGACCAAGAGCACCTGTTGGAACCTCTTAACAGAACCGCAATGACAATCGCACGCGAGGCTGCTACCGAGCAGCGGGTTGCCCAGGACCGCGACATCTATGTTGCAGGAAACATCTCAAATTCGAATATATTTGACCCCGCCGACGAAGAATCGAAGTTGGCGGTTCGGGCCATGTACAGGGAAATGATCAGCTGGGCCAAGCAAGAAGGCGCCGACTTGATCGTGGCTGAGACTATGTACTACTACGAAGAAGCTAAAATTGCGCTCGAAGAAATTCACGCGGCCGGCCTTCCGGCCATTGTGAACGTAGCGGTTTTTGCAACCGGTGTTCTCCGGGATAATTTCACCCCAGCGGAGGCTTGCAGGCTCTTAGCAGTAGCCGGAGCCGAAGTGGTTGGTACCAATTGCTTCCAGGGACCGCAAACCATTAGGCCAATTGTGGAATCGATCCTACAGGCCACAAAAGGTTTCAATGTCTGTGCAATGCCTGCGACATATAGGACCACATCGGAACATTCAAGCTTCTTCAACCTCCCAGACCCCATCAACACTGCAGCTTTACCCCAAGATCGAACCTTCCCAGACGCGCTCGAGGCACAAAATTCGAATCGATATGAAACGGCCGAGTTCGCACAGTTTGCCAACGATTTAGGCGTCAAGGTAATTGGCTTGTGCTGTGGAGCAAGTGTCATCCATCACAGAGAGCTGGCCGAAAGGCTGGGTAGAAGAACTTACTTGTCGCAGTACTCCCCCGATATGAGTAACCACTTTCTTTATGGAGACAAGAAAGTAATTCCTACCAATTCTTCACAGTTTGGTTCAAAAGCTTGATGACAGAATGGTCTCTAGCCAGTAATAGAATCAACGCCGAACATTAAAAGCACTGCATTCACAAACGAAGCCAAAATAAGCAGCGGAAAAATCACCCTAGGAGGAGTTGGCCTCAGCGATAGAACGGCGGCCACTCCAGCCAACAAGATTGTTAACAACAATCCAACCAAGCCAACAATTAGCGTCAAACTTGCACTTTGGGAAACAACAATGCTGGTTGCCAAAATTGCCGCTCCGGCAATGACCAGTGCAGAAACCTTTTGTCCAACAATGTGCGGAAGCGCCCTGACGCCTGTCGCTTTATCTTCCAGTAGATCCGGCAAAGTGTTGGCGAAGTGAGCAGACACGCCCAGTAACGCTGCCACTAGAACTACCCACAGCGGAGGAATAGCACTTTGCTCCATGCCCAGTGTCACAAAAATCGGCAAAATACCAAATCCAACTGCGTATGGTGCGATCGATAAGCCAGTGGACTTCAAGCCGAGGTTGTAGGCCCACCCAACTGCCAACATGGGCAACATCCAAACTAGGGCTTCCCAGCCAAGTAATCCCGATGCCAACAACGCCAGAGCGCCTGCAGTAAAGGCAGATGTCCGCACCAGTTCTGCACTCACCCATCCTTGAGCAGCTGGCTTGTCAGTGCGCCCTGCGGCCATATCTCGTTTTAGATCAAGCCAATCGTTAGATAGGCCAACTGAGAACTGTTGAAACAAAACTGCAAGGCCAACCAGTGCGATCCGGTCCGCACTCAGGCCAACACCAATCGAAAAAAGGGCAGCAAAGAGCGCCACAGCGAAGGAAGGCATTGGATGGGTTGACCTAAACAACGAAACCGCGCTTCGACCGACCATCGCTATCGTGCCAATCGATTAACTACCAAACCAAAAACCCAAGGTAGTTTGCTTGCCAGCGGGACAATTGCCATCCTGGCCGGCGAGTTGGCCGCCGTAATAAGGCCTTGTGTTAGGACTCTAAAATCCCTACTTACTCTTCGCCATCCGCGCTCGTAAGCTGCTGGCTTGCCCATCCGTATGCACTTTATGGCAACCTGTGCCTGGGCGAAGCCGAGCCTCAAGCCTTCTCCAGTAATGGCGTCTACGTATCCGGACGCATCTCCAACAAGCAAAATTCGACCCTTGGTACGAGCCACGGTGAGCTGTGGAAAGGAACCGGCACCGCTTCGTTGCGAGCTGGGCTCGGCACCGATTAGCCTCCTTGCCAACTCGGGCACACCCCGAATGGTGCTATCGAAGTCCGTGGATTTTGGCCCCAAGACAGCCACACCAACCTGAGTGTCAGAGACAGGCGTTATATACACTTCGGCAGTTTTGGTGTAGAAAACCTCTATGAACTCTGACCACGGGGCAACCTGAAAGTGCTGCCTAATGCCGAAACGTTTTGAACGCCTAGCGGGCACGTTCTTAACAAGACCAGCTGCCTTGGCAATACTTGAATGCAGACCGTCCGCGGCAATTAGATATCGCCCCAACACCGCTGAGCCGTTGGCACAAGAAGCGACTATGCCGTCCGACTCTTCAGTCACCGAATTCACAGACGCCTCCATAAAGACCACCCCAAGTTCATCCGATCGAGACCGCAGGGCGCCGTGGAGTTCGGTGCGCCTAACGCCCTTACCAACACCGCTTGAAAAACGGTGAGAGACGGAATGGTTACCGCTTCGATATGTGACTCCAGACAAGTCGCGACCCTGGGGATAAACGCCAAGACGATTTAGGAGCGGAATTGCTCCAGGCATTAGCCCTTCGCCACAAGCTTTGTCTATTACTCCAGGACGTTGCTCAACTACCACTGTCGACAACCCGCTCAGACGGGCTTCAATGGCCGATGCCATGCCCACTGGACCCCCGCCAACAACAATCACATCGTAGGTCGTCATTTCAAGCCCTCCAACGCTTTATTCTCGGTCGGGATTCTAAAGCCCAAGAGCAAAACAGCATTGAGAACAGTAAATACCGCCGCCGTTATCCAGGCAGAGTGAACCATCGGCAAGGCAATGCCCTCTATGACTACCACCCAATAATTCGGGTGCCGAAGCCAGGGTAGAGAATATGGGCCTCGCCGCACACGCTTAGCTCCGGGAATAACGATCACACGGGTATTCCACTGGTCACCGAGTGCCCAAATGAACCAATATCTAGCAGCTTGGCATCCGAGGGCGGCTACCAAGAAAATCCAACCCAGGGTCCCGAGGAATAAACGCTCAAGGACGACGACCTCGATCATTGCGCCGAGCAACATCCCAGTGTGAAGGGCAATCATTGCTGGCAGATGGGAACGACCGTATTCGGTTCCGCCGGCCGCAAAAGAACGCTTCATGTTTCTTACTGAAACGACAAGTTCGTAAATGCGCTCTGCTCCAGTTGCCAAGATAAGGACAATGAACAGTAAGACGCTAACTGACAAACTCATGTCCACTCCAACAACACAAGTTCCAGAGACACTCCAGGCCCAACCGCAAACAAAAGCCCTAGCGTTTTCGGGGGCTGATCAAAGACATCACGGAGCACATGCAAAACAGCTGCCGAGGACATGTTTCCAGCCCTTGCCATGACTTCCCAGCTAGGTGCGAGATCCGACTCCACCAAACCCAAAGATGCACTGAATGCCTCAAGAATCTTAGGCCCCCCAGGGTGGGCAATCCAAACGTCAATATCTGCTCTTGAAAGGCCCTGCTCACTCAGAAGTAGGTCTACATCCGAAGCGAAGTGCTGCTCAATCATCTCGGGCACTCCAGCCTCAAGCATTAAAGAAAGCCCGCTCGTTCCGACCTTCCAGCCGATCAAATCTTCAGTGTCGGAGTACAAAGTACTCCTGGTTGCTTTGACGGAAATTCCAGTCTGGGCCTTAGCGTGCTTATCGCCAATCATCACCACGGCAGCGGCACCATCTCCAAAGATTCCAGTGCCGACATAGTTGGCCATTGACCTGTCTTCCCATTGGACAGTCAATGAGCAAAGCTCGACTGACACCACCAACGCAACCCCGGTTGGGTCACCTGCCAAGTAATCCGCCACTCGAGCAATGCCAGCTGCTCCCCCGGCGCAGCCAAGGCCAAAGCTTGGTATGCGTTTTAAGTCCGACCTAAACCCCATTCGAGCTGCCAGCAGCACATCCAGTGCAGGCGCCCCGACGCCTGTAACAGTCGTGAAAAAGAGATGATCAACATCGGTCGCCTCGAGTTCGGCATTTGCAAGAGCATGTTTGGTGGCCTGCTCAACCAGAGTCAGCGCGTGCTCAGCAAAGAGCGAGTTGGCCTTTGTGAACGAGTCAATGTCTGTGTATTCAGAAATCGGAAGCACAAAGTGGCGCTGCATGATTTTGCTGTTGCTATGGATCCTATCCAGAACGGCACTTGCGCCTTTAGTTGGCGCCAGCCTGGGCGCAAGGGCTTCGGTGACTTCCGACTGAGAATGAGTGTGGGCAGGAAGCGCGGCCTCTACTTGAATGATGACTGCCGCCATTGCTTTACTCCCAACACTGACTCTAAGTGTAACTAGTTGAAAGAATCTCGAGACTCTTGACAAAAGTCCTATGGGTGACAGTGGGGCGTGCGGGACTTGAACCCGCGACCGAACGATTATGAGTCGTTTGCTCTAACCAGCTGAGCTAACGCCCCCAGCCACACTAAATCCTACCGAACTAACCGAAGCTGTCCGCGGTCCACGGCCCAGCCGGAGAAAATAATCTAGAGCAGGTTCGGTATCTTTTGCTCCTCCGCGAGGTTTGCGCGCCGGAACCAGAAGGTAACGGCGGTCGAAACCAGCACGATAAACAATGAATAAAGAGCAGGAACAATCAAGATTAACCCCACATCTGCAGTGCCACCAAAGGTGAGCAGCACAATGGCGATAGCCAAAGGTCCATTCTGGATACCAGTCTCGAGAGCGATCGTTCTGACGTTCATCGGATGCAACTTTAGGAGCTTAGCTAATCCGAATGCGATCGCGATGCCAAAGAACCCAAGACCAATAGCAACAACGTAGGTCTGCCAAGGCGTGTCAGCAAGCAGTTCCCAGTTCCTTGGTACCCAAGTTGCTAGCAAGAACAAGATGAAGAATAGGCCGACGAAGCCACCCATCAGCTCTAGGAAAGCTCCGATGTTTGCGCTGATTCTTCTAAGAAGCATTCCAAAAATTACAGGTATCAGCAGCAAGAAGAGTGTCGCCACAATGTTGATGATCGGTATCTGGAACTGCTCATCGTCGGAAAACAGCAGAATCCCATAGAAGGTTAGGACCAGCGGCGTCATCAACAATGCCCAAAGGGTCGAGTTTGTCGTCATAATCACGCTCAGGGCAAGGTTACCCTTGGAGAAATAGGCGAAGATGTTTGATGTGGTGCCGGCAGGCACAGACCCCATTAGAAGAGCGCCCAGGGCAACTGGGGCCGCGTATTCCATTGGCAGCTGGAATAGCAATGTCGAAATAAGGGCAAATGCCAACAGCGGCATGATTCCGAACTGAGTAATCCAGCCAATTATCAAACCCCAGGGCCTTCGAATAGCCAGCTTGAAGTCTCTTGGGGTTAGGCCTGACCCCAAGCCGAACATAATTACAAACACCATGGCCACCAAAAGGTTTTGCTCGAAAGGTGTGACGACGTCCTGCTCAGAAACAGTGACCTGCTCTAATAAAATCATTGCGACGTTCATTAGTTACCGTCCTTACTGGTTAGGTCGATCGGCTTAGTTTCGGTGATCCCGCCTGCCAGTGCAGTCACCCTCAGCTCTCGACGCAATATTTTTCCAATGGGGCTCTTTGGTAGCTCGTCAACGAACACAATGTGCTGAGGCACTTTGTAAGCGGCCATGTGCTCGCGACAGTAGGCCATTATTTCCTCGGTGGATGGAGCAGGTTGTGAAGCCACCACATAGGCTCGAACTTTTTCACCACTGCTCAAGTCTGGAATGCCGATAACTCCAACTTCAAGAACACCGGAGACAAAAGAAATCTGCTCCTCAACTTCGTTCGGATAAACGTTAAAGCCACTGACCAGAATCATGTCCTTCTTTCGGTCCACAATGGTGAAATATCCATCGCTGTCGACTTGCGCTATGTCGCCGGTGTATAGCCATCCGTCTTGAATAGTTGAGGCAGTTTCTTCCGGCCGTTGCCAGTAGCCCTGCATGACCTGAGGGCCCTTCGCGATGAGCTCACCAGGCTGCCCCGCTTGGACTTCTGCCCCTTTGTCGTCTATACAACGAATTTCTGTGGACGGGACAGGGATTCCGATGGTGCCGTCCTTCTGTAGCCCACCCAGAGGATTAAAAGTCAACACGGGCGACGATTCGGTCAGGCCATAGCCTTCAACAATTGGTGTTCCCGTTACATCTCTCCAGCGATTTGCAACAGACTCGTGTAAAGCCATACCTCCGGCGGCCGATGCACGTAAATGCTTCGGCGAACTATCCGTAAACCAACGCTCATTTAGTAGTGCGCTAAACAATGTGTTCACCCCAGATAGCCAGGTCACCTTGTAGTTTTCGAAAGCACGTTTTAAGTTGCTGGGAGGCCGCGGAGATGGCACCAGAATATTCCTGGCCCCAATGTGGTAAAATCCCAACAAGTTAACCGTGAACGCGAATATGTGATATAGCGGAAGAGCTGTGAGTACGATTTCATTACCCGGCCTCATATATGATCCACACATTGAGATCATTTGAAGAGTGTTGTTGACAAGATTCCCGTGCGTAAGCATCGCACCCTTAGAAACACCAGTTGTTCCTCCGGTGTACTGAAGCGCAGCAATGGTTTCAAGGCCAACGCCGGCAAGATAATTTTCCGCCCGTTCAGCAGAGCCCGCTTTTTTGCCCATACTCAAGGCTTCCCGGAAACTCGTGTGCTCAACGGTTACCTTAGGAAGAGTTTTGCTCCAATACTTTTGGGTCAATTTGATGATGCCCGCAATCGGACCAGGGAAAAACTCGGCAATGCTGACAGTCACAATCTTCCTGATTTTGGTCCTGTCCAAAATCCCGGGTAACCGATCAGCGAACATGTCAATCACAATCAGCGCACTGGCTCCCGAATCGGAGAATTGATGAAGCATTTCAGTTTGCGTGTACAGCGGATTGGTGTTTACCAAAACACATCCGGCCTTCATAACCCCAAAGGCGACAATCGGATAACTCAGACAGTTTGGCATTTGAACAGCCACTCGTTCACCGGCAACTAGCCCAGCTACCTCACGTAAGTAGGCGGCGAAGTCGTCACTGAGCTCGTCAACCTGCTCAAAGCTCAAAGATCCGTTCATGCCATTTGGCATGCACTGCGTGAAGGCTGTGGTCTTTGAATACTTTTCAGAAGCGGCGCCCAACAGTCCTGGAAGATGCCGGAATGTGTGTGCCTCCAGCTCGTGCGGCACTTCAGATGGGTAGTTACTTAGCCACGGGTGCTTCGACATGGGAGCCCTTCGCCTAGGTTGCCAGCGGTGAAGCAATTACCCCGACGCTGGAGAGTTCCCATAATACTAATTAGGTTTCTCCTCGCTTTGTCAAGCAGTGATGGAAACCAAAAAAAGCAATTCACAGAACCAAGCGACGAAGAATTTGCGGATTATCTCTAATTAATCGTCTCGTTTACGCCGGAGTTTCTTGGCTGCATCACTGACGTCGCTTCGAAACTCAGACAACTGCTCACGAACTTCCTCACGAACCTCGCTAAGTCGTTCTCTTGCCTCTTCGGCTGCTCCGGAAAACCTACCTCGGGCATTTTCCGACGCATCCTCTGCTCTTCGTCGAAGATTAAGAGCCTCGCTCCTGAGCTCTTCAACTCGCTTACGCAAGGAAGCAGACAGACGCCCAATCGGCTGAAAATATCCAGGCTCGTTATCTGCTGTGGTGGGAACCTCATCTCCAATACCACGGTAGAGGTCCTCAAAAATCGAAATGGTTCGCGCAATGTCATGGGCTTGAATCAGGTGAAGCGAGTTTTCACTCAGCCGTGCCAGTTCGCCCTCATCGGCTGAAAGCACTCGCTCCAACCTGTCTTTGAGCGCATCAGAATCGTCAGGAGGGAACAAATACCCATTGTCTCCGTCGTGCACCAGGTGTGGCAGAGCCATTGCGTCTGCTGCTATTACTGGCCTCCCTGAGGCCATTGCCTCCATGGTCGCAATAGATTGCAGCTCCGCAATAGAAGGCATTACAAAGACAGTGCATTCCTCATACATGCCCGCTAAATCTTGGTCGTTGATGTGGCCCAAAAACTGCACTCGATCTCCGATGCCAAGCAACGCTGCCTGGCGCTCGAGGCGCTCACGCTCTCCACCATCTCCCACTAATTGAAGCCTTAGCTTTGGAAAGCCGTCCAGCTTACTCATGGCATCAAGCAAAATATTTATTCGTTTTTCATAATCCAACCGGCCTAAAAACAAAGCCACCGGCACTCTATTTTGAGTCGGCGTCTGGTTGGCGAACTTGCTGGCATCGATGCCGCAGCTAATGGCCAACACACCCTGGACATGAGCGGCGTTTTCCAAAAGATCGGCGGCTCTTCTGGTCGGAGTTGTAAGTGCGTCCATCTTCCGCAGAATTCTTCCCGTATCACTCCACAGTATTTTCATGCCCAGCGGGTGCAAGAATTTTGGTAGTGGCGAATACTTCAGCAGATTCTCCGGCATAGTGTGGTTGGTGGCAATTTTTCGGATTGGCATACCCTTGGTGGCCCTAATTGCGAATCGCCCGACCATGAGATGCGACTGGATGTGAAGTGAGTCTGGCTGCTGGTCTAACACGATTGTTTTTATCGCCTTAGTGAGCCCAAATGGAGAAGTTAGGCGATGAGTTTTGTGGTTGGGAAGTTTATAGCTTTTGAGTCTGTGAACGATCATGTCTGCGCCGTCATGATTCTCGAGTCTTTCGCCAGACCAGCCGTCATCGCTGGGAGCGATTATCTGGACGTTGTTTCCGCTTCGAACTAGTCCACCAGCCAGTCTTTCGGCAAACCTTGCGGCCCCATTGATCTCGGGAGCAAAGGTGTCACAGGCGATGAGTACCTTAATTGGTCGGCTCACTGTTACCCTTTTCCGTCAGCTGCGGGTGATATTTATTCAAGGTTAGAACTCCTGACACCGCAATAATACCTGCGAGAGCGTATCCCACCATCTGAGAAACATTCGCTGCCTGCGCTTCGCCGAGAATTACGATTCCAATAATCACTGCCACCGCTGGGTCAATAACAGTTAGTCCTGCTATTACTAGGTCAGGTGGTCCCGATGCATATGCGTTTTGAACAAACCATCCACCCAGGACGGTAGCACCAACCAGTGAAATTAGAGCAAGGAGCGTTAGCAGGTCATAGTCCTGCTGAAAGAGTCTCTGGATAATCACCTTGGCTAGCGAAGCAACAAACCCATAAAGAACGCCAGCACCAAAGATGTAGTGCAGCGCTCCGACTTTTCCCTTCGAGCGCCAAAACAGCAACGCAAACATCAGGAGGAGCACGAACAAAACGCCCACAACCTGCAACAGCTTTTCGTTGCTTAGTTCAACCGCAACAGCGCTTGATGCTGCTACAGCGACAAAACCACCGACGCCAATGGTAGTGACGCCAATGGCCAAATAGGTGCTTAAGTTTAATCGAACTTTATAAATTCGCGCATTCAATACCGACGTCATGATCAGTGCAATGGCGCCGATCGGTTGAACAACAATCAACGGGGCGAGAGCCAGGGCGGAGAGCTGGAACAGTATCGCCAGAACGAGAAAACTTGTCCCGGTAAGCCATCTTGGTCTTTTTAGCAGATCAACGATTTGCTTCAGGGTAAGCGACCCCGGTTTAGTGCGCCTTGGGGCATGGTGCTTTGTTACTGCGTCGTTCTGGAACTGGGCACCCAATGACAGGAAAACCGCTCCGATAACAGCAAGACCGATAGCAAGTGCCCTAAGAATCTCGGGTGAAAACAACGCTTTTCTCCTGTCGGCCTTGAAGCTCTAAAAGCCTAGACCACCCAGCTGTATTTTCCTTCGGTAAAGTGGTGGGGTGCCTTTGCAAAAAATACTGATAACCGGCGAGCTAGTTCTTCACGAGCGAGCTGCTGAAGTTCAAGAAATCAACGGCAATGTCTGTCAATTAGTGGCAGACATGTTTGAGACCATGGACGCTGCCCCTGGCGTGGGCCTGGCTGCCACTCAAATCGGAGTCGGACTTCGAATTTTTGTGTTTTCTTACAGCTTTGAAGACCAGGAAATTCGCGGAGTGGCTATCAACCCCACCCTCGCGCTTTCAGCCCTATCAGACGAGGAACTCGACGAAGATGCCGACGCTGAGGGCTGTTTGTCAATTCCCGGCGAAAGATTTCCCCTAAAGCGTGCCGATAATGTGACGTTGACGGCCACCGACTTAGAGGGCGTTGAATTTCAGATTGAAGCACAAGGCTGGTTGGCACGTATTTTCCAGCATGAGTTTGATCATCTAGAAGGAATGCTCTTCGCCGACAGGTTAGTAAAACCGCACAAGAGGCTCATGAAAAAGGCGATAAAGGAAAACGGCTGGGGGAAAGCCGGATCTTCTTGGCTACCTGGCAAAGATTACCTAGAACCCTAATAGCCTGACTCCTGCCGCTACAATCGCACCAGCCAGAACGACAAATATATACGGGACCCGCATAGCCAAAAGTGCTGCTGCCACGACTAAAGCCGCGGCGCGGGCATCCAGCACCAAAACGTTCTGAGCGGAAAAACCCTGAAGCATGACAAGAGCTGCGAGCAACGAAACGGTCATACGCTCGGCAATCAGCTTCCCCTTGGCGCCAACAAATCGTTCCGGTATCAAATAACCAAGTATTTTCCAGCTAAAGACCGCCAAGGACGCCAAAATGACAGTGCCTATCATTGTTTAGACCTAAAGGGCAGTAAGGCAACGGAGGCGGCCAGTAACACAGGCACACCGGCCGGAGTCAATGGAATCGCTATCAAGGCAACCAAGGCCCCGACTGCAGCAAGTGGAAGGTTATTTTTCAGTCTGGGCCAAAGTAGACCGAGGAAAGCTGCGGCGGCTGCGCCATCCAGTCCCCATGCCTCTACTGACCAAATTAGGTTGCCAGCTAAGGCACCAAGCAGAGTCGCAGTATTCCAAAAAATGAACACTGCGGCGCCAGTAAGCCAAAACCCTAGCTTTTGGTTTGTAGGACCGTTCTGAGCCGCCGAGACAGCATTGGATTCATCAATAGATAGCTGCGCCGCCAGCAGGCGCCACAGGCCTCTAGGGCTGATTATGGAGCTTAGGCGAAGGGCGTAGAAAGAGTTACGAACCCCCATTAGCCAGGCCGATGAGATTGCCGTGATTGGGGCACCACCAGCTGCAACTATTCCAACGAAGGCAAACTGACTTGCGCCTGAAAACATCAAAAGGCTAAGTAGCATCACTGCGGGAACCGTCATGCCGGCTGCCGCACCAATCGCTCCGAAAGAAACACCGTAGAGACCAGTGGCTAAGCCAACTGAGAGGGAAGTGGAGATTACTTGCCTGTTCATGCACTCTCCAGGAAAAAGTGTGGCTCCTCGGCTTGGACTCGAACCAAGAACCTATCGATTAACAGTCGATTGCTCTGCCAATTGAGCTACCGAGGAATGCACCCCTGAGGACGCCTCCCAACATTAGCAGATAGGTTGCCTATTTCATCAACTCGCGGCGTTCGGTTTCTAGCGCCATCAGTTCTTTCTGAACTTGAGCAACCTGCTCTGGGCTCGCTGTGGCGTCAATTCTTCTCAACGCGGCCATTAAATCGACTTTTTCTCGCCCGAGGGTGTTTAGCATGGCGGTCCTAACTACTCCCCCCGTGTACTTACTTAAGTCCTGCTCATTGGCAACAGGCAGATCGGCAAGAGCTAGAGCTCTGATTACTTCAACATCTTCGGGATCAACTTGCGTTGCTAAAAGGTTTGCGAAGCCGTCCTCGGAAAGATGGTCGGAGTTAAAGTTTGCGATCTCTAATATTCGCTGGTGTTGTGAGTGAGAAAAACCAGAGGCCAACATTCGTCGAAGCTGATCAGCAGAAAAAGCGCCTGGTGCCTGCACCAACACTTCGAGTATCTGGCGCTCCATACGCGCTTGAGGACTTACCACCTCCGGAGCCTGAGCACCCGCTTGACGCATGGGCTCCACTCGCCGCTGAACCAGCTTTGTCACGCCAGCGCGGACCATTTGCTCAACTTCTGATGAATCCAGAGAGACCCAATCGGCAAGAGCCTTTATATATCCGGTTTTTAGAGCTGAATCAGTTATTTCAGCGACCACAGGAGCTGCCGCTCTTGCGGCAGCGACCCTAGAATCCAAGTCACCTAGTGAGAACTGGCTTATGCGGTGTCGGATAACGAATTCGAATAGTGGTTTTTTCGATACCAGCATTTCGCCTATAGCCGCATTGCCCATTGTCTGACGAAGATCTGCAGGATCTAGGCCTTCAGGGCCGCTTGCCACAAAAGTAAGAGCATTGAACTTAGAGCTGTCTCCGTAAACTCGAAGAGCGGCCTTTTCGCCCGCAGCATCGGGGTCGAAGGTAAAAATGACCTCTGCGGGTTCACTCGACTGGCCCAGTAATCGGTTAATGATTCGAATGTGCTCTTCGCCGAATGCTGTTCCGCAGGTCGCAACCGCCGTCTCGATGCCGGCAAGATGACAGGCCATGACATCGGTGTAGCCTTCCACAACAACGATCTGCCTAGATTTGACGATGGCCTTGCGAGCAACGTCTAGTCCATAAAGAACGCTGGACTTGTGGTAAACAGGTGTTTCGGGAGTGTTGAGATATTTCGGCCCCTGATCGTCTTCATAAAGCTTCCTGGCCCCGAATCCAAGCACCTGCGAGTTGGCATCCCTAATTGGCCAGAGCACTCGACCACGGAAACGGTCATACCCACCCTTGTCGCTCTCCATTGCTAGGCCTGCAGTTACTAATTCCTGCATCTGGTATCCAGCCGAAGTTGCTGCTTCGATCAGATTTTGCCAGCCCTTTGGCGCGTAGCCAATTCCGAAGGTGGCAAAGCTGGAAAGCTGGAATCCTCTCGATAGCAAAAAGTCCTGAGCAGTTTGGCCTTCGTTACTTTGAAGCTGTTCCTGATAAAAATCAGCAGCAAACTTGTTTAGAGCAAGCAGTCTCGATCTTGTTGATCCCTCGTCACTGCCCTCTTCAAGCTTGAGTTGATAGCCGACCTTGTCTGCCAAACGCTGAACTGCATCCGAAAAGCTAACCGATTCGATTTCTTGAATGAACTTATACACATCGCCACCCACGCCACAGCCAAAACAGTGATAAAACGCAGGGTTATCGCGCACGTTAAAACTCGGTGACTTCTCATCATGAAAAGGACAAAGGCCCTTAAATGAACCTGAGCTCGCTGGCTTTAGAGAAACATAGCCCCCCACAATCTCAACGATGTCGGCTCTGTCTTTTAGTTCCTCTATGTCCCCTTGGGATACTCGGCCAGCCATAGACAAATCCTATGCTCTGGATCGCTGATGAAGAGCAATGGCGGCTGGGTCCGTCAGGGACGCAACAAAGTCAACAATTACTCGTTTCTTTGCTCGGTCATCTGTGGCCATAGTCCATTCCTCGGTTGCTGCCGCATCTAAGCCAGCACCATTTTGAGACAGCATTGTCTCGGCAACTTCAACGAGTAGCGTTCGCTGGTCCTCGTAGTAGGGCTGCCTCGAGTTGTGAGTCATTACCGATGAGGCAACTATGCCCTTCAGGACAGCTATCTCACTTTTAACCCGCCTCGGGACATCTACACCGGCACCAAAACGACTTAAAGTTATCTTGTCCGACTCCTTCAGTACCGCACTAGTGGTCCTGGATACAAAAGAACCAATCAGGTCGCTTGCCAGGTTCTTCAGTCCTGCAAGGTGCCTCGGTGATCCATCAAATTCATCAAGCCAGTGGATAGAAGACTGCAAGGAGTGAAGTGCCTCTTCGATTTCTAGTCTTGAAACCGAACCTTCGGACCATCTTCCAATCTCTTCGATTAAGTCGTCGCTGGAGCTTGATTTCGAGAGTAAGTTGGGATTCACGAAAGATTCGACAATTGAATCCTCAAAATCATGAACCGAGTATGCAACGTCATCTGCGAAATCCATGATCTGCGCCTCGACGCACTTGATTCCCTCCGGTGCAGACTCTCTCATCCAATCGAACACTTCGACATCATCGTCATACACGCCAAACTTTGTGACGTTATCAAACTCTGCAGAGCGAGCAAGTGGCCAAGGGTACTTTGTTGCGGCGTCCAATGAGGATCGAGTCAGGTTCAAGCCCCTGGATATGCCCCGATCGTCGTAGATCTTTGGCTCGAGTCTGGTCAGAATTCTAAATGTCTGCGCATTGCCCTCAAACCCACCGATATCAGCTGCCCAAAAGTTCAGTGCCGATTCGCCGTTATGGCCGAAGGGTGGGTGGCCAAGGTCATGAGCTAGACAGCCCATGTCAACCAAATCTGGATTCACGCCCAGTGCTGTGGCCAGTTCCCTGCCAACCTGGGCCACCTCCAAGGAATGAGTGAGTCTGGTCCTGGCAAAATCACCCGATGTTGGAGAAAGTACTTGGGTTTTGGCGCTTAGCTTCCTGAACGCAGCGGAATGTAGGACTCTCGCTCTGTCTCTGGCAAATTCTCCTCGTCCCTCCATTTGCGATCCCGGTTGTGCGACAAATCGCTCGAGGTCGCTTTGCTCGTAACCTAGTTCTGGCTTGGCAGCCATCACTAACCCCCTGAGATTGAAAGTTCGGCGAACTCCAATTGAGCGCGATGAGATTCGGTGAGATCCCTCGAGGCAAGCCAGCCTTCCGGAAGTGAGCAAGATTTCAAAGAGCCAAGCCTTCCCCTGGGGCCTTCGGCCTCTTCACCTGGGTATGGGGCTCCCCGCTCTAAAGTTCCAAGTAAATCCGCTGCCTGTTGCAAGGATTCAACTCGTGCAAGTGCGGCCCTAAAATCTCCACCGACAGGGTAACCCTTGAAGTACCAAGCGACATGCTTTCGGATATCCCGGCAGGCTCTGCCTTCCTCATCAAAAAATTCTGTTAGTAATTCACCGTGGCGATAGAAGGCGTCGGCAACTTCACCCAGAGTGGGCATGACTTCTTCAACGTTTGGTGTTTTGTCACCGGTCAAGTAGCCGGCAATCGCACGCTCAAGGTCCTGAAATAGCCAAGGCCTTCCCAGACATCCCCTGCCAACAACAATGCCATCGACGCCAGTCTTTTCCATCATCAAAACGGCATCCGCGGCAGACCAGATGTCTCCATTACCAAGAACCTGAACGTCAGGAAGCGCCTCCCGAAGTTCGGCTATCGCGTCCCAGTCCGCCTTGCCCGAATAAAAGTCTTGTGCGGTTCTGCCATGAAGCGCAACAGCCGTTACTCCGGCATCTCTGGCCGCCTTGCCGGCGTCCAGAAAAGTCAGATGGTCTTGATCAATGCCCTTGCGCATTTTCACGGTGACCGGAATCTCACCCGCTGCCTTGACAGCTGACTGGACGATGGCTTCGAATAATTCGGATTTCCAAGGTAGCGCAGCTCCTCCACCCTTGCGCGTGACCTTGGCGACTGGGCAGCCAAAGTTCAGGTCGATGTGGTCTGCAAGATTTTCTTGAACCAGCATCTCTATTGCCTTGGAAATAGTGGCAGGATCAACGCCGTACAGCTGCACCGAGCGGAACTGTTCTGATTCGTGGTGACCTATCAGGCGCATTGATTCTTCGGTACGTTCAACAAGAGCTCTGGAGGTGACCATTTCAGAAACGAACAGTCCATTGCCATACTCACGGCAGAGCCGTCTGTATGCAGTGTTAGTAATACCAGCCATCGGTGCCAGTACCACTGGCACCTCAAAGGTTTTGCTCCCGTACGTTAGTGCCAAAGAACTAGCTGAGTCTTTCAAATAGATAGCTGGCGACCTTTTCCAAGGACACTCGCTCCTGCGCCATGGAATCGCGCTCGCGAATAGTAACCGACTGGTCATCAGCTGTTTCAAAATCAATCGTGATGCAAAACGGCGTTCCAATTTCATCTTGCCTGCGATACCGGCGGCCAATTGCGCCAGAGTCGTCGAAGTCGATGTTCCAATGCTTACGAAGCTCGGCCGCCAATGACTTGGCGATTGGATTCAACGCTTCGTTTCTACTCAGTGGCAAGACAGCCGCCTTCACAGGAGAGAGTCGGTAATCAAGACGCAGAACAGTTCTAACATCAACGCCACCCTTGGCATTTGGGGCCTCATCCTCGGAATAAGCATCAACCATGAATGCCATCAGCGACCTGGTAAGGCCCGCAGCTGGCTCAATCACGTAGGGGGTCCAGCGCTTCTCCTCGGTTTGATCGAAGTAACTCAAGTCAACTCCAGAAGAAGCCGAGTGAGTCTTTAGGTCGAAATCGGTGCGGTTGGCGACCCCCTCGAGTTCACCGAACTCTCCGCCTGGGAAGCCAAAACGATACTCGATATCTACGGTCCGCTTGGAGTAGTGAGAGAGCTTTTCTTTCGGGTGGTCAAATAGTCGAAGATTTTCCGGGTTAATGCCCAAATCTAGGTACCAGTTGTGACGCTGCTCAATCCAATACTCATGCCATTTTTCATCCTCACCCGGCTTTACGAAGAACTCCATTTCCATCTGCTCGAACTCACGGGTTCTAAAGATGAAGTTGCCCGGAGTAATTTCATTGCGGAAACTCTTTCCCATTTGGCCAATGCCGAACGGAGGCTTCATTCTCGAGACGTTGAGGACGTTGTTGAAGTTTACGAAAATACCCTGTGCGGTTTCAGGCCTCAGGTAGTGCATCCCCGTGTCATCATCAACCGGACCAAGCGAGGTCTTTAGGAGCCCGTTGAAACTTTTGGGTTCAGTCCAGGTTTCTTTGCCACCACAATTGGGGCAAGCGATTTCTGCCATGGATGTTGGTGGTCTTGATTTTTTCTGCTCGAAGGCTTCCTCCAGGTGGTCCTGTCGAAAACGCTTGTGGCAGCTGGTGCATTCGATTAACGGATCAACGAAAGCCTCCACGTGTCCCGATGATTCCCAGACCTTCGTGGGCAAAATAATTGAACTGTCCAGTCCAACAACGTCGTCTCTTCCAGAAACAACAGACTGCCACCACTGCCGCTTTATGTTTTCTTTCAGCTCCACTCCAAGTGGGCCGTAATCCCAGGCTGAACGCGAGCCTCCGTAGATTTCACCAGCCTGGAAAACAAATCCCCGGCGTTTTGCGAGTGAAATTACCTGGTCGAGCTTCTGATTGGCCATTATTCTCCGGGGATTGATTCTTGGATGTCTATTCCTAGTTTAGTGGCGCATCTAAGGCCCCGCCGAAGCGGCGCTGTCTTCTTCCGAACTCGGTAATCGCTTCCCACATTGACTCCCTCGTGAAATCTGGCCAAAGCACGTCCATGAAAATCATTTCTGCGTAGCTCGATTGCCAAAGCATGAAGTTGGAAATACGCATCTCGCCGCTGGAGCGCAAGAACATGTCAACATCTGGCAGCTCGGCAACGTAAAGCCTTTTCTGGATTGCCTTTTCTGTGACTTTCTTCGGGGTCGCACCACTTAGTTGAGATTCACTGAGAATCTGGTTTACCGCGGAAACTATCTCTTGTCTACCTCCGTAGTTCACAGCCATAGTCAACACTAAGCCAGTATTTTTTTTGGTCATTTCTTCGGCTATGCGAAGTTCACGAACCACGCTTGGCCATAATCTGCGCTCAGACCCGGACCAGCGAATACGAACATTCCAGTCACTCAATAGGTCTCTGCGACGCCTCAAAACGTCCTTGTTGTAACCCATGAGAAACTTGACCTCCTCGGGAGAACGCTTCCAGTTCTCAGTGGAAAATGCATAAGCAGTCAGATTTTCTACACCGGCTCTTGAGGCCCCTGCCACTGCCTCTAGCAATGCCATCTCCCCCGCTCTATGGCCCTCGGTCCTCGCCAGCCCACGCTCATTTGCCCATCTGCCATTGCCATCCATAACCATCGCTATGTGCTTTGGCACTGAGCTAAAATCTGGCGCTACTCGCCCAGGCTCGTCTAGCTTTATCAAGCTCTCTCCACATGCTCCAGGGACCTGAGCCCTCTTTCAAGCTGCCACTGCAAATACCCGGCAATCACTCCGCTAACCGCCGCACGCGTGCCGCTTGTTGCAAGTCCTACCTCGGGCCAATCCCCGATCAGCAAGGCACTAATGTGTGAAATACCGTCAGCCCCGAGCCTTACTGAACCAGGCAGAGTGCACGACTGACAGCTCACGGACCCAGAGTGAACCGAAAATGATACTGTTTCCATCGACGCGCAGCCCTGGCATTCGTCAATGTTTGTAATCCAACCAGAAATCGCAAGAGCCCGTAAAAGATATGAGTCCAAGATTTGATCTGAAGCATGTTCTTTTAGTGAAAGCGCTCTAAGGGCACCGACTACAAGCAGGTAGTGCTGAGAAGAAGAGTCCTCACGGGTGAGCCGCTCGGCTGCCTCGACAACAGCGCTAGCGGCGGTATATCTTGCATAATCAGCGATAATGACTTGGCCATAATTGGCCAATTGCTCAACCTGAGAGACGGTATCTAAATTTCGGCCCTCGTATAACTGCAAGTCCACAACGTTGAACGGCTCCAAGCGGGCACCAATTCTGCTGCTAGTTTTTCGAACACCTTTTGCCACCGCACGAACCTGACCATGGTTCTTGGTCAACAGTGTGACTATGCGATCGACTTCCCCAAGCTTGTGGGTTCGGATGACGACGGCTTCATCTCGGTAATGCGGCATGTAATAATTATCGCAACAATTAGCTAATTAGCCGGTAACCGCGATCCTTAGCGCTCGATTCGTTGAGCTAATGAGGGCCTTAAGGGATGCGGTTGCGATGTCTCCGTCGATACCAACGCCCCAAAGAATACTGCCATCAACTTCAAGTTCGATGTAGGCCGCGGCTAGAGCATCTCCGCCAGCGCTGAGCGTGTGCTCCACGTAGTCAAGAAGCCGAATGTCTGCTCCCTTTTCCTGCAAGATTGCAATGAAGGCAGAAATTGGACCATTTCCAGTCGAAGCCGCTGAGAATTCAGAATCCCCATCACGCATGACCACGTCAATTTCAACTACGCCATCCATGTCAGATTCAGTTCGCATCTTCTTTAACTCGAACCGGCCCCACTTGGTCTGATCTTTCCCGGCTGGAAGATATTCGTCCTGGAAAATCTCCCAGATTCTTTCGGAGCTGACCTCACCGCCAGAAGTGTCGGTGTGGCCCTGAATAACCCTAGAAAACTCGATCTGCAGCTTGCGAGGCAGGTCCAGACTGTGATCGGTATGCAATAGATATGCCACCCCACCCTTGCCCGATTGGGAATTCACTCGAATAACAGCTTCGTAGTTCCTGCCGACATCCTTCGGATCAATTGGAAGATACGGAACAGCCCAGGTCTGCTCATCAATATGATTTCCTGCGGCCAGCGCGTCCACTGCTAGTTGATCAAAGCCTTTTTTGATTGCGTCTTGGTGCGAGCCAGAAAAGGCAGTGTAAACCAGGTCGCCGCCGTAGGGACTGCGCTCTGCAACTGGCAGTTGATTGCAGTATTCGACGGTTCGCTTTATCTGATCAATGTCACTGAAACTAATCATCGGATCAATCCCTTGACTGAACAGGTTTAGACCAAGAGTTATTAGGTCGACGTTGCCAGTGCGCTCGCCGTTGCCAAACAGGCAACCCTCGATCCTGTCCGCACCTGCCATGTATCCAAGTTCGGCAGCCGCAACAGCAGTTCCCCTGTCGTTATGAGGGTGCAAGGACAGCAATATCGCTTCGCGAGGGGCAAGATGTCTGGACATCCACTCGATCGAATCTGCATAAACATTCGGAGTTGCCATTTCTACCGTGGCCGGCAAGTTAATAATCAGCTTGCGATCAACGGTTGGCTGAATGATCTTTGCCACAGCGTTACAAACCTCGACTGCAAACTCCAACTCTGTGCCAGTATATGACTCCGGAGAGTACTCGTAAAACACTTTCGTCTCGGGAACAGTCGCCTCTAGGGAAAGGCACTTAAGTGCTGCATCGGTAGCAATCTTCTTGATTCCAGCCTTGTCCTGCCCAAATACAACGCGGCGCTGCAGCACAGAAGTTGAATTGTAAAAATGAACAATTGCCTGCTTAGCGCCGGCTATCGACTCGTATGTTCGCTCGATAAGGTGATCTCGGGACTGGGTAAGGACCTGAATGGTCACATCGTCCGGAATGAACCCTTGATCAATGAGCAATCGAACAAAGTCAAAGTCCGTCTGCGAGGCCGAAGGGAATCCGACCTCGATCTCCTTGTAACCCATCGAAACTAGAAGTTTGAACATCTCAAGCTTTCGCTCCGCGTTCATCGGGTCAATAAGAGCTTGATTGCCGTCCCTAAGGTCAACCGCGCACCACTGAGGAGCCTTAGTGATTGTCTGGGTCGGCCAAGTACGATCTGGAACTTCCACTGAAATCTGCTCGTGAAATGGTTCATAGCGCCCGAAGGGCATATTCGATGGTTTTTGTTGGTTCTTCATTTCTCTCCGCCTAAATCTGAATTGACCGCAGGTTTGCACCGCGACGAGATTGGGCCTTGGCTAGGCCTCGTCGCGGCCAATAAGCAGGAGAGTAAAACTCATGTTCTCAGGCTAGCACTTGGGAGCCGGTTCCGCTAGAACCCTAGTTTTCCGAGCTGCTTGGCATTGCGCTGCCAATTTTGAGCGATTCTGACCTGAATGGCTAGATGAACAGGTTCGTCCATTAGCGCTTCAATTTCGCGTCTTGCCTTCTGGCCAATGGTTTTCAGCATCGAACCAGCCTTGCCAATGATGATTCCCTTTTGGGAGTCTCGCTCAACCCAAACCGAAACGTGAATGGTTGGCTTGACCGAGTCGTACAGGATTTCATCCAAAGTCACTGCTAGCGAGTGAGGAAGCTCATCGTTGACCAGCTCCAACGCCGCCTCACGAACGAGTTCGCATATCCGATCTTCAAGAGGCTCCTCGCTTACGACATCCTTTTCGTAAAAAAGTGGGCCAACCGGTAAATATCCGATGAGCAGCTTTTCCAAAAGGTCGACTTGCTCCATGGTTGCCGCCGAAACCGGCACAATTTCCTGCCAATCATGCAATTCGGACACAGCCATCAGGTGTTGAGCGAGCCTTTGTTTTGACACAGTTTCTGATTTGGTGACAATCGCAATTTTCTTTGCTCTGCCGTACTGAGCAACATCGGACACTATCTTTCTGTCTCCTGGTCCAATTGGCTCGTTAGCTGGGGTGCAGAAAACAATTACATCGACTTCGTGCAGCGTTGAGCTCACAAGATCATTTAGCCGCTGACCCAGCAGCGTCCTTGGCCTGTGAAGGCCAGGAGTGTCGACCATTATCAATTGGCCGGATTCGGTCGTTTTGATAGCCCTAATTGCTCGCCTTGTGGTCTGCGGTTTGGAGCTGGTAATGGCCACTTTTTCGCCAGCTATAGCGTTTGTTAGCGTCGATTTACCGACGTTCGGTCGACCCACAAAGCTTACAAATCCAGATCTAAATTCACTCATTTACCACGAGCTTACGAACTAAAACGCTCAGTAGTTGGCCTTTCTTGGCAAGCACCCGCTCAGCAGTCAACATAAGCCCTTGGACCTCAGCGCTTTCACCCCCCACAGGAAGTGCTCCGATGGCCTTGATTAGCAGCCCTCCGATGGTGTCAACATCATCATCTTCAAGTTCTATTTCATAGAGCTCAGAAATCTCGTCGAGCGTGGTTCTTGGCTGGCACCTGAAGGTCGTCTCGTTCAATCTCTCGATTCCAACGACCTCTCGGTCATACTCATCGCCAATTTCACCGACGAGCTCCTCGATCAGATCTTCCACTGTCACAATTCCCGCAACCCCACCGTATTCATCCACAACAATTGCGATTTGAGTTCGGACGCGCTGCATTTCCTGGAGCAACTCCGCCACCGATTTGGACTCAGGGATAAACAGTGCAGCGCGTGAGGCTTCGATGGCATTTTTTACTGACAGTAAGCTTGGGTCTTGGTGAACAACCCTGGCAACATCCTTCAAGTAAAGGACACCAACCACGTCATCAACACTTTCACCTACCACCGGTAGCCTCGAAAAACCAGTTGCCATAAAAGTGCTCAATGCGTCTTCGAGAAGAGCATCGTTGTCCACGACCTCCACATCAACTCGTGGCACCATGACTTCGCGAACAACGGTCTCAGCGAACTCCTCCACTGAATCGAGCAGTCCTTGTTCATACTTTTCAGCAACCTCAGGCGTAACAAGTCGAATGGGCGCCACAAGCTTGCTCCACCAAGTCACAAAGGCATCGGCATTCGCAGACAAGCTCTCTGCAACCTTTGCCCTTCCGAGAAATCGGCCAATTAACTGCTGTAGGAACCAAAGAACAACTAGGCAAATAGCTAGGACATAACCTAAGTTTCCGTCATCGACGGCCAAGATTAACCATAGGCTGCCCAAGACGCTAACCAACAGAGCTCGAGCAACAGAAAGTGCCCCTGCCCTAGAATCCTCCGAAAGTTCAAGTCTGGTCTGAATCGCCGCCAGAATTATTAGTACTGGGGCTAGCAGTACACCGGTCAGTATGAAGATCACGAGTTTTCCTTTTCATGAAACTCGGCAAGAAGGTTTTTTTGGAGATCAAACATTTCGCGCTCTTCATCGGGCTCCGCGTGATCAAAGCCAACCAGATGCAGCATTCCATGCGTCACTAGCAATAGGACTTCATTGATGGTTTCATGGCCAGCCGTTTTAGCCTGGCGAATAGCAACTTGGGGACAAACAACTATGTCGCCCAATATTCCCTCCGGGGAAATGCTGCGATCATTTCCTGGCCTCAATTCATCCATCGGGAAGCTGAGAACATCGGTGGAGCCAGGCTCATCCATCCATTTGACATGCAGATCAGTCATCGGAGCTTCATCGACAAAAGTTATTCCCATGTCCACCAACTCGTGAAGCTTCAGTGAGGCTCGAACGAAATAAGCAAGCTCCAAGACGCGTGCAGTGTCGATAGTAATTTCGGATTCATTGGCAATTTCAACGCTCATTTGGCTGCCGCCCTGTCATAGGCTTCCACGATTCGAGTGACCAGTTCATGCCTCACCACATCTTTGCTAGATAGCTTGTGAACGTGAAGGCCTTCAACGCCTACAAGCACCGTTTGAGCGATTGCAAGTCCCGACTTGCCGCCGGGGAGGTCGATCTGCGTAATGTCACCATTGATGACCATCTTGGAGTTAAATCCCAGTCGGGTTAGAAACATTTTCATCTGCTCACCAGTAGTGTTCTGAGCTTCATCAAGGATGATAAAGCTGTCGTTCAAAGTTCTGCCGCGCATGTATGCAAGCGGTGCGACCTCTATGACTCCAGCCGCCATGAGCTTGGAAGTAATGTCTGGCTCCAGCATTTCCTGCAGTGAATCAAAGAGTGGCCGAAGATAAGGATCGATTTTTTCGCTCAGTGTCCCAGGTAAAAAGCCCAGGCGCTCACCTGCTTCAACGGCCGGCCGAGTGAGGATGATCCGACTAACTTCTTTTCTGTAGAGTGCCTCAACGGCCTTGGCTACAGCCAAATATGTCTTGCCAGTCCCGGCGGGTCCGATGCCAAAGGTAATCGTGTTTTCATCAATAGCGTCTAGGTAGTCTTTCTGACCACTGGTCTTTGCTCGAATCGTCTTCGCCGGAGTACTAATCGTGCTGGCTGCCAGAATTGTCGAAGCAGGCTGCGCTTTCTGGTCCTGAATAATTCTTATGGTCTCCGCGACCACTTGAGGATCTGGACTGAGGCCCTGCTTAATCATCTCGGCAAGCTGATCGAAGACTTCTGTGGCAATTTCCAGCTGGTATTCATCACCGGTCAGATTAAATACGTTCCCACGATTTTGAATTACTAGACCCGGAAGCTCGGCCTCAATTCGCTTTAGGTTTCTATCCTCTTGCCCCAGTAAATCCAGGAGAGCTACCCCCGTTATTTCAAAACTAGTCTTTGCCACTATTTGGACTGCTGACTAATCACGTGCGCATGGGTATGAAATACCGATTGCCCCTCACGGGTTCCAGTGTTGAACTGAAGCTTAAACTGCCCATCAGTCGAAGCTGCCGTGACCTCGCGAATTAACTCAAAGAGCCCCTGCAGGCTGGCAGCATCACTAAGTTCACCGATGTTTTCGCTGTGACTTTTTGGAACCACCAGAATATGAACCTTAGCCTGAGGATGCAGGTCATTAAACGCGATGGCATGCTCGTTCTCTCCGATTCGCTCGGTCGGAATGTCACCGTTGACGATTTTGCAAAAAATACAGTCCAAGTTTGCCTCCGTGTTTATTTTAGCCACTAGCTCCATGCTCCAGAAAGAGCCATTAGAGCGGATATTGCCGCAGGACCAGCACTTGAAGTTCGAAGTATCGAACTTCCCAGACGCACGCCCATGAAACCCCTGGCGTCTAAGGTTTCAAGCTCGGCCTGAGTGAACCCACCCTCTGGGCCAACAACAATGGTCAATTCGTCAAGAATTTCAAGCCCAACAAGGCCTTCGGTAGCACGGGGGTCGAGCACCAAACCAGTTCCTACCGGATCAAGTTGCTTTGGTGTCTGGAGTTGATTGACCACGGTTCTAAACGCCTGCTGGGATTGCTTCATGGCAGAAATAGCAATTTGGTTCCAGCGCTCTTGGTTCTTGGCAGACTTTGCTCCCCACTCAACCACAGACCTGGCAGCTTGCAGCGGTGTGATGCTTGCTACTCCCAGCTCCACTGCAGTCTGCAGTGCAGCTTCGTCCCTGCCACCCTTAGCAAGAGACTGCACCAGGTGTATTGAAAGAGTCGGTTTTGAAGCCAGTCGAAAACCACTTGGCACGAGCTGCCCAGCCGTGGCATTGGAAACTGAAGCGGTCACAACTCCGCCGACGCCATTGGTGATTGAGATCTCATCGCCGTCCCTGATTCTGAGGCTCTTAAAGTGTTCCAGCTCACTTGTCGAAATAACCGTTGAGTTCTCGGAAATGCTCGGATCATAAAACCAATGCACTAGAACCTGCCCCTGGCTCGGCGACTGCCGAGTCTGGGTGAATCATCCTTATGTAAGTCCTTGAGTTTTTTGAAGAGTTCCTTTTGCTTGCCGTCCAGTCGATTTGGGGTTAGCACCTTCAGCTGTAGTAGCAAGTCACCGCGTCCGCGTCCCCGGAGCTTGTTCGACCCAAGGCCCTTCAGCGTTATTACCTCGCCGTGCTGAGCCCCTGCCTTTACGAGAACTTGCGCAGGTCCATCCAAGGTCTCAATCTCGCTTTCAAAGCCAAGAGCGGCGTCAGCAACTGGAACCTCAAGGACCGCAACTAAGTTGTCCCCGTCCCTGCCAAACACGGAGTCAGCGCGAACGGAGATCTCGAGATATATATCCCCACTTTGTCCGCCGCCAAGACCCACCTCACCCTGTCCGGGTAGGTGCAAACGCAACCCATCCGAAACTCCAGCTGGAATGTCTAGGTCTAAATCTCTCGAAGCCCTAACCCTTCCCTGAGCTCGACATTTAACGCAAGGGTCCGGAATCACCTGACCGGTTCCGCGACAAGTTCCGCAAGGCGCAGTAGTGACCATGGCACCCATGAAAGATTGAACTTGGCGTTGAATCTGTCCCGAGCCTCGACAAATGTCGCAGGTTTGTGGGCTTGTCCCGGGTCGACAGCAGCTTCCCTGGCATTCATCGCAGACTATTGCGGTATCGATAGTCAGCACCTTGTTGACGCCGAAGACAGCCTCTTTTAGATCCAGATCGACCCTCAAGAGAGCGTCCTGACCTCGCTGAGATCTGGACTGTGGGCCACGCTGACCGCCACCGCCGAAGAAGCTGTCGAAGATGTCCCCGATGCCAAACCCTTCAGCTCCCCCGCCGTCATAGGAGGCCCTACTGCTCGAATCAATCAGAACCTCATAGGCATGAGTTACCGACTTGAATCGCTCTTGGGCCTCTTCGGCAGGATTTATGTCCGGGTGGAGTTCCCTTGCCAGCTTGCGATATGCTTTCTTGATTTGATCCTCGGTCGCATCTCTTGCGACTCCAAGAACTTCATAATGATCGCTCAAGAATTTGCCTCCAGTACATTGCTTAGATATTTTGCAACGGCTCTGACCGAAGCTATGTTCCCCGAGTAATTCATTCTCGTTGGTCCCAGGACACCAATTTTTGCCAACTCAGTTCCGGAGTTCTCGTATCCGGTCGCCATCAGGGTTGCGTGCTGAACACCAGCAACGCCAAGTTCAGAACCGATTTTCAGTCCAACTCCGTACTGGTCAGTCTGCATCTCTTGCATTAGGCGAAGCATCACAACTTGCTCCTCGATTGCCTCAAGAACAGAAGAAAGCTCTCCCCCAAAATCCTCATCATGCTTGGCGAGATTCGCAGTTCCAGATAGAACTAGTCGTTCTCCTCTGTTGGCATCAACAAGCGATTGAAGCTGCGAAACGACTTTGCTTACAAACTCTTGTCTCGCTGGTGCGAAATCCTTAGGAAGCTTGTCCAAGATCGCTTTCACATCGGTAAAGCTTGACCCGACCAACATTCCGTTCAATCTTCCACGAACCTCAGTGACTAGATCCAAATCTGCTTGATGGGAAAGTTCTACCTGTGCCTGCTGAACTCTGCCTTTATCGGAGATCAGCATCACCAATAACCTGAGTTCTGCAATTGGAATTAGCTCAATGTGCCTAACTGTTGCCTTGCCAAAAGTCGGGTACTGAACCAGTGCCAATGTGTTGGTCAGCTGTGAAAGTGACCTCGCAGTTCGCTCGACTATCTCGTCAAGATCGGTGGCTCCGTCCAAAAAGGTCTCAATTGCTCTTCGCTCCGAATGTGACAGTGGCTTTACTAAGCCAAGCTTGTCCACAAATAGACGATATCCCTTTTCAGTGGGAATTCTACCGCTTGAGGTGTGGGGGGCAGTGATGAGGTCTTCCTCTTCCAGAAGCGCCATGTCATTGCGGATAGTTGCCGCTGAAACGCCCAGTGGGTGTCGATCTAACAAGGACTTGGATCCGACAGGTTGATTTGATGCGATGTAGTCCTCGACGATTGCCCGCAAGACCTCTAGGGATCTGTTTGGAATCATTAGCACTGACCTATCATCAGTGCCAAGTCTAGACAATATGTACTAATTAGTCAGCAGCTGAAGCACTATGCGGTCAACAAACAGCCTGCCTGCCGCTGTCACAGCGAGATTTTCACCCTCGATCTTCAAGCTCCCCTCCACAACGAATGGTTTGATCGTGCTTTCTGCCACCCCCAGCTCAACCAGAACACTCATCGGGATACCGGTACTAGTCCTAAGCTCCAGCATCAGACGCTCTTCGAGGTTAGTTCTTGCGTCAATGTACTCAACCCCTGCAACCGGCATTTTGTTTACCAGTTCTTTTTGGTAACTCAGTGGGTGCTTAGTGTTCCAGAAGCGATTTCCGTTCAAGTGTGAATGCGCCCCCGGACCAAAGCCCCACCAGTCAGCAGATGTCCAATAGGCGTGATTATGCCTGGATGGCTTGCCCCAATTGGCGACTTCATACCAGGGTAATCCGTTGGCTTCAAAAACCTGATCGGCAACTTCAAACTTCTCAGCATCCAGATCGTCGTTGGTCTCAGGTAGCGCCCCGACCTTGATTTGTCTTGCAAGCTTCGTGCCTGGCTCAACAATCAAGGAATAAGCAGATATATGGCCGGTTCCCATCGAAACGGCAGTTTCCACGGTTTTTCTCCAGGAGTCCATCGACTCATTAGGGGCTCCGTAGATGAGATCAAGGCTTGTTTCTAGACCCAGTTGGCTGGCTGCGCTCAAGATTGGCCCCACCTTTTCAGGATCATGGACTCGCTCAAGAGTTGCCAGCACCTTCGGGTCAAAGCTCTGGACTCCAAGACTTATTCTCGTGACCCCTTTGCCTGCAAGCTCTTCCAAATACTCGGGCGTTGCTGATTCAGGATTAGCCTCGAGGGTTATCTCGATGTCCGGCTGAAAGTCATAGTTTGATTTCAGGCTGGCCATGATTTGCCCGATTTGCTCACCAGTGAATAATGACGGCGTACCACCGCCAAAAAACAAGGTTGAGAGCGGCCTTTCGGGGTAACCCGAGTTCCGCAGGATTTCGGCGCTTGCATTTATCTCGGTGATCAGAGACTCGTGAAAACTTGACTGAGACAGCCCGCCGATTTCCTTTGCTGTGTAGGTATTGAAATCGCAATAGCCGCATCGGAATTCACAAAATGGAATATGGACATACGCGTGGAAAGTTTTCATCGAGTCAAACCTTGGGGGCAGCAGATTTGACTCTGGCCAAGGCAGCCCCAAGGGCAGGGCAGCTGACACTACTTCTTCTTTTCCGAAGTCGAAACTTCGTCCGAAGATAACGCTTTAATGAAAGCGTCCTGGGGAACCTCAACACGGCCCACCATCTTCATGCGCTTCTTTCCTTCTTTTTGCTTTTCCAGCAGCTTTCGCTTTCTGCTGATGTCGCCGCCGTAGCACTTGGCCAAAACATCTTTTCTTACCGCTCGAACGCTTTCGCGAGCGATAATTCTTGAACCAATGGCTGCCTGAATTGGAACTTCAAACTGCTGTCTAGGGATTAGCTCAAGAAGTTTCGAAGTAATCTTCGTGCCGTGCCCATAAGCCTTGTCCTTGTGGACAATCGAGCTAAAGGCGTCTACCTTCTCGCCTTGAAGCAATAGGTCCACTTTGACCAGGTCGCCAGGAAGGTACCCGTGTTCCTCGTAATCTAGTGAGCCATAACCTTGGGTTTTGCTTTTCAACTGGTCAAAAAAGTCAAACACAATCTCAGCCAATGGGAGCTGGTAGCGCAATTGAACTCGGTCTTCTCCGAGATACTGCATATCAATCATGGTTCCGCGCCGAGTTTGGCAAAGATCCATGATCGTGCCTACGTAGTCCTTCGGGCTAAGGATGGTTGCCCTAACAATTGGTTCTTTGACAACCTTTATCTTTCCCTCAGGAAACTCGGATGGGTTGGTCACGATGAACTCGGTGTTGTCCTCCCCAGTCACTTGATAAACAACTGAGGGCGCTGTCGCAATAAGAGACAGGTTGAACTCCCTCTCAAGCCGCTCAGTGATAATCTCAAGATGCAGTAGACCCAAGAATCCACAGCGAAAACCAAAGCCTAGGGCTGCAGAAGTCTCTGGCTCGTAGACCAGCGAAGCATCGGAAAGCCTTAGCTTGTCTAAAGCCTCACGAAGGTTGGGGTAGTCACTGCCATCTATGGGGTAAATTCCAGAGAACACCATCGGTTTAGGCTCGGCGTAACCCTGCAAGGCGACGGTCGCTGGCTTGTTCTTGGTGGTAACGGTGTCACCCACCTTGGACAGCCTCACGTCCTTTACTCCGGTAATCATATAACCAACTTCTCCGGCAGCCAGGCCCTTTGCTACAACTGGTTCCGGGCTAATAACGCCGATCTCAAGAAGTTCGTGCACAGCCTTGGTCGACATCATCTGAATTTGCTCTCGAGCAGACAACCTGCCGTCAATCATTCTGATGTAGGTCACAACACCTCGATAGCTGTCGTAAACCGAGTCAAAGATCATGGCGCGAGCCGGTGCGTCACTATCTCCCTTAGGAGCTGGGACACGTTCTACAATGCGGTCCAAAAGCTCTGAAACTCCCGCCCCAGTTTTTCCCGAAACTCTTAGGCAATCTTCTGGGGAGCCTCCGATGAGATTCGCCAGCTCCTCGGCATACTTTTCCGGCTGAGCTGCAGGAAGGTCGATCTTGTTCAGGACAGGAATTATCTCCAAGTCATTTTCCATAGCTAGATACAGATTGGCCAAAGTCTGGGCTTCGATCCCCTGAGCGGCATCAACTAGCAACACAGCCCCCTCGCAGGCGGCAAGCGATCTTGAAACCTCGTAGGTAAAGTCAACGTGCCCAGGGGTGTCGATCATATTCAAGGCAAAAGTCTCGTTGTCTAGCTCCCACGGCAAGCGAACGGCCTGAGATTTGATGGTGATCCCACGCTCCCGTTCAATGTCCATCCGGTCCAAGTACTGCGCACGCATTTGCCGGTCATCGACAATGCCAGTTAGCTGGAGCATCCGATCCGCAAGGGTTGATTTACCGTGATCAATGTGAGCAATTATGCAAAAATTGCGTAATTGCTCCTGATTGGTAAGGGATGGCTCGAGAGCAGACCGTGCGCGTGGCGACAAAGAAACCTCATTTGTGGGTGAACAGAACTGAATCATTGTCCCATGCTGCTTGCTCGACAGGTGCCAAACTGGTAGAGTTTTGCATTGTTCGCGGAGATTTACTTCGCAAAATTTTTGGCCAGAGAAAGTAGAACATGGCAAACATCAAGTCCAAGATCAAGCGCATCGGAACTAACCTCAAGTCCGAGGAGCGCAACAAGGCAGTGAAGACTGAAGTTAAGTCAGCGATTCGTGCAGTACGCACCGCCAGCTCTGCCGGCGACAAGGCCGCAGCGGCAGCGGCACTTGCTGGAGCCAACAAGACAATTGATAGGGCTGTCAGCAAGGGCGTGCTTCACAAGAACCAGGCGGCTAACAGAAAGTCAGCTATCGCCAAGAAGGTAAATAGTCTCTAAATAGTTTTTAAAAAACCGGGCCACTGGCCCGGTTTTTTTATGACCCCGATTTAGCCATTGCCAGCAAAAGTTTTTCGATGGAGTATTCCGGATCTCGGCTTGCTCCCTTAACGTCAAAATCAGTTTGTGCGGCAAGCTGCACCAAGCCAATTAGTTCAGGTTCGGTCCAGCCGGCCAGCTCTTTTCTTGCCCGATCAAGCTGCCAGGGCTGCATGCCAATCGCGGCAGCCGACGCGTTTCTATCATTAAACAGTCTTGCCAATTGTCGAATTTTCATAGATAAAGCCGCAGTAAGAGCAACGCTGTCAATTCCAGTAGCAAAGCCGTGGCGGAACAACCTGATTGCCTCGCTGGCGTTACCGGCAAGGGCTGCGTCCGCAATTTTAAAGGCATTCGTTTCTACTCTGCCCTGGAATGTTCTTTCGACCTCAGCGAGTGAAATTTTTGAAGCTCCAGATTTTGCCAACTGATCACAGGCGGCACCAAGTTCGCCCATATCTGAGCCAAAAGCGCCGACTAAAGCACGAATACCTGGTTGGTCAATGGGGGTTTCTAGCCTCTGAAACTCGCGCTTTATAAAATCGATGCGATCCGAATCCTTTTTAACCTCGTCGCAGGCAATGTTCAGAGCCGAAGCTGCAAGCTGCTTTTTCAATTTGCCGTTGTGGCCAACGAGATTCGGTATTCGAACAACGATGGTGCAGCTGTCAGCTGGATCCGCTAGCAGCTGCTCGAGATCCTCTGCTAACCCTTCAGAGGCGGCATTTATGAGCACAAACCGGGGTTCTTCAAACAATGACGGAGACGCAAGGCTAAAGATCAAACCCGCGGCATATTCTCCTTCTGCGACTTCATTGATTTCGAGGTATTCGTGACTAGCCCGCAATTTGTCTTTAATGAGTCTGATTGCGCGCGATGCGAAGTAAGACTCTGGACCAGAGACCAGCACAAGGTTTGCAGGCTCAGCCTGATGCCAGCTAACTGTTTTTCCATTCGTCACACTGTCAGTTTACCTGCGCCGGAAATTGTCCACGCTTGCTCTTCAAATGAAAGGGTAATAGAGCCAAGTTTATCGGTCCTTACAACCGTTGCGCCGCTAACCGCGGCCTGATCTAACGCCTTCTTGGTTGGATGACCGTATGGGTTTTGTCCAACCGAAAAGATGGCCACTTCGGCCGACAGTAGTTGAAAAAGCTCCAAGGACTGATCCGCGGATCCGTGATGAGCAACCTTTAACACAAGAGGCAGGCCGGCAAGTTCGCTTAGCGTTCCCCCAGCTTTTCTAATGAGTCGTCTTTGTCCAGCATCGCCTAAGTCACCCAGTGCCAATACTCCATATTCCAGTCCTGAAAATGCAACGATCACCGAAGCATCGTTACTGTCTTTGGCCTCGGTTGCTTTGGCAGTCGGTGCAAGAACTTTCCAGTTGAGCGCCCCTAGCTTTCCACCCATGCCTGCAAAACCCGTAAGCACTTCTACCCCTGATTCCACCAGGGCAGCTTGAACCAGCGACACTAAAGGGCGATCGTCAGCGAAACCAGAAATGATTGCTGTTTTCACCGATCTTCCTTCGAGGGCTCCATAAATACCCCCAGCGTGATCGGCGTCGAAATGAGTGATCACGAGCAAATCAATCTCCAAAATTTCGAGATTATCCAAGCACTTTTCTATCGGATCCGGCTCTCTTCCGACATCCACCAGCGCCACTACTCCCTCGCTTCGAACCACCAGGGCATCACCCTGGCCCACATCGCAGTTCACCACGTCCCAATCTGCATCAAATGTGGCATGTCGAACCTGATCGGTTGTCGACCACGCCGTCGAAAACACAAGTACTACCACCAGCCCAACGGCTAGTCCGCTTCGATACCTGGAAAGTCGTTGCTGGTAAAGACCAAGGCTCAGCAGCACTATCAGTGCCGCCAGCGCCACACCCATGGGGCCCGCAACAAAGTGCACTCTTGCTGCGGGCCATGCCGACAATTCAGTTGCCACAACGGTTATCCACCAGGTTCCAAATGACGCGACATAGCTCACGGCCGAGCTTAAGAACGGAAGCGGGTAAGCCAGGATCAAAGCTAGGATTCCCAGGATCGTAACTGGAGCCACCACTGGTTCAACAATCAAATTGGCAAGCACCGAATATATCGGAATTGAAGGCTGGAGCATCAATAAAACTGGAGTGGTTGCCAGTTGTGCCGAGAAACTGGCAGCAATACCAATCGCGATTAGGCGCGGCATGTATTTGGAAAGCCAATTGTAGATTGGCAGCGCCATTGTCAGAAGCCCAACTGTCGCAAGAGCCGACAGAGCAAACCCAAAATCAGTTGCCAGTCCAGGGTCCAGAACAAGCAGGAAAATTACCGCCCAAGCCAATGAGATTATGGGTTTAGTGCCACGACCAAGCCACAGGCCAATTGCCACGAAACTGGCCATGGTTGCTGCTCTGAGGACACTTGATTCTGGTCCAACCACAAGGACATAGGCCACCATAACCAGCAACGTTGTGAGGAAACGAGTATTTCTCGGCAGTCCAAATGCTGCCGTAAGAAGATAGATAACACCCATAACAATCGCTAGGTTGGCGCCGGACACTGCAACCAAGTGAGTTAGCGACAGAGTCTTCATGTTCTCTGCCATTTCTGGTGAAAGAAGTTCCCGCTCTCCGATTGCCAGTCCGCCCACCAGCGCCTTCGCATCTGGGCTGACTCCCTGTGCTCGAAATAGAAACACTGCCCTGAGGTTCTCAATGAATTCGATGCTGGGGTAGGACAGCTTGATCTGAGAGCTTGAGCCAGGCTGAGCGGTCGCCCAAAGTATGAGCCAGTAAGCCGAAGCCAGAAAGATAATCACAAAGTTATTAGGCTCTCCAGCTGGCTAAAGAGAGTGCTGCCAATACCAGTAACCTCGAGAAGCTGACCAACACTTGCAAAGGACCCAATCTCATCTCGGTAAGCCAAAATTCGACCCGCTAAGGCTGGTCCAATTCCTGGCAGAGACTCCAACTGCGAACTACTGGCCCTGTTGAGTGAAATAAATCCGTCCGCGGAGTCAGTCGCCATCTGCGACTGCGCCAGAATGACCACCTGCTCCCCGTCAGAAACCAGTCGAGCGAGGTTGATGCTGGATTCGACCGCGAGACCGGTGAAGCCACCCGCCGCGTCGATGACATCTCTAACCCGAGCGCCATAGGACAGCTCGTACAAGCCTGGCTCTTCGACTTCGCCGACCACGTGGATGTAAATTTCACCGGAAACTGTGAAGTTGTCACCCTGCTGGGCCAAGGCTTTTTCTACTTTTGGTGCGCTTGAATTTGACAGCAGAACGCCCAGCAGAATCGCAACTAACCCAGCCGCAAGATAAAGTTGCTTACGCTTTTTTGGGTTGAGGTTTCTTAGCCAGTCAATTAGTTTTTGCATCTGACCAAGATGCATTAGCCGTCATCTTGCTTTAGTGCCGCAGGGAAATTCTGTAGAAAATCCCCTATTTGGTGGCTATGTTTACAAGCTTCGGCGCCCTGACAATCACGTTGGCAATCTCCTTGCCCTGCAAGGTTCTTTTTACTGCCTCTGAATTCATTGCCAGTTCGCGCAATTCCGCCTCGGAGATTGAGAGGTCTACCTCAAATTTATCCCGCAACTTGCCGTCGATTTGAACAATTGCAATTCCTTTTTGTTCAACCATTAGATCATTTTCGACCTCGGCGAATTGAGCCAAGGCAACCGACGGCTCATGGCCCAAAAGCTGCCACATGTCTTCTGCGGTGTAGGGGGCGAAGAGACTTAAGGCCTTGGCAAGCTCCTCAGCACCCTCCCTGACCGCAGGGTCTACTGGACCAACTCCTTGGTCGATGGCCTTCCGAAGGTGGTTTGTGAGCTCCATGGCTCTTGCCACGCCCACGTTGAATTTATGGCCTTCTATGGCCTCTTTGAATCCAGCGAGGAATTGGTGGGTGGCCTTACGAACGTCCTTATCTCCTGAGGCAAAGTTCGCTTTTGGCTCACTTGTGACATCTTGCGCTATGCGCCAGGCACGAGCCAAGAATTTTGCCGAGGCAGCGGGCGAAACGTCCGACCAATCAATGTCATCTTCCGGGGGTCCGGCAAACGCCATGGTTAGCCTGATTGCGTCAACGCCGTGTATATCAAGTTGCTCGCTAAGGCGCACGAGATTCCCACGAGATTTACTCATCGCAGAACCATTCATCAAAACCATGCCTTGGTTTAGCAGTCTGGTGAAGGGTTCTTCGAAATCAACCATTCCAATGTCGTGCAGCACCTTTGTAAAGAACCTCGCGTAGAGCAGGTGAAGAATTGCGTGGGTTACTCCCCCGACATACTGATCAACGGGTGCCCATTTTTCCGCTTGCTCTTTCTCAAATGGCACTTCGTCGGAATTTGGATTCAAAAACCTCAAAAAATACCAAGAGCTGTCAACAAAGGTGTCCATGGTGTCGGAGTCGCGCTTGGCCCTACCTCCGCATTTAGGGCAATCCACGTTCAACCAGTCGGACGCCGCCCCGAGCGGAGAGGTGCCCTTTGGCTGCAGATCAAGGCCTTCACTGCTTGGCAGCTCCACAGGTAGCTGCTCGGCGGGTACGGGAACCTCGCCGCAGTCTTCGCAATGAATAATTGGAATAGGGGTCCCCCAGTAGCGCTGCCGAGAAATCAGCCAGTCCCTAAGCCGGAAGTTTTTTGCACCATTGCCGGTGCCTTTATCCTCAACCGTTTCAATGGCCTTGGAAATAGCCTCTTTCTTGCTTAGACCATTTAGCTCACCAGAATTTACAATGACACCATCGCCGCTGGTTGCAACCCCGGACAAAGCAGGGTCTGCCTCGCCAGTATCGACAACCATTGAGATTGGAAGGTCAAAAGTCTTAGCGAACTCAATGTCTCGATCGTCATGGGCAGGCACGGCCATAATCGCGCCGGTACCATAATCAGCCAAAACGTAGTCGGAAACCCAAACCGGGATTCGCTCATCATTTATCGGGTTCAACGCGTAGTGACCCAAGAAAACACCGGTTTTCTTACGGTCGGTGGCTAGGCGCTCGATGTCGTTGGCCTTCTTGACTTCTTCCAGGTAGACATTGAACTGATCGCGAATCTCTGGGGCCGCGGCATTGGCAAGCTCTTGAGCAAGCTCACTGTCAGCGGCCAGCACCATGAAGGTTGCGCCATAGAGGGTATCTGGACGGGTAGTAAATACCGAAATCTTTTTGTCCATGCCCTCGATAGCGAAATCGATGTTTGCACCCTGAGATCTTCCGATCCAGTTACGTTGCATGGACAGCACTTTAGAAGGCCATTTGCCTTCTAGTTGGTCGAGGTCATCCAGTAGCCGGTCTGCATAGTCGGTGACCTTGAAATACCACTGGGTCAAAGACTTTTTGGTAACAACCGAATCGCATCGCTCGCAAAACCCCTGGACAACCTGCTCATTGGCAAGTACGGTCTGGCAACTTGGGCACCAGTTCACGTTGGAGTTTTTGCGATAAGCAAGACCTCTGTTGTATAGCTCCAGAAATAGCCATTGGTTCCACTGATAGTAACTAGGGTCGCAAGTTTGTAACACTCTGTCCCAGTCAAAGCTGCACGCATACCTGCGCATCGATGCTTTTTGCTGAGCAATGTTTTCGTAGGTCCAGGCTCTAGGGTCAAGGCCACGCTTGATGGCTGCATTCTCAGCTGGCAACCCGAAGGCGTCCCAGCCAATCGGGTGCATAACGTTGTAGCCCTTTTGTCCCCAATATCTTGCGATCACATCACCAAGCGCGTAAGCCTCGGCATGACCCATGTGCAGGTCACCGGATGGGTACGGGAACATATCCAGCACGTACTTCGTGGGTCTCGTATCGTCTTTTCTCGACGAGTCGAAGGGCTTTAGGTCATCCCAAACTGGCAGCCATTTATCCTGAATGCCTGTGACGTTGTACTCTTCTTGCAATTAATGACCTTTTGCTTCGCGGGGTTATAGATTACCAATTCACCGAGGCGCCCATGGCCTGAACTAGCGCTAGGGCTTTTAATTGCATTTCATCGTGTTCGGTTTCAGGGTCGGACCCTGAGGTAATACCCCCGCCAACCGAAATTCTGGCGGTTTGATTCTCAAAAATTGCCGTTCTTATAACCATTCCCAAGTCCATGTCGCCCGAGGGGCTGACCCAACCGATTGCACCTGAATAGGCTCCCCTGGGCCTGTTTTCTAATTCCGCAATCAAGCTACAAGCCCTAATCTTTGGAGCTCCGGTCATTGAACCGCCGGGGAACAAAGCTTGCAGGGCATCAAAGCCAGTCTTGGAACCCGCAAGCTCGCCTGCCACGTCAGATTCAAGTTGATGAACAGTCGAATATGAACGAAGCGCTAGTAAGGACTCAACTGTTATCGAAGCCGAATTGCATACCGCCGACAAATCATTCCTGATCAAATCAACGATCATCAGATTCTCTGCTCGCTCCTTCTCATCGGCACCGAGGGCGGCTTGGAGGGCCGAATCCAGTTCCGGGTCACTGGATCTGGCACTAGTTCCCTTAATTGGAGAGCTGGTTACCCTGACTCCCGATACCGTCAAAAACCGTTCAGGAGAGATACTCAAGTAGCTGACTGCACCAATCTTTAGATAGGTGCAATAAGGTGCGCCGTGGTCCTTCCTGAGCCTGAGGAACAGCGCAAGAGGATCTCCCACATAATCTGCCACCAACTCGGTTGTTAGGCAGAGCTGGTAGATCTCGCCCTTGGCAATTTGCTCTTTGGCTTTTTCGATATTCGCTAAGTAATCCTGTTTGCCATCTTTAACCTGAAAGCTGGCAGCAGTCGCAGCATCGTGACTAAGTGCGTAATTCGCAGCATCGCCGCCGGCAAGCGCCAAGCGCAAAAGAGCCGCATGAAGCCACTCCGTGAAAGATGCTTTATCTTCAAACTCGCCAATAAAGAACATTGCCCGATTGTCGTGATCGTAGACAAAGGCCCTATCGACCTTTATGCCCGAGACAACGAGTGGGCCGGCTTCTGGAAGCGCGTATTCGATTACCCCCACGAACCCGGGACGGAAGCCAAACGGCAAGTTGTGATTATGCTGCTCTTGCTCATGCTTCGGAAGCTTGCTTGTCTCGGGCCCAGAGCCGATTACCGAAAAACGAGCATCGTGGTGATGCTCGCGATCTAGCCAAAAAGAGTTGGGTTTACTGCCAAAAAAAGCCACAAAAGTATCTGCTACTGGGCTCCAGCCGGCTATGCGTTCATAATAAAGTGGCATTAATTCCTTTTCCAGCCCCGTATTCTAGACAAGATGAGCGTAACTGGAGATTTCTTTCAATTCACCGGCGGTGAGCTGAATCCGGTTGACCACGCCATTCCGACCTCCCTTAGCGTGGCTGATAGCTGGCTGGTGTCCAACGGTTCAACCCGAGTGATAGAGCGGCATTTGGCAAGGTTTGCCGGTTCGGTTACCAAAGTACAGCAGCAAGACCTGACTGGCTTTTTTGACGCCGTCGTGTCTGCAATTCCCACGGAAGGCGATTGGTTCCCAAGGATCGAATTTCGCAAAGACCAAACTGTTGGTCAGCAACTATTTTTTAGACTGCGCCAAGCCCCAGCAAGAACTCTCACTTGTAGCCTCTGGTCTTTAGATGAGCCAGACCCTCGGGTTGACTCCCAGATAAAAGGCCCCGATCTTTCGGTGTGTCAGAGACTGAGAAGAAAAGCGAACCTCCACGGAGCAGACGAAGCGGTGATCTTGGATGCTAACGGCAACGTAGCAGACGGAGCTCTATCGGCGATTGTTTGGTGGCGCAACGACGTGCTGTGCGCACCGGATGATTCGACTGACTGGCTGCCATCAATTACCAGAGAGCTCGTATTTGAAATGGCGAACCAAGCCGGCTTTGAGACAGCAATGACCAATTCAACACCCCAGAACTTGGCAGGCTGTGAAGTCTGGAGCCTTTCGGCACTGCAGGGTATTCGGGGGGTGAATAATTGGCAAAACATTCCAGTTGCGGACCTAAAAAGACTCAACTCATTCCGCAAGCGCTTGGCCCTACTGACCAACTCTGCCCAAAACGATGACCTCTCGATCGCTTAGGAAAAACAAATAGTTTTTGAGTTTGCTATGCGAAGATTATTAGCATGCCGGACCTCCTGCCCTCTTTCATAGACTTCATAAGCTCTGTGCCTTCTATCTGGCGAAATGTGATTGCAGGATTTGCGATCATGCTGGAAACTGCAGTTTTTGTTGGCCTAATTATGCCCGGTGACACCGTTGTCCTGGTTGCTTCAACTGGAGTTACCAACTGGAGTGAGTTTGCATTTTTGTTGATGGCAGTTCTGATCGGATCTTTAATTGGTGAAACCATTGGCTTCTCTATTGGCCGCTTTTTTGGCCCCAAGCTCCGTGCTAGTAAGTTAGGCCAACGTATTGGAGAGAAGAATTGGCGAGTTGCCGACCAACTGGTTGCCAGACGTGGTGGGGTTGCTGTTTTTATCTCTAGGTTCTTACCGGTTCTTCACTCGGTTGTTCCTGCGGCAGCCGGCATGACGAAAATGACCTATAGAACTTTTATACTCTGGACCTTTATGGCCTGCACGCTCTGGACCTCGGTGTATGTCGGTGTTGGCTTTGCAGCCCGCGCTAGCTACGAGCAGTTGGAAGAAAATCTAAAAGTAGCTGCATTTGTGGGAATTGGAATCTTGCTGGTGTTTATGGCTGCTATCTCAATTGTGAAGAAGCTACTTGCAAGGATGCACCAGGAGGATTGATTGGCTTTCTAATGTTTTTGGAGGCTGAACTAGGCCAGAAAACAAAAACCTGAGTCATATTTATCAAACAGTTTTGTAAATGTCCTAACTAAGACCTACACTTCTAACTATTCGAACACTTGTTCGAATAGTTAGAAGGGGCGCTAGCTTTGGAAACAGAATTAGTCACCGGTGTCGTGCTTGACGCCGACGGTGCTCCAGCTTGCTTTGCCTGGCGAAATGAAGTTTTTTTGACGGCATCACGTCCAGTTCGCTGGTACTCCAGATCACTGTGGTGGCAACATGCGGATCAGGCCCCACACGGTCAAGGGCAAAACTTAGTTGAGACAGAAATGTGGCGCTTATGGGCGGTAAGCCACGAAGATAGGTACTTTTTTCAGCTGAGACACCAAATGCCCGGGGATAACTGGGAAATTGAGCAAGCTAGCCCCTAAATGAGCTTTACCCATCTAAATGTCAGCTCCGCTTTCTCTGCCCACTATGGCGTAAACAGGCCTGAGCAGCTTTGTGCAGCCGCAAGCTCAATAGGTGCTGAATCTCAAGCGATAACCGATCGAGACGGCCTCTACGGGGCGATAAAGCACATAGGGAGCTGCATATCGAGTGGTATTGCTCCGATTGTTGGAGTGAGCCTAGAGGTGACAGCAGATAAGCCCTTGGGTCGTGTTCTAATTTTGGCTCACGGCAACAATGCCGGAAGAGGTTGGGCAACACTTTGCCGCATCATCTCCCAGGCTCAAGAGCAAAAAGGTAAGAAAAAAAACATCTCGATAGCGATTAGCGATCTTGCTCACTTTTTCAAAGAAGAAACCTCCTGCACGATATTGATTGGCCTAGAAAGCTCGATCGCCGATGCTGTGCTGACCTCAAAGACCAAAGCACGCGAGTTGGCCGAGATGTGGCGAGAGCATTTTCCGGCACCGGCCGCGCTTGCCATCGAAGTGGTAAACCACATGACCGAGCCCGGCGAACTTGGCTCGGCAAAGCACGCACGAGCAATGTTTAACCTAGCAAAAACTGTCGGTATGCCTCCGGTAATAACCAACGCGGTTCGCTACATAGATCCCGATGGTGCTTTGACCGCAGACATTCTGGATTCCGCAAGGCACCTGGAACCGCTGGGGTTATTTATCCCACAACCAAATGCCCAGGCATGGCTAAAGCCATCCCATCAAATGGCCACGCTGGCACTGGAGGTAACCGAAGACACCAAGGAGTCCGTAGCGCTGCTAAAAGCAACGGAACTTTTAGCCCAAAAGTGCTTTCTCGATCCGATTAGCGATTGCGGCTGGAACCAACCAAAAACTCCAGAGCAATCCTCACTTGGAGTAACAGAAAACCCCTTCGAGGTTCTCTGGCAAAAAAGTCATGCCGCAATCAACCTGCGCTACCCGGGGATAAAGGCAGCAGAGCTGGCAAATGTTCAGCATCGACTCTCCAAGGAATTGATAGCCGTAAACAAGCTTGGGTTTGCAACTTATTTTCTAACGGTTGCCGATGTGGCCCAAATGATTAGAGACATGCGCATAAGAATTGCGGCCAGAGGATCAGGAGCTGGCTCTTTGATCAACTACCTGCTTGGAATAAGCAGCGTAGACCCAATCGAAGAAGGCCTACTGTTTGAAAGGTTTCTCTCGACCGAGCGGAGCACCTTGCCGGACATAGACATAGATGTTGAATCCGCCAGAAGGCACGAAATTTATCGCGCAATCTTTCGACGCTACGGTGGCAACAGAGTCACCCTGCTATCGATGCAGTCCACCTACCGAGGCAGAGGGGCCGTCAGGGATGGCGGAATGGCACTTGGTCTAGACGATCAACAGGTTGATGAGATTGCTAAAAACATGTGGCGCTTTTCAGCGAAAAACTTCCGGGCAGAAATGTCGAATAAGCCCGAACTAGCGAACTTTTCTAAGCTCACCGAATCTGACCGCAAGCTAAATTTGCTGGTCGATGTGACTCAGCGACTGGATCGGCTGCCTAGGCATATTTCCATGCATCCCTGCGGTGTGATTTTGGGCAGCTCAAGACTGCTTGATCTAACTCCTACCGAGCCAAGCGGAATGGGTCTGCCAATGAGCCAATTCGATAAAGACGATATGGATCCCATGGGCTTTCTGAAGCTCGATGTCCTAGGAGTCCGAATGCAAAGCGCAATGGCCTACACAATAAAAGAGATAAAGCGCGTGAAAAAGATTGATCTAGATTTGGACAAGGTCCCAAGAGACGACCCGGCCGTATACAAGATGATCAGAACCACCAACACTCTTGGGCTGTTCCAAATCGAGAGCCCTGGTCAAAGAGAGCTGACCGGCAAACATCAGCCCACCAAGTTCAATGACCTCACAATGCAAATTTCACTGTTTAGGCCGGGGCCAATGAAGGCCAACATGATTAAGCCCTACCTAGATGGTCGTCATGGCTTTGCCCAGCCTGACTACATGCATCCAGATCTGCATGAGATCCTCAAAGAAAGCTACGGGATCGTGGTATTCCATGAACAGCTAATGCGCATAATGCAGGTCATGACCGGTTGCACTTTGGCCAGGGCCGATGAGCTGCGTCGCCAGCTAGGAAAGCCAGATAAAGCCCGTTTGGTTCAGCGCTATTTCAAGAGATCAGCCGCTGCCAGAGATTACAGTCCAACTGTAATTGATCGAGTGTGGTCAATCCTCGAAGGGTTTGGAAGCTTTGGTTTCTGCAAAGCACACGGTGCTGCGTTCGCAGTCCCCACCTATCATTCAGCCTGGCTAAAAACTCACTACCCCACTGAATTCATGGCCGGTCTACTAACCCACGATCCAGGCATGTATCCGAGACGCCTGTTGCTTGCAGAAGCCAGAAGATTGGGAGTTCGACTCCTTGGGATTGATGTTGACTACTCAACCAATCAGTACGTTGTCCAGCAAACCACAGAAGAGCTGGGAGTAAGAGTGCCACTGGGTGAAATATCCGGCATCTCGAGACCTGAAATAGACCGAATCATTTGTGAACAACCCTACGAAAATGTGACCGACTTCTACCTGAGGGCCAGACCCTCCAGGAGAACATTGGAAAAACTTGCCCTAGTTGGAGCACTGGACTCAATAGCCAGCGTCTCGAAAGAAGAATCAGTCCACAACCGAAGCGACCTCTTGGTGAAAGTTAGGCAACTCAGCTCCAAAGCTGCACCCAAAGTCGATAAAAATCAATTGACATTCGACCTAAAAAACCTTGATCAACTCCCGGTTGGCAGCTCGCCACCTTCGAAGCAACAGGAGCTTGAAGTCGAGATGAGCGTTACTGGAATGGACATCTCCGAACACCAGATTCATAAGTTTCAGCAGATGCTAGATGAAATGGGTGTTGTTC